>Ga0210040_10006142_pt1 | contig 15057 bp, 13 predicted proteins | sample CryGeyCG12114_NA_FD_185462 | JGI IMG/M metagenome (GOLD analysis project Ga0210040, IMG submission 185462) | Groundwater microbial communities from aquifer - Crystal Geyser CG19_WC_8/21/14_NA (SPAdes) (version 2) | ecosystem: Environmental > Aquatic > Deep subsurface > Groundwater | place: USA... | reverse complement strand
GCGCGGGCGCGAGTGCGGCGGCTGAGGTGCCCCGCACAGCAGCGTGGGCTGTGCCCTGGTGCAGGAGCGGAACCGTCGAGACGAGCAGGAACATGCGACGGGAGATGGGCATCGGGGGTTGCTCGCTCTCGAGACGGCGAAGGTCGCGTCGGGTCTGGGTCTGGTGACCGCGGGGGGCATGCATGGTGGGGGTGGCGTTGCAGGGACGGTCCCGACGCGCGCGGAGGGCGCGGTCGAGCCAGCTGCGGGAAGCGAGCTGTCGAGCGCCGGCGCAATCTGGGCACTCCGCAGGGCCAGGCGACCCGGGCTCACGCTTCGGGCTGGCCTACGGCAGCCCGGCCAGGACCTCTGGTTGGTTCCCGCCGCCCATGGTCACCGCGAAGTTCCACCGGGGCCGGCGACGAAACAGCTGCCCCACCGCGCCGCAGGGGTGGTCACCGCGGGGCTGGTCGTAGGGCTGCTGCGGGACCATCACCTCGTCGGCGCTGAACGGCACGACGGAGAGGTGGCGAGCGCCGGAGTCGGTGAGGTGTCCTGGCTGGCCGTGGACCGGCGGTTTCTCGGTGCGGCCGACGGCCTGCGCGCGACCGGTTTCGGCCCGGGCTGCGGGCTGGTGGTGGCGGGACAGTGGAGCCATGCGGCTCTCCTTCTACGGCGAGCTCAGCAGCGACGGCCCCCAGTAGCTACCGCACCAATGCTAGACCGGCAGCAACCTCCGAGGGCCGATTCGAACAACTGGTGATTACCGTCGACACGGCGCGACGATGAGCAAGGCCGACACCCTCGACGTCTGGGACTCCGCGGCGAGGGCAGCGACGACATCGTCGAGGTCTCCATCGGCTACCTGCGCGAGAAGCTCGACGCGCCCTTTGGCCCGAACACGCTGCACCGTCTGCGGTCTCGGTTGCCGCCGTGGTGCCGACGTCCGCGCCTGCCCGCGACAGTCCCACTGCTGTCCCTACTTCTGGGAGCAGCGGGACTCGACGGATCGCCGGCACCAGGCTGACCTCGGCCGGCGCCTGGGCGCCAGACGGAGAAGGCGACGGAGCTGGTTCAGTCGGTCGGACGAAGCGCGTAGGTCACGATGACGTTGCCCGCGCTGGTGTGCTTGGCACCCACGAGCGACAGCCGGGTGGTTGGCACGCTCTCGTCGAACAGCCGACGCCCTTGGTTCGTCACGACCGGGTGCATGGTCAGGATCAGCTCATCGACCACACCGGCCAGGAACAGTGACCGGACGGTGTCGACGCCGCCGGTGACGGAGATGTCCCCGCCATCCTGCTCGCGGAGGTCCCTGACGTAGGCCACCGGGTCTCCCTGGATCACGGTGCTGTTCCACGGCAGGTCGCCGGACAGGGTGGAGGTGACGACGTGCTTGCGGACCGGGTTGATGAACGACCCGAACGGGTCGTCGGCGGTGGGCCAGAACTCCGACCACTCCTGCCAGAGCCTGCGGCCGATGACGACATCGGTGACAGAACCGATGACCTCGCCCATCATCTGGCCCTCCTCGGGACCGAAGGCACCGAACTGCCACAGATTCGGGCTCTCGGCAACGCCGTTGGCAGAGCTGAACAGGTGGGCAGTGACCTTGCGGGGCATGGGACGTCCTTTCGTCGTGGGTGCTGTGTCCCTATAGACGCGGGCAGCGGCGGGAAGTCATCGGCTGACCGGCGCACATCTCGTGGACGGTGTTCGAGTCGCCGTCCTGCTCGCCAAGGGCATGATCATCGGCGCCCGAGCTGCTCGTCGCGGTGCGGGAGGTGCCTCACCCTGGTCATCCCGACCAGTCCTCAGCGAGAGTGACGATCGGGGTAGCTCCCGCACGAGTCGCCAGCCACGCTGAGTGGGCGGCGGCGAGGCCGGTGCCACCGCAGCCCGTCGGCCGCCGGACGGGCCGGAGCATGCCGGCTGACGAGAGTCCCGGTGCCGCTTTGAGTGCTCCGGCGGGCGCAGACCACCCCTTACACTTCGGCGTGGCCATCGACCGATCGGGACGGCGCCCCACCATCCAGGACGTGGCCGCCGCCGCCGGGGTCTCGCGCGGCACGGTGTCCCGGGTGCTCAACGGCGGCCACTGGGTGAGTCCGGCGTCGCTGTCCGCGGTCACGGCGGCCATCAAGAAGACCGGTTACCGGATCAACCCGCACGCCCGCAGCCTCGCCACCAGTCGGGCCGGGTCGGTCGCCTTCCTGCTCACCGAGCCGCAGCACCTGCTCTTCGAGGATCCCAACTTCTCCGTCCTGATGCGCCACGCCGCCGAGGCCCTCGCCGAGCACGACGTCTCGCTGGTGCTGATCATGGCCGCCGACGAGGACGAGCAGCGACGGGCGCTCGACTTCATCACGGCCGGGCACGTCGACGGGGTGCTCCTGGTGTCCTCGCACAGCAGCAGCCAGAAGTTCGTCAGCCAGATCTTCGACTCGGGCGTGCCCGCCATCGCCTGCGGGGCCCCGCTGGGTCTGGAGGGCCGGGTCGGCCATGTCTCCACCGACGAGAGCGGCGGGGCGGTGGCGATGGTCGAGCACCTGCTCGCGTCGGGCCGCCGCCGGATCGCCACCATCGCGGGGCCCCTCGACACCGCGGGCGGCCAGCAGCGGCTTGCTGGCTACCAGCAGGCTCTCGGCTCCCTCTTCGACCCCAGCCTGGTCGCCCACGGCGACTACGGCCGGGCGAGTGGTGCGGCCGCGATGCGCCAGCTGTTGGCGACCGCGCCCGACCTCGACGCCGTCTTCGTCGCCAACGACCGGATGGCCGCGGGCGCCCTGGCGGTGCTGCAGGACGAGGGACGACGGATCCCGGAGGACGTGGCCGTCGGCGGTTTCGACGACGCGCCGCTGGCCAGCCAGACCGAGCCGCCACTGACCACGATGCACCAGCCGTTCCGGCGGATCAGCCGCGAGATGGTGCGGCTGCTCCTGGCGCAGATCGAGGGCGAGGAGTCCGCGATCGTGGTCGTCCCCGCCCGGCTGGTCGTGCGTCGCTCCACCTGAGCACCCGGCTCCGCGGGGTCTGACCCCGCTGGACCCCGGCGACGACCGGGGCCCTTCAGGAGCGCGGTCGGCGGAAGGCCCGCAGGCTCGGCAGAGCGCGTCCCTGCCAGTCGAACATGGTCATGTTGTCGTTGGGGTTCCCCTCGCCGGGCGTCCAGCCGACCCCCGGGACCCACTCCGGCTCCCAGGCGAAGAAGCCGAGGCCACGGCCGTCGGGGACGTCGAGCAGCACCTGCCGCAGCCCTTCGAAGTAGGCCTGCTGGCCGGCCGGGGTGGGCGGGAACTCCTCGGCGTCAGGGACCTGGCTCAGGTCGGTGATGAGGTTCTCGAGGTCGTCGCCGTTCTCCAGCGTCCAGGGGTAGGCGGTCTCGACCACGACCAGGTCCTTGCCGTAGCGGCCGGCCAGGTCGTCGAGGTTGCCCCGGAGGTCGTCCAGCGACCCGTGCCAGATCGGGTAGTACGACAGACCGATCACGTCGAAGTCGACGTCGTGCTCCCGGACGTGGTCGTAGAACCACCGCGCTCCCCCGTTGTCACCGCCGCGGTCGACGTGCACCATCACGCGGGGCCGTTGACCGTGCCGGCGGGCGTCCCGCACACCGGCGATCCCGGCCTTCAGCAGGGTGGTGAAGCCCTCCCAGTCGGCCTCCGCGGAGCGGTAGATCTGCCCCAGGGGCCAGAGCATGCCGGCGGTGACCTCGTTCCCCACCTGGACCATGTCCACCCGGGCGCCGGCCCGGGAGAAGTCGGCCAGGACGTCCCGGGTGTACCGCCGGACCGTCCGAGCCAGCGTGGGCAGGTCCTGGTCCTGCCAGGCCGCCGGCACGGGCTGCTTGCCGGGATCGGCCCAGAAGTCGGAGTAGTGGAAGTCGAGCAGCACCTTCATCCCGGCCCGCTGAGCTCTCAGCGCCAGCCGCAACGCCGACTGGGCGGTGCTGTACCCCGCGGGCGGGTCGGTCCAGATCCGCAGCCGCACCCAGTTCGCGCCGACCGCCTGCAGGATGCGTTCCACCGGTGCCCGACGGCCGCCGAGCGAGAACGACACCCCTGCCCGCTCCAGCTGCAGCGTGAAGGAGATGTCAGCGCCGCGGACGCTCAGCGCCCGGCCCGGCCGCCACTGGTCGCGGGCTGTCACCGTCGCTGCTGCCGATCTGGTGGCGAGTGGACCGACCGCGAGGGCCGCCAGCGAGGTGCTGGCGAGAAGGCGGCGGCGGGTCAGTGTCGAACGCGGCTTCATGGTCTCTCCTTCGAGACGAGGCGCGGCTGGTCCTCCGGGCAGTCAGGAGGGCGAGGCTGTGAAGGGTCACAGTCGAGGGCCTCAACGATACGGGTTCGTGGCCGGTTCCGGAAGAGGGGACATCGGCTTTCCCAGGCAGGACTCTGCGCGTCGGACCCCTTGACACGTCCTTCGATCCGGATCAACACTGTGCAGGCTCAGCCTGTGCACGTTCACAGGACGGCGGCACAACGGCAACGCGGCCCTACCGCTACGGAAGAGAGACTCATGCGCCCCACGATCGTGCTCAAGACGGCGTCGGTGCTGGCCGGCCTGGCTCTGCTGGCTGCGTGCAGCAGCAGCCCTTCGTCTGACACCCCGGCCTCGTCAGCACCCGCCGGTGACCCTGACGCCCCGGCCACGCTGGACTTCTGGACCTGGACGACCAACGTGGACAAGGTCGTCGACATCTGGAACAAGAAGAACCCGACCCAGCAGGTGAAGGTCAACAAGCAGGCCCAGGGCGACGAGATCATCACCCGGCTGCTGACCGCGAGCAAGGCCGGGAACGCCCCGTGCCTGGTGCACGCGGAGTACCAGGCGCTGCCGGTGCTGGTCACCAACGGCGTGGTCACCGACCTCACCGCGACGGTCGAGCCGGTCAAGTCGCAGTTCCCGGAGGGCACGCTCGCCCTGACCTCGTTCGGCGGCAAGTCCTTCGGCATCCCCCAGGACGTCGGCCCGATGATGCTCTACTACCGCAAGGACCTGTTCGACAAGTACGGGCTGGAGGTGCCGACCACCTGGGAGCAGTTCGCCGAGGTCGCCAAGCAGGTCAAGCAGAAGGACCCGAAGCGCTCCCTGACCACCTTCTCCGCGGGCGACCCGGGCTGGTTCGCAGGGCTGGCCGAGCAGGCGGGCGGCAACTGGTGGACCAGTGACGGCGACAGCTGGAAGGTGGGGATCAACGACGAGGCCACCAAGAAGATGGCCACCTACTGGAGCGACCTGGTCAACGACGGCACCATCTCCGGTCAGCCGATGTACACCCCGGAGTGGAACGCCGCGATGAGCGACGGCTCGCTGCTGGCCTGGCCGAGCGCGGTCTGGGGCGCCGGCGTCCTGGAGGGCGTGGCCCCGTCCACCAAGGGCAAGTGGGCGATGGCCCCGATGCCGCAGTGGACCGCCGGCGAGCAGGTGACCGGGTTCTGGGGAGGCTCCGCCACCGCGGTCAGCGAGAACTGCAAGGACAAGCCGCAGGCCGAGAAGTTCGCGACCTGGCTGAACACCGACCCGGAGGCCCTCGAGGGCCTGGTGACCGCCGGTGGGATCTACCCCGCCGCGACCGCCGGCCAGACCGGCCCGGCCCTGGAGAAGGCGCCGAAGATGCTGCCGGACGACTCCGACTTCTACACCCGGGCTTCTCAGATCGCCCAGGGTGCCCGCGGATTCACCTGGGGACCGAACGTCAACGTGACCTACAGCAGCTACACCGACGAGTTCCAGAAGGCCATCCAGAACAAGTCCGACTTCGCCACCGCCCTGGACTCGGTCCAGACCAAGAGCGTCGCGGACCTGGAGAAGCAGGGCTTCCCGGTCGCCAAGTAGCCGAGCCGCCGGGCCCGGCGGCACGCGCGTCCCCCGCGCCTGCCGCCGGTCACCGGTGGCCCCGTCCCGTCCGCCGGTGGCCGCCACCGGAGGGCCGGACGACCCATCGCCGAGGTCAGACCCAAGGAAGGGTTGATGCCATGAGCAGCACCGAGAAGATCGCGGCCGTCACGACCACCACCCAGCCCTCACCGCCCGCGGTCGCGCCCCGGGGCCGCAACGCACCGCGGGTCGCCCCGTACGTCTTCCTGGCTCCGGCGATGCTGTTCTTCGTCGTCTTCCTGCTGCTGCCGATCGGCTACGCGGTCTGGCTGAGCCTGCGGGCGACCCGGATCGAGGGCGGCAGCATCCTGGGCCGCCGGGTCGAGCGCTTCGTCGGGCTCGAGAACTACGCGGCCTCGCTGAGCGACCCCGACCTCTACGACGCCCTGGGCCGCATGCTGGTCTACGGGTGCATCGTCGTGCCGGTGATGCTGGGTCTGGCGCTGCTCTTCGCCCTGCTGCTCGACACCCCCGCGATCCGGCTGAGGTCGTTCTCCCGGATCGCGATCTTCCTCCCCTACGCCGTTCCCGGCGTGATCGCCAGCCTGCTGTGGGGCTTCCTCTACCTGCCGGGGGTGAGCCCGATCCGCGCCGCCTTCGAGGCCGTCGGCCTGCCCGCCCCGAACTTCTTCACCCCGGACTCGATCTTCTTCTCCGTGTCGAACATCGCGATCTGGGGCGGGGTCGGCTTCAACATGATCGTGCTCTACACCTCGCTGCGGTCGCTGCCCACCGAGCTCTACGACTCCGCCCGCATCGACGGCTGCAACGAGACCCAGATCGCGCTGCGGATCAAGATCCCACTGCTGACCCCCGCCCTGGTGATGACCGCGATCTTCTCCCTGATCGCCACCCTCCAGGTGTTCAGCGAGCCGCAGACCCTCACCCCGCTGACCAACGTCATCTCCTCGTCCTGGATGCCGCTGATGAAGGTCTACCGCGACGCCTTCGTGACCAACGACATCTACTCTGCCGCCGCGACCTCCGTCGTGCTGGCGGCCGCCACCCTGGTCGTCTCGCTCGGCGTCCTGACCTTCCTGCAGAACCGAGCCTTCGGGGAGGACCGATGAGCGCGTCCCAGATCGTCGTCCCACCCGCCGCGCGTCCCGGCGACGAGACCTCCGCCCGCCCGCCCGCGCCCCGTGCCGCCGCGACCCGGACCCACTGGGTGGCCACCGTGGTCCTGCTGCTCGGTGCTGTCTACTGCCTGCTCCCCGTGCTGTGGGTGGTGATCGCGACCACCAAGGGCCCGACCGAGCTGTTCACCACCTTCTCGTTCCGCCCGAGCTTCAACGGTGGCTTCACCGGCAACATCTCCGACCTGCTCGCCTTCGGCGACGGCGACTTCTGGCGCTGGGGGGCAAACACCCTGCTCTACGCCGGTGTCGGCTCGGTGCTGTCGGTGGCCATCTCCGCGGCCGCCGGCTACGCGCTGGCCAAGTACCGCTTCCGCGGGCGGGAGACGCTGTTCCGGCTCATCCTCGCCGGCGTCCTGGTCCCGCAGATCACCCTGGCCATCCCGCAGTACCTGCTGCTGGCCAAGCTGGGACTGGTGGGCTCCTACTGGTCGGTGCTGCTGCCCAGCATCATCAGCCCGTACGGCATCTACCTCTGCCGGATCTACGCGGCCGCCGCCGTGCCCGACGAGATGCTCGAGGCGGGCCGGATCGACGGCGCCGGCGAGGCCAAGCTGTTCCGCTTCGTGGGACTGCCGCCGATGCTGCCCGGGCTGGTGACGGTGCTGCTGCTGCAGTTCATCGCCATCTGGAACAACTTCCTGCTGCCCTTCATCATGCTGTCGGACAACAGCAAGTACCCGATGACGGTGGGCCTCTACTCCCTGCTCAACCAGGGCGCCAGCCAGCCGTCCCTGTACACGCTGGTGATCGCCGGGTCGATGCTCTCGATCCTGCCGCTGATCGCACTGTTCCTGCTGCTCCAGCGCTTCTGGAACATGGACATGCTGAGCGGCGGGCTGAAGGGATGACCGACGCCGGCACGCCGAGCCCGGGTTTCCCGGCGGGCTTCACCTGGGGGGCGGCCACCGCGGCCTTCCAGGTCGAGGGCGCGACGGCGGAGGACGGGCGCGGGCCCTCGATCTGGGACACCTTCACCCAGGTGCCCGGAGCGGTCCACGGAGGCGACACCGCGGAGGTGGCGTGCGACCACTACCACCGCTACCCCGGCGACATCGCCCTGCTGGCCGACGCCGGGCTGAACGCCTACCGGTTCTCGCTGTCCTGGTCGCGGATCCAGCCCGAGGGGCGTGGGCCCGGGTGCCGCGCCGGTCTGGACCACTACCGCCGCGTGGTCGAGACCTGCCTGGAGCACGGCCTCACGCCCTGGGTCACGCTCTACCACTGGGACCTGCCGCAGGCTCTGGAGGACGACGGCGGCTGGCTCAACCGCGACACCGCCGCCCGCTTCGCCGACTACACCGCCCTGGTGGAGCAGTCGCTCGGGGACGTCGTCACGCACTGGGTCACGGTCAACGAGCCGAAGGTCGCGGCGCACGCCGGCTACGGCGCGGGCATCCACGCCCCCGGTCTGCGCAGCGGGGAGGGAGCCAACCTCGCTGCCCACCACCTGCTGCTGGCCCACGGCCTGGCCGCGTCGGCCCTGCGCAGCGGGGTCGGCCACGCCCCGACGGTGGGCGTGACCCTCGACCTCACGGTGGCCGTGCCGGTCTCGGACTCACCGGCCGACGTGGCGGCCGCCCGCCGGGTCGACGGCAACTTCAACCGGTGGTTCCTGGAGCCGGTGCTGCACGGCCGCTACCCCGACGACATGGTCGCCTGGTTCGGCGGGACGCCCTACGTGCGGGAGGGCGACCTCGAGCTGATCGCGGCGCCGCTGGACTTCCTGGGCTTCAACTACTACCGCCGCCAGCACGTCCGGGCCGGGAACGGCACGGTCGGCCCCGGCCAGGGCTCACCGCTGGATCTGGACGCCGAGGTGGTGCTGCCCCCCGGCGTCCCGGTGACCTCGGTCGGCTGGCCCGTCGAGCCGGAAGGTCTGCACGAGCTGCTGGTCCGGCTGCACGACACCTGTCCGGGAACGCCGTTGGTGGTGACCGAGAACGGCGCCGCGTACCCCGACCGGGTCGGCCCGGACGGCAGCGTGGACGACCCGCTGCGGGTGGCCTACCTCGACGGTCACCTGCGCGCAATGCAGCAGTCTCTCGACGAGGGCGTGGACGTCCGCGGCTGGTTCGGCTGGACCCTGCTGGACAACTTCGAGTGGGCCGAGGGCTACGCCGCGCGCTTCGGCCTCGTCCATGTGGACTTCACGACCCAACGCCGGACCCCCAAGACCAGCTTCGGCTGGCTGTCCCAGGTGGCCCGGAGCAACGCCCTGCCCGCTGCCGCCCTGCCCGCCGCCGCCCGCTCCGGAGAAGGTGTTGCCCGATGACCCTGCCGGGGATCCACCACGTCGAGCTCGGGGCCCGTTCCCTGGAGCGGTCCCGCGACTTCTACTCAGGCCTGCTGGGGCTGCCCGAGGTGCCAGCACCCAGAGCGGCCACCGGACGGCCGGCCGCCTGGTTCCACGCTGGGGGCGCGCTGCTGGAGATCGTGGAGCTGGGCGACGACGCCACCACCGGGAGCTGGGCCGACGACGACCTGCAGGCCGGCATGCGCCACGTCGGGTTGAAGACCGGCGACGTCGACGCGGGCATCCGTCGGCTCGAGGCCGCCGGCGTGGAGGTGCTGTCGGCCCCCGCCGATGTGCTGGGCGGGGTGCGGATCGCGTTCTTCCTCGACCCGGACGGCTCCCGGCTGGAGTACGTGCAGGGCAGCCTGGACTACCAGACGGTCCGGTCGCCCGTCCTGGCTGCCGCCGAGCGGGCGGCCGCCCCCCGGTCGTCGGACGGACCGCGCTTCGACCACGTCGGGATGACGGTGGCCGACCTGTCCGCCGCCCTCGACTTCTACTGCGGGACGCTGGGCTACTCGGTGATCGGCGACATCCGGCACGTCGACGACGCCCGGGGCTTCTTGATGACCTACCTGCAGGCGGGCGGTGGTGTCCTGGAGGTGTTCAGCTTCGACGTGCCGGCCGGCCCGGCGCCCGCCGTCGCCCCCACCGACCAGGGGATGCGCGGGATGGGACTCGCCGTGGCCGCCCGCGGGCCAGCCCTGCCCGGCCTCGTGCCCGCCGCTGAACCCTCCGACTGGCGCACCGCCTCCGACCCCGACGGTGTCCGGTTGACCCTGGTGCCGCTGGCACCTGACGACGAAGGAGCACGATGACCACGAGCACCACCCGTGGCTGGATCAGGCCACTGGGCGCCACCGGGCTGCAGGTGTCGGCCGTCTGCGCCGGCGGAGCGCCGCTGGGCAGCATGCCGGACCTCTTCGGCCGTGACCTGGCCTACCAGGACGGGGTCGCCATGGTCCGGGCGATCCTGGACAGCCCCGTCCGCTGGATCGACACCGCGAACGGTTACAGCGACGGGGAGAGCGAGCGCCGGATCGGCGCCGGTATCGCCCAGGCCGGTGGACCGCCCGCCGACTTCTGGGTGGCCACCAAGGTCGACGCCCGGGGCCGGGACTACTCCGCCGACCGGGTGCGGGCCAGCGTCGCGGAGAGCAAGGAGCGGCTGGGCCTGTCCTTCCTGCCGCTGGTCTACCTGCACGATCCGGAGCAGCACGACTTCGACGAGCTCGCGGCCCCCGGCGGCGCCGTGCAGACCCTGATGGCCCTGCGCGAGGAGGGCGAGATCGGTCACGTCGGCCTGGCCGGCGGCGACGCCCGGGTGATGACGCGCTACCTCGCGCTCGGCGGCTTCGAGGTCCTCCTGGTCCACAACCGCTGGACGCTGGTCGACCACAGCGCGGTCGACCTGCTCGCCCAGGCCGAGGAGCTCGGCGTCTCGGTGGTCAACGCCGCCATCTACGGCGGCGGGATCCTGGCCAAGCCCGCCGGCACCACCGACCAGTACGGCTACCGGCCGGCGAGCTCGGAGACCCTGGACGCGATCGCGGCTATGGAGGCGGTCTGCCGGGAGGCGGGGACCGACCTGGCCACCGCCGCACTGCGGGCTTCGGTGGACGACCCGCGGATCGACGCCACCGTGGTGGGGATGAGCGAGCCCTCCCGTCTCACCCGGGTGGTCGCCGCGCTCGAGGCCGACCTCCCGGCGGGCCTGTTCGACGAGCTGGCCGGACTGCTGCCCGGCGAGCACAACTGGCTCGACCACCCGCTCCCGCGGTGACCGGCGGCACGCGGCCCGACGGCCGGTCGCGTGCTCGCAGCACCCACCGCACCCGTTCGCTCCCCCGGAGGGAACGCTCCCAGCCCCGACCCGAGGACGGCGATGACCTCCACCTCCACCACCGACGAGACCACCGCGCCCGGCACTCGCGAGTCGCGGCACTGGCCGCGGGGCACCCGCAGCATCCGCTACGGCGGCGACTACAACCCCGAGCAGTGGCCCCGGTCGGTGTGGCGCGAGGACGTGGCCCTGATGCAGCAGGCCGGGATCAACCTGGTCAGCATCGGCATCTTCTCCTGGGTGCTGCTGGAGCCCAGCGAGGGTCGCTACGACTTCAGCCTGCTCGACGAGGTGATGGACCTGATGGCGGCGTCGGGGGTGGACGTCGACCTCGGCACCCCGACGGCCGCGCCCCCGGCCTGGTTCTGGCACCGCTATCCCGAGGCGGCGCCGGTCACCCGGGACGGCGTCCGGCTGGGCTTCGGCTCCCGTGGGATGGTCTCCCCCAGCTCGGCGGAGTACCGCCGGGCCTGCGTGGCCCTGGTCGACCGGCTGGCCGCCCGCTACGCCGACCACCCGGCCCTGGCCATGTGGCACGTCCACAACGAGTACGGAGCGCCGATCAGCGAGGACTACTCCGCGGCCTCCGTCGCGGCCTTCCGCCGCTGGCTCGAGCAGCGGTACGGGTCGCTGGAGGCGCTGAACGAGGCGTGGGGCACGACGTTCTGGGGGCAGCGCTACGGCCAGTGGGAGGAGGTCGACGCCCCACGGCGCTCGGCCTCGGTGAGCAACCCCGCGCAGCGTCTGGACTTCTCACGCTTCAGCTCTGCCGCCCTCCTGGAGTGCTTCCGGGCCGAGCGGGACGCCATCCGGCGTCACACGCCCGACCTGGCCGTGACCACCAACTTCATGGCCACGAACTGCCCCTCGGTGGACCTGTGGGCCTGGGTCGACGACGTCGACGTGATCGCCAACGACCACTACCTCAAGGCCGAGCGCAGCGACAACCACGTGCTCCTCGCCCTCGACGCCGACCTGACCCGCTCGCTGGCCCGCGGCAGGCCGTGGATGCTGATGGAGCACTCCACCTCGGCGGTCAACTGGCAACCACGCAACCTGGCCAAGCGACCCGGTGAGCTGCAGCGCAACAGCCTGGCCCACCTGGCCCGCGGGGCCGACGCGATCATGTTCTTCCAGTTCCGCGCCTCCCGCTACGGGGCGGAGAAGTTCCACTCGGCGATGCTGCCGCACGCCGGCACCCGGTCCCGCGTCTGGCAGGAAGTGCTCGCTCTGGGCAGCGACCTGGGGCAGCTGGCTCCCGTCCGGGACAGCCGGGTCACGGCACGGGTGGCGATCGGTTGGGACTGGGAGTCCTTCTGGGCCCAGGACCTGGACTGGCGACCCTCGGCAGACGTGAGCCACCGCGGCCAGATCGAGGCCTGGTACAGCGCGCTGTGGCGTCGCGGCGTCACCGTCGACTTCGTGCACCCCGAACACGACCTGAGCGGCTACGACCTGGTCCTGCTGCCCAGCCTCTACCTGACGTCCACTGCGGCCGGTCGCAACCTGGAGGCGTTCGTCACGGCAGGAGGCCGGCTGGCGGTCTCCTACTTCAGCGGCATCGTGGACGAGCACGACGCCGTGCACCCCGGGGGCTACCCAGGACCGCTGCGCGGGGTGCTGGGCCTGCAGGTCGAGGAGTTCCTGCCCTTCCAGGAATGCGAGTCCGCCCCGATCGTGCTCGACGACCCGGACGCGACCGAATCCGGCAGCGCCGGGCAGGACGGAGCGGCCCTGACCGGCTTCGTCTGGGCCGAGGACATCGCCTGCGAGGGGGCGGTGCCGGTCGCGCGCTTCACCGCCGGCCGCGCCTCGGGACAGCCCGCTCTCACCCGGCACGGCTACGGCTCGGGTGCCGCCTGGTACGTCGCCACCCAGCTCGACCGGACGGGGCTGGACCTGGTGGTCGAGCGGCTGCTGGCCGACGCCGGGCTCGACGCGCATCCGCTGCTGCCTGACGGGCTGGAGACCGTGGTCCGCTCCTCGGACCTGCGCGAGTACCGGTTCTGGCTCAACCACTCCGACCGCGACCACCGCGTGCCCGGGGAGGGCACCGAGCTGCTGACCGGGACGGCCGTCAGCGGCTCACTCGACGTGCCCGCGGGCACGGTGCGCGTGGTCGCCACGGACATCGCTCCCTGATGCGGTTCAGCGAGCGCGGCCGGCCGGACCCGACGGACGTCGCCGACCCGCGTCGAGGCGTCCGCGGCGCCTGCGGCACAGTGACCCGATGACCTCGACCCTCGCCTGGGTGGTGTCCGGGGGCGGCCGGTTCAGCGACCCGTGGCACCCGTTCGCCGAGACCAGTGCAGCCCTGGCCTCGACCCTGCGTGACCGCGGCGACGAGGTGGTGGTCAGCGACGACGCCGACGTCAGCCTCGCGGCCCTGTCCGACGGCCCGGTGCCCGACCTGCTGGTCCTCAACATCGGCTGGCACGGCCCGGAGCGCTTCTCCGACCCGGCGACGCGTGGCCTGGTCGCGGCCCTGGAGGCCGGGCTGCCCACCCTCCTGGTGCACTCCACCCTGACCGCGTTCCCGGACTGGCCGTTGTGGCACCAGATCGTCGGTGGCGGCTGGACCTACGGCACCACCTACCACCCGGACTACGCGACAGGTCTGGCGCTGACTCGCCCCGACCACGCCATCACCGCCGGGCTGGACCGGCTGGTGATCGAGGACGAGCGGTACACCCGGATGTGGGTCGACGACCCGGCGGCGGTGTACCTGGAGCACGACGAGGACGGGGAGCGTCACCCACTGGCCTGGACGCGGGTCTGGGGCGGCTCGCCGATCGTCGTGGACGCGCTCGGCCACGACGCGGCCGCCTACCGGGCTCCCGGCCGGGCCACGCTGCTGCAGCGTGAGCTCGACTGGCTGGCGGACGAGGGGACGACGGCCACGTCCGGGCGTTCTTGACCCCCAGCTCGCGAACGGTCCCCGAGCCAGCAGGGTCGCTCGCGGCCCGGAGGTCGTGCCGCCCCTGAGTGCAGGGTCAGGCAGTGACGTCGAAGCCGCCGCTGACCAGGCAGAAGTCGCGGAGCTGGACCAGCCAGGAGCGGGTCGCCGAGTAGTTGCGGCCGAGGTCGTCTGAGTGGAAGCGGTGGTCGTCCGGCTCGTCGGTCACGCTGCCGTCGAGCAGCACCCGCTGGTGCGGCTGAAGGCTCGCCAGGTGGCCGGTGAGGAAGGCGGCCACCGCCTCGGCCTCCTCGGCGGTCACGCTCACCGCCAACGGCTCGTGCTCCTCCGTGAACTCTGCGGGCAGCAGGCCGGCGTCGTCCAGCAGCTCCAGCGTGGGCCGGAGGTGCCAACCGGTAGCGCCGAGGTCCTCGACGCCCGGGGCGAGTGGCTCGATGGTGAGGACACGCGCGAACGCTGCAACCGCGAGGGTCCGCCGGCGTCGGGACGAGCGGGCCCCGAGGCCGGGCGATCCCGGGAAGCCGGGCGTCTGGGAGGTCGGGCGATCTGGGAGGTCGGGCGATCTGGGAGGTCGGGCGATCGCGAGAGGTCGACCCAGACCCGCCGGTCAGGCAGGTGCCGCCTCCCGGTCCGACGGGCTACGGTTCGACGGTGGCCGCGAGCGGTAGGACGGACAAGCTGACCAAGACCGGGTACGAGGCGGAGCTGTTCCGCCTGCAGACGGAGCTGGTCAAGCTGCAGGAGTGGACGCGCGAGACGGGCGCCCGGATCGTCGTCGTCTTCGAGGGCCGGGACGCGGCGGGCAAGGGCGGCACGATCAAGCGGCTGACCGAGTACCTCAGCCCACGTGTGGCCCGGGTCGTGGCCCTGCCGATGCCGACGGACCGCGAGCGCGGCCAGTGGTACTACCAGCGCTACGTCGCCCACCTCCCCACCCGCGGCGAGATGGTGCTGTTCGACCGTTCCTGGTACAACCGGGCCGGCGTGGAGAAGGTGATGGGCTTCT
>Ga0210040_10006141_pt1 | contig 15059 bp, 13 predicted proteins | sample CryGeyCG12114_NA_FD_185462 | JGI IMG/M metagenome (GOLD analysis project Ga0210040, IMG submission 185462) | Groundwater microbial communities from aquifer - Crystal Geyser CG19_WC_8/21/14_NA (SPAdes) (version 2) | ecosystem: Environmental > Aquatic > Deep subsurface > Groundwater | place: USA... | reverse complement strand
CCGCCGGTACGCGGCCGACCTGCGCGAGGACGCCGAGGCCGACGACGGGCGCGAGCGGGACGCGGTCCCCGACGACCCCGAGGACCCGCTCGCGCCGGGCGCCGAGCGCACCGCTCCACGTCCGAGCCGGACGCCCACCGGCGCCCGCCGCCTGCGCACGCAGGCGCCCCGCCGACGGCCGACCGCCGAGGAGGAGGAGGACGCGCTCGTCGACGCCGCCGAGCGCACCCGCGGCGGCACCTGGTCGTGACGGGCGCCGCCCGGCGGTCGAGGCGTCGCCGTCCCGGTCGTCGGCTTCAGGGCGTGGGCGGTAGCCCGAGGTGCCGGGCCACCTCCACCCAGGACGCTGCAGCCTCGACCGTGTACGCGTCCTGCGGCTCGTGGACGGCGCGCTCCAGCGCTGCTGACATGCGGTCGGCGTCGTACGGGGCGCCGCCCTGCTGGTCGTCGACGCGTGTCTCGGCACTCAGGTTGGAGGAGAAGATCCCCGCCGCGGAGCGAGGCAGGAAGTCCTCGTAGACGATCGGCTGGATGCAGACCCAGCCGTCGTCGATGAGCTGCTCGCGCGTGCGCGGTGGTGTCCCATCGGGAAGCCTGTCGACGAGGCGGTACGTGAAGTGGGCCAGTCCCTGCCGCTCGAGCTCCCGGTACGTGCTGGGCATGCTGCTGCTCCAGACAGCGGCTGCGACGTCGGCGGGCGACCGATCGGTGTCCTCGGCGACCGCCTGGTCCACGGCTGCGACCACCTGGTCGTAGCGGGCGCTGCCGTGAGTTGACAGGGCCACTCCTCGGGCTTCGACCTCGCCGAAGCGCACCCGCAGACTTCCCTGCTCGAGCGTCCCGTTAGCCCCGCGGAACGTCCGTGCCTCGGACAGGGCCCGGAAGGACGTCTGCCGCAGCAGCACGTCAGGACCGTCCCAGCGGGGCGGCCCCTGGATGGCGTCGATCATGTCGATGCCGCGATCGGTCATCGCCGCGTAGAGGTCATCGATGTCCAGCACCCGCGGCGTGAGGTGGTTGATGTGGGTCGTCCGGACCCCGCCGATGTCGGCCGCCACGCCCGAGACCCTCTCCAGCTCGGTGTACCAGGCACGGTCGACGGGGTCGGTGGACAGGGCGAACGCTGCGGTCGCGAGGTCGAGGAAGCGATCGGCGTCTGCCGGCTCGAGCTCCCCGTGCTCCTGCGCGCGGTCGGCGAGGGTCAGCAGCTCATCCGGGAACAGCTGCCGTGCCGCCAGGAAGGCCTGCAGCCGGGACCCGAGGTCGTCGTCGAAGAAGCGGCGGTCCTCGGGCACGAGCATCGAGGTGAACACCCGGAAGGGGTTGTGCGCCAGCTCCTCGCGGGCAAGAGGCCGGAACGCCGTGGAGACCACGGGCAGCGGGGTGGGAGAGGTGTCACGCAGGTCGTAGAAGCCGGTCGCGTGCATCCCCAGGGCGCCGAAGATCCGCGCCACCTGGCTGAGCTCGCGGGCCGAGCCGACACGAATGGCGCCATGGCGCTCTGAGGTGACCCGCGCGATAGAGCCCAGCTGCTCGGCTGTGGCGCCGTCGCGACGCAGCACCCGCTCGTTCACCTCGCGGGAGACCTCGACCAGCGTCGTGTACGCCGGCACTTCCTGGCCGTACAGGGAGGACAGCCGCGCCGCGAAGCTCGCGCGCAGGGCTGTCGTGGACACCGGGCTCATCTCTCACTCCTGATCTGGCAGCGCAGCTGCATCGCCTCGCGCACGCGCGCCCGACGAGCCTGGCGGTCTGGTGGGTGGGAACACCTCGCTCGAGGCTGCGGGGTTGACGACGAGCCCGGCGTTCGCGCGGACCTTCGCCGAGACCCCGGCGACGGCGCCCGCGGCGGTCGAGACCGCGACGACCGAGGCGCCCAGCTCGGCGTAGCGGGCGGCCGTGGCCCTCCCGACGGCGCCCGCAGGACCTGCTCCCTGTCGCCGTCCGCCGGGCCGCCGAGGATGCCGGCCTTGGCGCCACCGTGGAAGAGGTCCGTGACCGCCCACTTCCACGTCATGGAGCGCGCCAGCCGCGCCACCTCGGTGACGCTCACGCCGGTGCTCATCCGGGTGCCGCCCTCGCCCATGCCGCGGGCGGTGTCGTCGATGACCAGCACCCCCCGCATCCCGCTTTTGCGGTCGACGACGCAGCCTCCAGCAACGCCAGCACCTCCCCGGAGCGCTGAGCGAGCAGCTCGGCCGCCGGTGTCGGGCGCACCGAACGAGCGGCACGCTCGAACAGCACCAGCTGCGTCTCCCTCTCGAGCGCGGACACCTGCTGGGAGACGGCCGAGGGCGTGTAGCCGAGCTCCTGGGCGGCCGTCGCGAAGGAGCCGGTGCGCAGGACCGCAGCCAGCGACCGCAGGTGCAGCGGGTTGATCACGGCTCGTCTCCCTCCGCTCACCGCGCGCCACCATGCCCGCGGGGACGCCGCGGACCTCACCGACGATCGTAAGAGCTGCTACGTGCTCGGCTGATGTGCCATAAGCATTGACGACCTCAGGTCCCGGTGCTCTACTCCAGCTACCCGCAGGTCACCCGCCTGGCGGGCCAGGCCTGTCCCCGCGTGCACCCCACGCGGACGCAGAGCTGTGCCCTGAGTGCACGAGCGCAGCGCCGCGCCGTGCAGCCAGGCGAGCCCCCGCCCCTACATCGGAGACACGCCATGAGCTTGCGGAAGAACGCCCTGACCTACCTCGCTGCTGCGAGCATCGGCAGTCTCGCGCTGAGCGGGTGCGCGGTGAACACCGAGAGCGGCGGAGCCCCCATCGGAGAAGCGGTGGCGGTCGACCAGAGCGAGGACCTGGCCGCGCTCGTGCCGGAGGAGATCCGCTCCACCGGCGAGCTCAAGATCGGGACGAGCCCGAACTACCCCCCCAACGAGTTCATCAACAGCTCCGGGGAGATCAACGGCTGGTCGGTCGACCTCACAGACGCCGTCGCGTCGAAGCTCGGCTTGAAGGCCGACTACGTGCAGTCCGGGTTCACCCAGATCCTGTCCGGCCTCGGCACGGACACCTACGACATGGGCATGTCCTCGTTCACCGACACCGCAGAGCGCGAGGAGACGGTCGACTTCGCGACGTACTTCCAGGCGGGAACGCAGTGGGTCAGCCGCACAGGTGAGGATATCGACCCCGACGACGCCTGCGGCCTGCGTGTCGCCGGCCAGCCCAACACCATCCAGCTGACCGAGGACCTGCCCGCGCGCAGCGCCGCCTGCGTCGAGGCCGGCAAGCCTGCGATCGAGATCCAGGGCTACGCAGACCAGGCGGCGGCCACCTCAGCGGTGCTGCTCGGGAAGGCCGACGCCACGCTCGGCGACTCACCCGTGCTGGCCTACGGCGTGAACCAGAGCGACGGCGAGCTGCAGCTCTCCGGAGAGGTCTACGACGCCGCGCCGTACGGCTGGCCCGTCCCGAAGGACTCCGAGCTGGGCCCGGCGCTCCAGGCGGCGGTGCAGTCCCTCATCGACGACGGGACGTACGCGGAGATCCTCGAGCAGTGGGGCGTCGACGGCGGCGGGATCACCGAGTCGCAGATCAACGCGGCGAACGGCTGACCATGCCTCGAGGTGACAGCCGCCAGCCGGCCGCACCGGGCGACGAGCGCATCCACGCCGTCCGCCTGCCGCGGCCCGGCCGCTGGGTGGCGGCGGCCGTCATCATCGGCCTGCTGGCCCTGTTCCTCTACAGCGCCGCGACGAACTCGGCCTACCAGTGGTCGACGTACCTGCAGTACCTGCTCGACCGGCGCATCTCCCAGGCGGCGCTGATCACCATCCAGCTGACCGTCATCGCCATGGCCATCGCCCTGGTGGTCGGCGTGGCCAGCGCGGTGATGCGCCTGTCGGACAACCCCGTCCTGAGCGGGGTGGCCTGGCTGTACATCTGGATCTTCCGAGGGACACCGGTCTACGTCCAGCTCGTGTTCTGGGGCCTGCTCACGAGCATCTACCAGCAGGTCGACGTCGGCATCCCGTTCGTGGTCCAGTTCACGCAGCTGGACACGGAGTCCTGGCTGACCCCCTTCTCCGCCGCCGTCATCGGGCTCGGCCTGAACCAGGGCGCCTACACCGCCGAGATCATCCGCGCGGGCGTGTCATCAGTCGACGACGGCCAGCGCGAGGCCTCAGTCGCCCTCGGGATGTCCTGGGCCCAGACGACACGCCGGGTGATCTTCCCGCAGGCGATGCGGGTCATCATCCCGCCCTTCGGCAACGAGTTCATCGGCATGCTCAAGACCACGTCCCTGGTCATCGCCGTGCCGTTCACCGGGGACCTCTACACCCAGTCCCAACAGATCGCCGCGGTGCTCTACCGACCGATCCCGCTGCTGCTGGTGGCCTCGACGTGGTACCTCGCGATCACGACCCTGCTGATGATCGGCCAGCACTACCTCGAGAAGCGCTTCTCACGAGGCGTCGCGGGGACCGGCGCCCAAGCCAGGAACGGGTCGACCGCCGCGGAGGAACCCGCCGAGCTGCCCATCACGGACGGGAGATGACGATGTCCGAGCGAGCCATCCTCGAGCGGGCCGGCCAGGCGACCCAGCCCATGGTCCGCGCACAGGACGTCCGGAAGTCCTTCCAGGACACCGAGGTCCTCAAGGGCATCTCCCTGGAGGTCCAGACCAGCGAAGTCATGTGCCTGGTCGGGCCCTCAGGCTCGGGCAAGTCGACGTTCCTGCGGTGCATCAACCACCTCGAGGCCGTCGACGGCGGCCGCCTCTACGTCGACGGGACTCTGGTCGGCTACGACGAGCGAGACGGGCGCCTGCACGAGCTGCACCCACGCCGCGCCGCCGCGCAGCGCCGGGACATCGGCATGGTCTTCCAGCGCTTCAACCTCTTCCCCCACATGACAGCCCTGGGCAACATCACCGAGGCGCCCGTCCGCGTCCGCAAGGACTCCAGGCGCGCCGCCACCGAGCACGGGCGCGAGCTGCTCGAGCGAGTCGGCCTGGGCGGCCACGCGTCCTCCTACCCGTCCCAGCTGTCCGGCGGCCAGCAGCAGCGCGTCGCGATCGCCCGCGCACTGGCCATGCGGCCCAAGCTGATGCTCTTCGACGAGCCGACATCGGCACTCGACCCCGAGCTCGTCGGTGAGGTGCTGGACGTCATGCGCTCACTCGCCGAGTCCGGGATGACCATGATCGTCGTGACCCACGAGATGGGCTTCGCCCGCGAGGTGGGCGACCACCTGGTCTTCATGGACGACGGCGTCGTCGTCGAAGCCGGATCCCCGCGGTCCGTGCTCACCGACCCCCAGCACGAGCGCACCAGGTCCTTCCTGTCCAAGGTCCTGTGACTCGTGCACCCACACCGGAGGCCCCCGCCGTGAGCAACGCATCCGCCGCCGCTCACGCCGTGGCCTGGGACAGCGACCCCGCCCTGCCGGACTGGCACGGCCTGCCGACCCTGGAGACCACAGTGCACGCAGACGCGTGCGTCGTGGGGCTCGGTGGCAGCGGTCTCGCAGCGGTCGACGAGCTCACCGGCAGAGGCCTCAGCGTCGCCGGCATCGACGCCGGCCGCGTGGCTGCAGGAGCAGCAGGCCGCAACGGCGGCATCCTGTCTGCCGGCGGCGCGCTGCTGCGCGACGGCGACGGAGTGCTGTCCCCGGACCTGCGCCGCGACCTCTACCGCGACTGCCTGACCGAGCTCGCCCGGCTGCGCGAGCAGCTGGGCGAGGCAGTCATCAGGCCCACCGGCACGCTGCGCCTGGCCGGCCTGCCCGGCGAGCCCGAGGACGCGGCCGAAGCAGCCGACCGGGCCGCCGAAGTGATCGACGTCGCCGCCGAGGCAGCCGTCCTGCGCAGCTGGGACGTGCCCATCGAGGACTACGACGGGCCCCTCGGGCGGGGCTTCTACAACCCGGAGACCGCCGGGATGAACCCCGTCCAGCGGGCCTACGGACTGGCCTCACGCCTCCAGGCGCGAGCCCAGCTGTTCGAGCACACCCGGGCCACAGCAGTGCAGGCGGGCTCAGTGACGACCGAGCACGGGCAGGTCCAGGCGCCGATCATCATCATCGCCGTGGACGGCAGGCTCCCCCAGCTCGTTCCCCAGCTCGCCCGGATCGCGCACACCGTGCGCCTGCAGATGCTGGCCACAGCTCCCGTCCCGCGACAGCGGCTGCCCTGCCCGGCCAGCTTCCGGCGCGGCTACGAGTGGGCCCAGCAAGACCGGGCAGGACGGCTGCTCGTCGGCGGCGGCCGCGACAGGTTCCTCCAGGACGAGACCACCACGAACGAGGAACCCACCGCGCAGATCCAAGCCTGGATCACCAGAGCCGCCGCGCGGATCGCTTCCCAGCCGGTCGTGGCCACCCACCAGTGGGCCGCGTCCGTGAGCTACACGCAGGACCGGCGGGCACCCGTCGTGCTCGTGGACGACGGCGTCGCGGCCTGCGGCGCCTACAGCGGCTCGGGCAACCTCGTCGGCCCCCTCGCCGCACGAGCAGCCGTCCGGCTCGCCGCAGACGGAACCCCCCCACCCGGCTACTTCCGGAGCTCCCTGTGACCCGCCGCCCACCGTGGTAGCCGACACCGCCCCGGCCCCCACCGCACCCGGGCGAGAAGGGCCCTCCGACCGTGCCTAGACCGGACAGGCACGACCTCGACGCGGGACGGATGCAGCTCCTGCGCGAGGTCTCCCTGCGCGGGACGATCGCCGCCACAGCTCGCTCACTGGGCCTGACGGCATCCGCTGTCTCCCAGCAGCTGGCAGTGCTCGAACGGGAGGCAGGCACCGCACTGCTCGACCGGTCTCCCCGCGGTGTGGTCCTGACGGGCGCCGGCGAGCTGCTCGCGACCCACGCCGCCCAGCTGGGCGACGTGCTCGCCGCAGCCCGGGCCGACCTCGACAGCATCGCCGGATCGACGACCGGCCTGGTGCACGTGGTCAGCGTCGCCAGCGCGGCGGCGACCTTCCTCTCCGACGCGGCCACCTCCCTGCGTGAGTCCGCTCCGGGCGTCGAGCTGGCGGTCATGGCCGCCGAGCCGGCGATCGGCCTCACCCGGCTGCTCGCAGGCGACGTGGACCTGGCCGTGGTCGACGAGTACGACTACGTGCCGATCGCCCTGCCGGAGCACGTGGTCGCCACCGAGCTGCTGACCGAGCCCCTCGTGCTCGCGAGCCCCCCGGGCACGCGCGCGAGCACCTCCGGCCGGCTCGGCGACCTGCACGACGCCCGCTGGGTGATGCCGCCGATGGACGCCGCCTGCGGCACCGCCGTGCGCGCGGCCTGCCGGGCTGTCGGGTTCGAGCCGAGAGTCTTCTGGGAGACCGACGACCTGCACCTGCTCACCTCCAGCGTCGAGCGCGGGCACGGTGTGGCGGTCCTGCCGCGCCTGTCCGTCGCCGCGACGGCGGCGCTGGACGTCCAGCCCCTCCAGGACCCGGTTCTCGAACGCCGGATCCTCGTCGCGGCCCGCGCCAGCGTCCTCGCGCGGCCGGTCGTCGCCCTGGCGCTCGAGGCCATCGCCACGGCCGCGCGACGACACGCAGGACCGCCGCCCGCCACCCCCGCCCGCGCCACACCGGCGCCCGGACGTCCGACCACGGAGGAAGCATGACCGCCGACACCCCCACCGCCCTGCCCGCTGCCGAGGACCTGCGCCTGCTGGCCCGCGCCGCACTCGACCGGTGCGGCGTCGACCCGGGACGGCTGAGCGGTGAGCACTCCTCGAGCTCACCCGTCACCGGCGAGGAGCTCCACTGCCTCGCGTGGTCGACCGCGTCCGACGTCGACGACGCCGTCGACCGGGCCCGGCGAGCGTTCCCGTCCTGGCGAGACACCCCGGCACCGGTGCGCGGCGCTCTCGTCCATCGGCTCGGTGAGCTCCTGACGGAGCACGAGCAGGACATCGCCACGCTCATCAGCCTCGAGGTCGGCAAGATCACCTCGGAGGCACTGGGCGAGGTCCAGGAGATGATCGACATCTGCGGCTTCGCCGTCGGGCTCTCACGTCAGCTCTACGGCCACACCATGCCCTCGGAGCGCCCCGGCCACCGGCTCATGGAGACGTGGCACCCGCTGGGCGTCGTCGGAGTCATCTCCGCCTTCAACTTCCCTGCAGCCGTCTGGTCCTGGAACACCGCCCTGGCGCTGGTCTGCGGCGACCCCGTCGTGTGGAAGCCCTCCGAGGCGGCGCCGCTCACAGCTCTGGCCTGCGACGCCGTCCTCCAGCGCGCCCTCGCCGACACAGGCGCCTCCTCCGCCCTGAGCCAGGTCGTCATCGGTGGCACCGACATCGGGCAGCGGCTCGTGGAGCACCGCGACGTCGCCCTGGTGAGCGCGACGGGCTCGACCCGGATGGGCCTCGAGGTCGGCCCCCGCGTCACTGCCCGTTTCGGGCGCTGTCTGCTCGAGCTAGGAGGCAACAACGCCGCCGTCGTCTCGGCGACCGCCGACCTCGACCTGGCCACGCGAGGCATCGTCTTCTCGGCAGTCGGGACCGCAGGGCAGCGCTGCACCACCATGAGAAGGGTGCTGGTGCACCGAGACGTGGCCACGGCCCTCGCTGACCGGCTCGTCGCCGCCTACGAGGCCCTGCCGATCGGAGACCCGACGGCCGACGGCACCCTGGTCGGGCCCCTCATCGGCTCCACGTCCTACACCGCGATGACGCAGGCGCTCCACGCCGCCCAGGAGCAGGGCGGGACGCTCCTCGCCGGCGGGGGACGCAGGCTGGTCGACGAGGCGCCCGACGCCTACTACGTCGAGCCCGCCCTCGTGCTCATGCCCCGGCAGTCCGACATCGTCCGCCAGGAGACCTTCGCGCCGATCCTGTACCTGGTGCCGTGCGACGACGTCGCCTCGGCGATCGCCCTCAACAACGCCGTGCCGCAGGGCCTGTCCTCCTCGATCTTCACCACCGATCAAGCGGAAGCGGAACGCTTCGTGAGCGCCTCGGGTTCCGACTGCGGCATCGTCAACGTCAACATCGGGACCTCGGGTGCCGAGATCGGCGGTGCCTTCGGCGGCGAGAAGGAGACCGGCGGCGGACGGGAGTCAGGCTCGGACGCCTGGCGCGCGTACATGCGCCGGGCGACCAACACGATCAACTACTCGGGCGAGCTGCCCCTCGCCCAGGGGGTCGCCTTCCCCGTCTGAGTCGTGCCCGTGGCGGTCACAGCCAGGCGCGGGCACGGCAGTCCAGGTGCGCCACCGCGGCCGTGCACCACGGGACCCACCTGCACCCGCCGACGAGAGCCAGCCGACTCCTCGCCGCTGTGCGCGCGGTCTCCGAGCCCGCGCGCAGCGGCGTCACCGCCTCGAGGACCTCTCCGTCGGCGGACGGGTGAGCGCCGGCGCCCAGGGCGCCGGTCGAGCGACCGTCGCCGGTCAGGCGAGCTGGGTGCGGTGCAGGACGGCGTACGGGCCGTCCTGCATGAGCAGCTCCTCGTGCGTGCCCGTCTGGACGACGCGCCCCGCGTCGACCACGGCGATCTGGTCCGCGCTGCGCACGGTCGACAGCCGGTGGGCGATGACGATGCTCGTGCGCCCCTCCAGGGCCCGCTCGAGGGCCCGCTGCACCGCGGCCTCCGAGCGGGAGTCGAGGTGGGCGGTCGCCTCGTCGAGCACGACGACGTCGGGCTCCTTGAGCAGCAGGCGAGCCAGCGCCACCCGCTGCTTCTCCCCGCCCGAGAGGCGGTGCCCGCGGTCGCCGACCACGGTGTCGAGCCCCTCGGGCAGGTCGCGGACGACGTCGAGGACCTGCGCGTCCTCGAGCGCGGCGACGAGCTCGGCCTCCGTGGCCGAGGGGCGGGCGTAGAGCAGGTTGGCGCGGACCGTGTCGTGGAACATGTGCGCGTCCTGCGTCACGACGCCGACGCGGTCGTGGACCGACGCCAGGCGCGCGTCGCGCACGTCCACGCCGCCGATCCGCACGGCGCCCTCGGTGGCGTCGTACAGGCGCGCGACCAGGGCCGTGATGGTCGTCTTGCCGGCCCCGCTGCTGCCGACGAGGGCCAGCACCCCCCCCGGGGCGACGTGCAGGTCGACCCCGGTGAGCGCCGGCACGCCGTCGGCCACCGGCTGGGAGACCTCGGGCGGGGGCGCGTCCGCGGTGACGCCCTCGAGCGAGCGCAGCCCGTCCCCGGCCTGCGGGTAGGTGAACCCCACGGAGTCGAGCCGGACGTCCAGCGGGCCCGCGGGCAGGTCGACGGCGTCCTGCGCCTCGACGAGCGGCGACGGCAGGTCCAGCACCTCGAAGACCCGCTCGAAGCTCACGAGCGCGCTCATCACGTCCACGCGGACGTTGGCGAGCGAGGTGATCGGCCCGTAGAGCCGGGTCATCAGCGCCGCGAGGGCCACGACCTCCCCCACCTCGAGCGCTCCTCCGATGGCCAGCAGGCCCCCCGCGCCGTAGACGAGCGCGGTGGCCAGCGCCGTGACCGTCGTCAGGGCCGTGAAGAAGACGCGGTTCGACATCGCGATCGAGGTGCCGATCTGGCGCACGCGGTCCGCGCGCTCGCGGAACTGGGCGTCCTCCTCCTCGGGGCGCCCGAAGAGGGTGACCAGCAGGGCGCCGGAGACGTTGAAGCGCTCGGTCATCCGGTTGCCCAGGTCGGCGTTCAGCTCCATCGACCGGCGCGTGAGCCCCGACAGCCGTCGGCCGACCCGGCGGGCGGGGACCCAGAACAGCGGCAGGAACAGCAGCACGGCGACCAGCAGCACCGGCGCCCGGCTGAGGATGACGCCGCCGGCCAGCACGAGGAGCACGACGTTCGACACGACCGACTGCAGGGTCGAGGTGAACGCCTGCTGCGCCCCGGAGACGTCGGTGTTCAGACGGGTCACGAGGGCGCCGGTCTGCGCGCGCGTGAAGAACGACACGGGCTGGCGCTGGACGTGGGCGAAGACCGATGTGCGCAGGTCGTAGATCAGCCCCTCCCCGATGCGGGAGGAGTACCAGCGCTGGGCGAGGGTGATGGCTCCCTCGACCAGGGCGAGTGCGGCCACGACGCCCGCCAGGACCAGCACCGCGCGCCGGTCCCCCGCCACGACGCCGACGTCGATGATCGCGCCCAGCAGCAGCGGCGTCGCCACGGCCGCGGCCGAGCTGAGCACCACGAGGACCAGGAAGACGACCAGCTGACGGCGGTAGGGCCGCGCGAGCCCGGCGATGCGCTGCCAGGTCTCGCGGGAGACCCCGGCGGCGCGCAGCGACGGGTCGCGCGTGAAGCTCCGCAGCGTCGTCCACGACGCCGCCCCGTGCCCGCTCACCGCCGCCCCCGGCAGGACGAGCCGAGGACGAGGAGCGGTCGGTGGCGCAGCGGCTGCCGCGCGGTGCGGCCCGCCGTCGTCAGGACGCCGCGCGGCGCCGGGTGCTCCCGCCGCGCCCGCGCAGCTCCGTGCCGCTCTCGGTCAGGAGCCGGTGCACGAAGCCGTACGACAGGCCCTCCTCGCCGGCGAGCTGGCGGATGCTGGAACCCCCGGTGTAGCGGGCCCCCAGACGCTGCTGGAGCGCGGCGCGCTCGTCGCCGCTCAGCCGGCGACGACCGCCTGCCCGGTCGCCCTCGTGATCCGACCCGTCCGACGTGCCTGCCACGACCGACCTCCTCGGACTCCTGGTGCCGGACGGCCCCGTCGGCCGTCCTCGCCCGGGCGATCATCGCCCGGCGCGGGGGCGGCGGCCACCCGACCGCGCGGCCGGTGCCCGCCGAGCGGCTCACGCCAGCTGCACCAGCTCGGCGTAGGACGGGTTCCAGAGGTCCTCGGTGCCGTCGGGCAGGACGACGACGCGCTCGGGCTCGAGGGCCTCGACGGCGCCCTCGTCGTGCGTGACGAGCACCACCGCACCGGCGTACCGCTGCAGCGCCGACAGCACCTCGGCGCGCGAGGCCGGGTCGAGGTTGTTGGTCGGCTCGTCGAGCAGCAGGACGTTGGCCGCCGAGACGACGAGCGTGGCCAGGGCCAGCCGCGTCTTCTCCCCCCCGGAGAGCACCGACACCGGCTTGTCGGAGTCGTCCCCGGTGAACAGGAAGGAGCCCAGCACGCTGCGCACCTCGGTGTCCCCGAGGTCGGGCGCCGCGGTGCGCATGTTCTCGAGCACCGACCTGCTCGGGTCGAGCGTCTCGTGCTCCTGGGCGTAGTAGCCGAGGCGCAGGCCGTGCCCGGGCACGACGCGGCCGTCGCCGTCGCTGCTCTCGACCCCGGCGAGCATCCGCAGGAGCGTCGTCTTGCCGGCGCCGTTGAGGCCGAGCACGACGACGCGGCTGCCGCGGTCGATGGCGAGGTCGACGCCGGTGAAGACCTCGAGGGAGCCGTAGGTCTTGCTGAGGTTCTCCGCGGTGACGGGCGTGCGGCCGCACGCCGCCGGCTCGGGGAAGCGCAGCTTGGCGACCTTGTCCTGCTGCCGCACGTCCTCCAGCCCGCTGACGAGGCGCTCGGCGCGCTTGGCCATGTTCTGGGCGGCGACGGCCTTGGTGGCCTTCGCCCGCATCTTGTCGGCCTGCGCCATGAGCGTCGAGGCCTTCTTCTCGGCGTTGGCGCGCTCGCGCTGACGGCGCTTCTCGTCGGTCGCGCGCGCCGCGAGGTAGGCCTTCCAGCCCACGTTGTAGACGTCGATCACCGACCGGGTGCCGTCCAGGTGCAGCACCTTGTTGACGACCGCCTCCAGCAGCTCGACGTCGTGGCTGATGACCACCAGGCCGCCGGCGTACCGGGCCAGGTGCTCGCGCAGCCAGGAGATCGAGTCGGCGTCGAGGTGGTTGGTGGGCTCGTCCAGGAGCAGGGTCTCGGCGCCCGAGAACAGCACGCGGGCCAGCTCCACGCGGCGGCGCTGACCGCCCGAGAGCGTCTTCAGCGGCTGGTCGAGGACCCGGGGCGGCAGGGCGAGGTTGGCCGCGATGGTCGCGGCCTCGCTCTCGGCCGTGTAGCCGCCCTGGGTGGTGAAGTCGGCGTCGAGCCGGGCCCAGCGGTTCATCGCCTTCTCCCGCACGGCGTCGTCCTCGCTGGCCATCCCGACCTCGGCGGTGCGCAGGCCCGCGACGATCCGGTCCAGGCCCCGGACGGCGAGGATCCGGTCGCGGGCGAGGACCTCGGGGTCCCCGGCGCGCGGGTCCTGCGGCAGGTACCCCACCGGGCCGCTGCGCGTGATGGTGCCGCCGGCCGGCTGGGTCTCCCCGGCGAGCGTGCGCGTCAGCGTCGTCTTGCCCGCGCCGTTGCGGCCGACGAGGCCGACCCGGTCGCCCGAGCCGACGCGGAACGTGGCGCCGCCCAGGAGCAGGCGGGCGCCGGCTCGAAGCTCGACGTCCTGTGCAGTGATCACGTGGGGCCCTCCGGGGCGGTGCGCCGGCGCCCGGGGCGCGGTGCGGCAGCGGCGTGTCGGTCGGTGGTGGCGTGCTGGTCGTGCGGGTCGCGGCCCGGGACCTGGCCGCGCCGGGGTCGTGCCGGTGTCACGGGTCGGACACCTCGACGCGCAGCGCACCGACCGCGGGCGCCAGGTCCTCCAGGACCCGGCGCCGGGGGTCGCCGCGCAGCTCGAGCACCTGCCGGGGCAGGTCGGCGGCCGCAGCCACCACGGCGGGCAGCCCGGCCAGCGCCTGGTCCAGCAGCCCGCGGTCGCCCGCCGTGCACAGCAGGGCACCGGGACGGGCCAGCGACGCCAGGTGGGGGGACCAGACGCGTCCGGCCTCCGAGGCGGCGTCGTGGACCAGACCCGCCGACTGGCCCGCCCGGCGGCGCGCGTAGCGCTGCTGCGACCAACCGCCCGCGGCGGTGCGCGACTGCACGTAGGCGGTGCGCACCCGTGAGCCCAGGACGCGCGCACCGCTCTCGTCCACGCGGACGACGGCGGCCACCGCGCCGCCGCGGCGCAGGAGCAGGACGGCCGCCGCTCGGGCAGCGGTGGCCCGGTGGGTCACCTCGGCGGGGTCCACCCGCTCCCCCGGCGCCGCACCGCCCGCGAGGTCGAGCCCCACGGACGACCACAGCGCCTGCGCCCCGTCGGACGCGCGCAGGACCACCCGGCCGCCGTCGCACGCCACGCACTCGGGAGGCCCCCCGTGGCGCTCGGCGAAGCGGACCAGCCAGCCGGGAACGCGGGCCGTCGGCACGAGCGCGCTGCGCACGGCGCCCGACGGGCCGCTCCCCGGACCCGGGGCGCTGCTCCCGCCGGCGGCGCTCAGATGTTGAAGCCGAGCGCGCGTAGCTGCTCGCGCCCGTCGTCGGTGATCTTCTCCGGGCCCCACGGCGGCATCCAGACCCAGTTGACGCTGTGCCCGGCCACCACGTCGGTGAGCGCCGCCGCCATCTGCTCCTCGATGACGTCGGTCAGGGGGCACGCCGCCGAGGTGAGCGTCATGTCCACCACGACGTGGTTGGCCTCGTCCACGGTCAGGCCGTAGATCAGCCCGAGGTCGACGACGTTGACCCCCAGCTCGGGGTCGACGACGTCGCGCAGCGCCTCCTCGACGTCGGCGACCTCCGCGGGGGTCGGCGCGGTGGCCGCGCCCGACGGCGCGGCAGACGCCGCGCCGGCGGGAGCGGTGGTGGGCTCGGTCGTGGTCTCGCTCATGGTGCCTCCCGGATGGGCGGGTGTGCTCGGGGTGGTCCGGCGCCAGGTGGTCCGGAGCGGGGTGGTCCGGCGCGGCGGCGGTCGTGCGGCGTCAGGACGCGGCGACCGCCGAGACGAAGCGGTCGTAGCCGTTCTCCTCGAGCTCGTCGGCCAGCTCGGGCCCGCCGGTCTCGGCGACGCGCCCCGAGACGAAGACGTGGACGACGTCGGGGCGCACGTAGCGCAGGATCCGCGTGTAGTGCGTGATCAGCAGGACGCCGACCTCCCCGCCCGCGCGGACGCGGTTCACGCCGTCGGAGACGATCTTGAGGGCGTCGACGTCGAGCCCGGAGTCCGTCTCGTCGAGGATGGCGAACTTCGGCCCGAGGAGCTCCATCTGCAGGATCTCGTGGCGCTTCTTCTCGCCGCCGGAGAAGCCCTCGTTGACGTTGCGCTCGGCGAAGGCCGGGTCCATCTTCAGGTCGGCCATGGCCGTGCGGACGTCCTTGACCCAGTGGCGCAGCGCGGGCGCCTCGCCGTCCAGGGCCGTCT
>Ga0210040_10006140_pt1 | contig 15061 bp, 15 predicted proteins | sample CryGeyCG12114_NA_FD_185462 | JGI IMG/M metagenome (GOLD analysis project Ga0210040, IMG submission 185462) | Groundwater microbial communities from aquifer - Crystal Geyser CG19_WC_8/21/14_NA (SPAdes) (version 2) | ecosystem: Environmental > Aquatic > Deep subsurface > Groundwater | place: USA... | reverse complement strand
CTCGCGCTACACATGGCGGGTCGCATCGCGCATCACCTCCTAGCAGGAGCGGCGAGAGCCGTTCCCGATCGACGTTCCCCCTACGGCACACCCCGTGCCGGTAATCGGCCGGCTTGTGGGACGCCTCCGTTGCCGTGACTATGCCGGTCGCCTACTCGCCTGTCTACGACCCGCACTTCGTTGAACCGCACACCGCTCAACGGTTGATACCTGACTTGTCTGCCGGGCAGTCATTGCTGAGCACCAAGTTGGTGGTGTTCAGCTGATAAGGCCGGACTGGTAGGCGATGACGACGAGCTGGGCGCGGTCGCGGGCGCCGAGTTTGGTCATGGCTCGGCCGACGTGGGTGCGGGCGGTGGCGGGGCTGATGTAGAGGCGCCGGCCGATCTCGTCGTTGTTGAGTCCTTCCCCGATGAGGGCGACGATCTCTCGTTCCCGGTCGGTGAGGCCACCGAGACCGGCATGGACGCGGGTCGGTTTGGGGTCGGCACTGTCCCGCAGGCTCTCAATGACGCGGCGAGTTACGGACGGGGAGAGCAGCGACTCCCCGGCGGCGGCGAGCCGGATGGCGCGGATCAGGTCGGCGGGCTCGGCGTCCTTCACCAGGAAACCGGCCGCCCCTGCGCGCAGGGCGGCGAAGACGTGCTCGTCAGACTCGAACGTGGTGAGCACCACGACCCGGACGGCTCCCAGCACGGGGTCGGCGACGATCTGGCGGAGCGCGGCGATGCCGTCCAGCACCGGCATCCGGATGTCCATCAGGATGACGTCGGGCGGGCAGCGGCGGGCGTGCTCGACGGCCTGGCGCCCGTTCTCGGCCTCCCAGGCCAGCTGCAGGTCGTCCTCAGACTCCAGCAGGGTCCGCAGGCCGAGCCGGATCAGCTGCTGGTCGTCGGCCAGACCGACGGTGGTCACGGACGGACACCTCCCGCCGAGGAGGTCGGGGCGGGGCTCGGTGCCGGGCTTGCCGCCGGCCGCCCGCTGGGCAGCTCGGCCCGCACCCGGTAGCCGCGCCCGGGGAGCGGACCGACCTCGACGCGGCCGCCGACGGCGCGAGCCCGGTCGCGCATCCCGGCGATGCCGCTGCCCTCGGCGTGCCCGCCCGGACCGCGTCGCCCGTCGTCGACGACGTCCACCACGAGCAGCGGATCCTGCCGGGTGATGGTCAGGCTGATCGCCGCGTCGGGCGCGGCGTGCCGGACGATGTTGGTGAGGCCTTCCTGGGCGATCCGCAGGGCGGCGTGCTGCACGGGGACCGGCAGCTGGAGCTGCTCCGCGTCCGGCCGCGTGTAGTGGATGCTTCGGTCGGCGGCCTGCAGCGCGGCGACCATGTTGTCCAGTCCAGTTAGCCCGGTCGGCGGCTCGACCTCGACATCACCGGGGCCGGCCTGACCGGGCGGCAGCGCGTCGCCGCGGAGGGAGGCGAGGGTGCCGCCCAGCTCGGCGAGCGCCTGCTTGCTCGTGCTCCGGATGGCCTGCAGGGACGGGCCCAGCTGGTCGGGGCGCTTGTCCAGCAGGTGCAGCGCGACCCCGGCCTGCATGTTGATCACCGCCAGAGAGTGGCCGACGACGTCGTGCACCTCCCGGGCGATCTGCAGCCGCTCCTCGTAGGCGTACCGGCGGCGCTCGGCCTGCAGGTCGTGCCGCTGGGCCTCCCGACGGGTCGTGAGGACGAGGGCGACCAGCCCGGGCAGCAGCACGCCGGCGGTGCCCAGGATGACGGCGAGGTACAGGCCGGGGTCGTTGAACCCCGCGTAGGGGCGGGTCCAGAAACCGGCTGAGAGGGCGACGGGCACGGGCAGCATCAGCGGCACGAGCTGCCGCGGCGAGAACCGGGTGGCCAGCGCATGCACGGCCAGGGCCGGCCCCAGCAGCACCAGGCCGTATGGCCCCCCGGCCAGCAGGAACACCGCCATCGCCACCAGCACGCCGAGGTGAGCCACTCGGGGGGCGGTCCGACGCAGGGCCAGAGCGACGACGAGGCCGATGGTCGCCGCCAGCTGCAGACCGTCGACCGAGTTCGGGAACCCGCCGGGTCCGGACCGGCCGCCGCCACCGAAGCCGCCGCCTGGTCCGCCGCCTACTCCGCGTCCGGTCCGGCCGTCGCGCCGGTTGTCGAAGTCGGGCAGGTGGATGGTGGTCAGCGACAGGATCCCGACGCCCAGCCCGAGCGCCGCGTCCTCCACGACCTCGGGCAGGCGGAGGGTCGGCATCAGCTCGTCTTCCTTCAGGCGGTGGTTGGCGCACCTGCGCCCTTTTTCACCCTAGGGGGCCGAGTGAGGCGCCGCGTCCACTCGTGGACGTAGTGCTGCTACGTCAGATGACGTAGCCCAGGATCAACATCTGAGCGGATGTGCGGGCAGCACCCGCGCGGACACGATTGCTGCCATGACCCGCCCACACGACCCGGCACCAGCCCGGCGACCGCGCCGGAGACAGTTCCGGGCGGTGGCGGTCCGATGACCGCCGTGGCCACCGCACCCCCGACCGCGTCGAGCCACACCCTGGACGCCCGGCTGGACGCTGACGCCCGGGTCGACGGCACGGTGCGGCTGCTCGCCGCCGTCGGGCTGTGGCTGGGGCTGCTGCTCGTCACCTACTGGTGGGACCGTGACGGCGGGATCACCGACCTCACCAGCTGGGCCAGCGGACTCACCTCCGCCGGCCGGCTGAGCGGGCTGTGGTCGGCCGACCTGCTGCTGGTCCAGGTGCTGCTGATGTCCCGGCTGCCGCCGCTGGAGCACGCCTTCGGACGGGACCGGCTGACCCGAGCCCACCGGGTGGTCGGGTTCACCTCGTTCGACCTGATGTTCGCCCACATCGTGCTCATCGTCGGCGGCTACGCCTCGGCCCGCTGGTCACTGGTGCCGGCAACGACCTGGGACCTGCTCACCGACTACGGCGGCGTGCTCCTCTCCGCCGCCGGCACCGTCTGCCTGGTGATGGTCGTGACCACCAGCATCAAGGCCGCACGGCGGCGCCTGCGGTACGAGTCCTGGCACCTGATCCACCTCTACGCCTACCTGGGGGTGGGTCTCGCCCTGCCGCACCAGCTCTGGACGGGACAGGAGTTCCTCACCTCACCAGCGGCTACCGCCTACTGGTGGACGCTGTGGGCGGCAGCGGCCGCGGCGGTCCTGGTCTGGCGGGTCGGCTTGCCGGTCTGGCGCAGCCTGCGGTTCCAGCTGCGCGTCGCCGCCGTGGTCCGCGAGTCCTCCGACGTGGTGTCGGTGCACCTGACCGGGCGGCGCCTGGACCGCCTGCCCGTGCAGGCCGGCCAGTTCCTGAACATCCGCTTCCTCACCTCCCCGGGCTGGACCCGGGCCAACCCGTTCTCCCTCTCCGCGGCTCCGGACGGTCACAGCCTGCGGATCACCGCCAAGGACCTCGGTGAGGGGAGCGCACGGCTGGCGACGTTGCCGGTCGGCACCCGGGTGCTGTTCGAGGGTCCCTACGGCCGCCTCAGCGCTCGGGCCCGCACGCAGCGCAAGGTGCTGCTCGCCGGCGCCGGGGTGGGCATCACCCCGCTGCGCGGTCTGGCCGAGGGTCTCGACTACGGCCCTGGTGAGGCGGTTCTGGTCCACCGGTACTCCGGGGAGCCGCTCTTCGCCGCCGAGCTCGACCATCTCGCCCGGCAGCGCCACCTGCACGTGCTGGCCCTGCCCGGACCGCGGCCCCGACGCGACTCGGTCCTCGGTCCGGCCGCCGGACCGGACGAGCTCCAGGCCCTGCAGTACTGGGTGCCCGACCTCGCCGAACGCGACGTGTTCCTCTGCGGGCCGACCGCCTGGACCAACGGCGTCGAACGCCTCGCCCTAGCGGCGGGCGTCCCGCAGACCCGCATCCACATCGAGAGCTTCGGATGGTGACCCGATGAGAAGAATCGCCCTCTGGCTGGCCTCGACAGTCACGATCGTGGTGCTGCTGTTCGGCTACCACACCTCGACCGACGACACCTCTGCCGCCACAGCCCCGAGCAGCACGAGCAGCCCGCCCACCTCGACCAGCAGCAGCCCGTCGGCGAGCTCGTCCTCGTCGAGCAGCTCATCCACCCCGAGCAGCCCGTCAACCCCGAGCAGCCCGGGCAGCAGCTCGTCGGCGGCGACGACCTACACCGGCTCGGTGGCGCAGACCCGTTGGGGCCCGGTCCAGGTCCAGATCGTCGTCACCGCTGGGAAGATCAGCAAGGTCGTCGTCCTGCAGCAGCCTGACGGTAACCCCAAGGACACCGAGATCAACGACTACGCCCTCCCGGTCCTGGTGCAGGACACCCTCACCGCGCAGAGCGCCGACATCGACATGGTCTCCGGGGCCACCGTCACCAGCACCGGCTACCTCCAGTCGCTGCAGGCCGCCCTCGACGAGGCCGGGCTGTGAGCACCGCCCTGGTCGGACCCGACGGCCTCCAGTCCCACCGCCGCGTCGAACACGTGATGGGGATGCCGGTCAGCCTCGCGTTCCGCGGCCGCCACGCCACCACCCCGACCGGGGAGCAGGCCTGGCAGCAGGTGGTCGAAGAGCTGAGGGAGGTCGACCGGGTCTTCAGCACCTACCGCCCCGACTCCACCATCAACCGGCTGGACCGGGGCGAGATCGCCCTCGAGCAGTGCCCGGCCGAGGTCTCCGAGGTGCTCGGGCTGGGCCGCCAGGCAGAGCAGCAGTCCGGCGGGGCGTTCTCCCTCAGACTGCCCGACGGCAGCGGGCGGCGCCGGCTCGACCCGAGCGGCGTGGTCAAGGGTTGGGCGGTCGAGCGCGCCTCCCGGTGCCTGGCCGCGCTCGAGGACACCGACTTCTGCCTGTCCGCGGGTGGCGACCTGGTCTGCCACGTCGCCGACCGGGACCGGCCACCCTGGCGGATCGGCATCGAGCACCCCGACGACCCGTCGCGGCTGGTCGCCGTGGTCCCGGTGCGCTCCGCTGCCGTCGCCACCTCCGGCACCCGGCACCGCGGCCAGCACCTGGTCGACGCCCGGACCGGCCGTCCCGCCACCGGGGTGGCCTCGGTCACCGTCATCGACGGGTCTCTCACCTGGGCCGACATCGACGCCACCGCGGCCTTCGCTCTCGGCGACCGGGCCGCCGACTGGCTGCGGAGCCGGAGCCGCACGGGCCTCGTGGTCTGGCCCGACGCCTCCACCACCGTCCTCGACGGACGTGCCTGACCACTACCCGCTCAACTCTTACCGCCCACCTCACGAAAGGTCCCGACCATGGACACCCTGCTCACCCCTCTCGAGGTGCACGGCCCGCACGGCTTCGACGGAGGCTTCTCCGTCCTGCCGTTCCTCGGCAGCTCCCTGCTCCTGCTGCTCCTGGTCGCCGGCGTGGCCTACCTCCTGTGGCGCCAAGGCAAGCTCACCATGCCCAGCTTCGCTACCCGCCGCTCCCCGGAGGACCAGGCCAAGCAGATCCTCGCCGAGCGGTTCGCCCGCGGTGACCTCAGCACCGAGGACTTCATGGAGCGCTCCAGCACCCTCAACTGGACACCCGGCAGTGACACCACCCCCAGGCGGCGACCCCGCAAGCATCGTCGCTGACGACCGGACGCACCCGAGGCCCTCATGACCACCATGCACCAGCAGCTGTCCGAGCCGCGACCCAGGAGGGACGCCTGTGTATCGGTCGCCGAGGCTGTCGGCGCAGCACCTCGCTGCGCCGTCCGGCCGAGGAACCGCCGCCAGGACGTCGTGCTGGCCCTCACCGCGACGGCGCTCGGGCTCTGGTTCGGGTTCGGGGCGCCCTCGGTCTCACCGGTGGCTCCGCCCGTGCCCGTGGCCTCGAGCACGTCGGTCGGTAGCGAAGCCGCCGGTTCCCCGGACTCCGCTGCCGCGCCTGCGGCTCCGGCCGGTCGCGGCGGTACCTCCAGAGGTCCCGCCCGGTTCGGGCAGCAGGGGAGACGCCGGTGACGACGCCGACCGCAGGGCCAGACTTCGGCTGGCCCCCGCCGAGCCCGGGCGCCCCTGCCGGCCCTGAGACGTCGCTTCTCGCGCCGCTACCGGAGCCGGCTCCGCCGGGGAGCGGTCCCCGGCTGCGTCCGCGTCAGGTGCTGCTGGCCATCCGGCTGGGTGCGGCGGCGGTCGGCCTCTGGCCGCTCGTCCTCGCGCTGGAAGGACCTCAGCCGCTGCAGCTCGCGCCGGTGGTGGCTCACGTGGCCGGCATGCTGGCCGGCTTCGGGGTGGTCGTGCTGCTCGCCCTGATGTCCCGGGCGCCGGCGCTGGAGCGAGGCGTCGGGGCCGACGCGCTCACCCGCTGGCACGCAGTCGGCGGCCGGCTGGTCGTCAGCCTGGTCCTGGTGCACGCCGGCGCGGCCGTGCTGGCCTGGGAGGACTCCCGGCAGGAGAACGCCCTGGTCGCCCTCCGGGAGGTGCTCGGTCTCCCTCTCCTGGCCGCGACCACACTGGGCACCCTGCTGCTGCTGGTCGTGGCGGCCGGCTCCATCCGTGCCGCCCGGCGCCGGCTCTCCTACGAGAGCTGGCACACCCTGCACCTGCTGACCTACCTGGCCGTGGCCCTGACCTTCCTGCACCAGCTCGCGGGACCCGACCTCACCGGGCACCGGGTGCTGCAGGTCGGCTGGGCGCTGCTCTACACCTGCGTGTTCGCCCTGCTGCTGCGCCACCGGGTGCTCGCTCCGCTGCGCCAGGCCGCCCGGCACCGGCTGCGCGTCGCCTCGGTGGTCGCCGAGGGGCACGGGGTGGTGAGCATCGAGGTCGAGGGCGAGCACCTGGACGAGCTGCGGGCCGAGGCCGGCCAGTTCTTCCGGTGGCGGTTCCTCACCCCCGACACCTGGCTGACCGCACACCCCTTCTCGCTGTCGGCGCCGCCGACGGCCCACCGCCTCCGGTTGACCGTCAAGGCCCTGGGGGCGGGAAGCTCGCAGCTGCAGAGCGTCGCGGTGGGCACCTGGGTGCTGGCCGAGGGGCCGTACGGGGCGATGACCGCGGCCCGCCGGACCCGACGGCACGTGCTGCTGGTGGCCGGTGGGGTCGGCATCACCCCGATGCGCGCGCTGTTCGAGACCCTGCCGCTGGCCCCCGGCCAGGACCTCACCCTGCTGTACCGGGCCCGCTCTCTGGACCAGGTGCTGTTCCGCGACGAGCTCGAGGCGATCGCCCGTTCGCGGGGGGCCCGGCTGCACTACCTGCTGGGTGCTGACCCCAACTGTCTCACCCCCTCGGGGCTGCTGACCCGGGTGCCCGACCTCCCCGACTGCGACGTCTACCTCTGCGGACCGCCCCGGATGGCCGATGCCGTCCGCGGCGCGGTCCTGGAGGCGGGCCTGCCGCCTGAACGGCTGCACGAGGAGAGGTTCGCCTTCTGAGCCTGCTGCGACGACGCCCGCGAGGACGAGGGCCGCCCTCTTCTCCGCCGCCGCCCACACCCAGATCACCCGACCACCTCCACCCCAGTGTCCTCACCAAGGAGTTCTTGCCCATCATGAACAGGAAGCTTTTCCTCACGACCGGTCTGCTGGCGGTGACGGTGCTGACCGTCGCCGGCTGCAGCTCCGACACCAGCTCCTCGACCTCCTCGGCCGCCCCCTCGGCCTCGTCCTCGTCCAGCGCCCAGCAGGGGGGCCCGCCCAGCGGAGGTGGCAGTCGAGGTGGCAGCGGGGCGGGCATGGGTGAGGTGACCGCGGTCAACCTCAACACCAACGGCGACAGCCCGGGCGGTGCGAACACCGCCGCGGTGGTGACGGCGACCAACGCCTTCCTGGCCACCCTCGACACCGACCTCAAGGGCAAGGTCGAGTACGACTTCAGCGACAACAAGGCCCGGCAGACCTGGTCGAACTTCCCGGCGACCACGGTGCCCCGGGAGGGCGTCGAGATGTCCACTCTGAGCGCGGAGCAGCAGCAGGCGGTCGACGCCATGCTGCGGGTGGCCCTCAGCAGCGACGGAGCCACCCAGGACGCGAACATCCGCAAGTCCGATGACTACCTGAACAGCCTCGGTGGCCAAGGCGCTGACGGCTTCGGAGCCCTCAAGGACTACTACGTCGCCGTCTACGGCACGCCGTCGACGACCAGCCCCTTCATGGTCCAGTTCGGCGGCCACCACCTGGCGCGCACGCTCACCTACAACGGCGACAAGGTCAGTCAGACCCCGCAGTTCGTCGGCTCCGAGCCCACCTCGTTCACCGTCGACGGGGCGACCGTCGAGCCGGTCAAGGCGGAGTCGGACAGCATGTTCGCGCTGATGGCGGGGCTGACCGCGGACCAGCGCACGTCAGCGGAAATCACCTCCGGGACGTTCGACGACCTGCTGATGGGGCCGGGCAAGGACGCCGGCAACTTCCCGACCGCAGAAGGGCTGTCGGTCTCGAAGCTGGACGCGGACCAGAAGAAGCTGGTGATGACTGCGATCACGGCCTACGCCGGCGACCTGGCCACCGACGCCGCGACGAAGCTGATCGCGAAGTACGAGTCCGAGCTCGACCAGACCACCATCGGCTGGTCGAACAACACCGGGCCGACCGACGAGCACAGCTACATCCGCATCGACGGGCCCAGCGCGTGGATCGAGTTCATCAACACCCGCAGCCAGAGCACCCCCGACATCCACTTCCACACCGTCTACCGCGACAAGAGCAACGACTACGGCAGCACCAAGCCGGCGACGAGCTGAGGTCCTCATCACCACCGCACCGGGGCTCCGCGTCGGGCTCCCCACATCGTGGGGAGCTCGGGCGGCAGCCCTGCTCGCCTCCCTGCTCCTGGCCTGCGCGGGTGTCCTGCTGACCCAGCAAACAGCAAGCGCGCACCCGCTGAGCACCACGGCGGTCCTGCTCGACGTCGAATCCGAGAAGGTCACCGGGGAGGTCCAGCTGCCCGTCGACCGGCTCGCGATCGCGGTCGACCAGCCCAACCTCACCACCGCGGTAGCGGCTCAACCAGCAAAGGTGGAGGAGTTCCGGCGCTACCTCGCCGACCACCTCTCGGCGACCGGCTCCGCCGACGGCACCCCATGGGCTGTCGCGGTCACCGGCGGGCGGGTGCAGACCATCGACGGCGTCGACCACCTCGTCTACGACCTGACCCTGCGTCCGCCGGCCGGGACGGTGACCGACTTCCAGCTGCACGACGACGCAATCGTGCACCGCCTCGTCTCCCACCGCATCTTCGTCTCCGCCCGGCCGGCCGGCACGCCGGCCTACACCGCCGTCGGGCTGATCGACTGGGAGTCCCAGACAGTCACTGTGCCCGTCGCGGGTGCAACGGCCCAGCAGGGCTTCCTGCCCGCGGTGCGGCTGGGGGTCCACCACATCGCCGGCGGCTCCGACCACCTGCTGTTCCTGGTCATGCTGCTGCTGCCGTCACCCCTGCTCGCCCTCCGCGGGCGTTGGGTGCGGACCGACGACCTGCGCCGGAGCTGCTGGCGCGTCGTGCACGTGGTGTCGGCCTTTGCGCTGGGCCACTCGATCACCCTCACGCTCGCTGCATCCGGTTACCTGCACGCCCCCACCCGCCTCGTGGAGAGCATGATCGCGCTGTCCATCCTGGTGTCCGGGCTGCACGCCATCCGGCCGATCGCCCGTCGCGGCGAGCCCTGGATCGCCGTCGGCTTCGGGCTGATGCACGGCCTCGCTTTCGCCGCTCTGCTCGGTGAGCTCAACCTGAGCCGAACCTCCCTGGTCACCGAGCTGCTCGGGTTCAACCTCGGCATCGAGCTGACCCAGCTGATGGTGGTCGCCCTGGTCATGCCGTCGCTGATGGTGCTCAGCCGGACTCGGGTCTTCCCGGTGGTCCGCGTGGTCCTGGCCGCCGGCGGGGTCGTCCTGGCCGCTGCCTGGCTCGCCGAGCGCACCACCCTCCTCAGCCGCAACCCGCTCGAGCCCGTCTCCGAGGCCCTCGTCGCGCACCCGTTCGTCGTCGTGACCGTCCTCGCAGTGGGTGCCGCCACCGCGCGGGCAATCCCGAGCTGGCGGACACCACCCGATCCAGGAACGACAACCAGTACCCGGGCCAGTGCAGTCCCAGCCTGACCACCATCGGCCGCAGCTGCTCACAGCAGTCTCACAAGAAACGAACAGCAGAAGAGAGAGCACCATGCCTAACGTCTTGCCCATGACCACCTCCAAGTCCACGACCACCCGCGTGGTGTCCCGGCGCTGGCTGCTCGCGGCCATGCCGGTTGTCGCAGCCGGCATCGCGGGCTGCGCCAGCACCACGTCCTCCTCCTCCACCTCGTCGAGCCCGACCGACGCCGCGACGGCCTCGGCCAGCGGAACAGCCGCGGCGGGCAGCGTCGCCGCCCTCGCTCAGGCCTTCTACAAGACCCTCGACGCCGACAAGCAGAAGACGGTGCTGCTGGACTACAGCCTGGCCAACGCGAAGCGGTGGTCGAACCTGCCGCAGGGCCTGCTCGGTGGTAGCGGGATGGGTGGACGTACGGGCGGTGGCCCTCCCAGCGGTGAGTCAGGGGCGCCCAGCGGGATGCCGTCCGGCGCCCCCAGCGGATCCGGCTCCACGGGCACGGGTGGGGGCAGCAGCCAGGCCCGGGTCGGGATGAGCATCGGCGACCTGAGCGCGGACCAGCAGACGGCGCTCACAGACTTGCTGAAGGCGGCGACGGGGACCACCGCCGGGCTCGGCTACGACGAGATCGAGCAGCAGCTCAACGCCGACGACTACCTGGGTGCCAACGGCGGCGGCGACGAGTACGGCCGCAAGAACTTCTACATCGCCTTCCTGGGCAGCCCGGCGGACACGGGCACCTGGGAGCTCCAGTTCGGCGGCCACCACCTCGCGGTGGCCAACACCTACACCGACGGCGCGCTCGCCGGCGCCACCCCGTCCTTCCGCGGCGTGGAGCCCTTCAGCGCGTTCGAGCTGAACGGCAAGACCAACCAGCCCCTGAAGACCAAGCACGAGGCGTTCACCGCGATGCTCGCCGGGCTCTCCGCCGACCAGCTCGCCACCGCCAAGCTGGGTGACGTCTTCACCGACCTGGTCCTCAAGCCGGGCCAGGACTGGGCCTTCCCGACCACCAGCGAGGGGGTCCAGGTGTCCACCCTGTCCGCGGCGCAGAAGAAGCTGGTCCTCGCCGCCATCGCCAGCTACGTGAACGACATCGCCGACGCCGACGCCAAGACCATCCTGGCCACCTACACCGACGAGCTGGACGACACTCGCGTCGCCTACTCCGGCACCGCCGCCCTGACTGAGGAGAACGACTACGTCCGCATCGACGGGCCGTCGGTGTGGATCGAGTTCTCCATGCAGCACGGCATCGTGCTGTCGGGCAACCACCCGCACTCGGTGTGGCGGGACCGGAAGAACGACTACGGCGGAACCAAGAGCTGATGAGCCTCGCCGTCGTCGAACACGGCGGCCGGAAGGGCACGGACCCACGGGGGGTCCGTGCCCGGGTGGCCGCCCTGCTGGCCATGGCCGCCGTGATCCTCACCTGCGCGTTCGGGCTGCTCGCGGTGTCGACTCTGACCACCTCAGCCCACGTCGTACCGACGTCGACCATCCAGCTCGACGTGCGCGACACGACTGTGGACGCCGACGTGTCGATCCCCGTCTCTGACGTGGCCGCCGCCACCGGTCTCGACCTCGGTGACGGTTCCCAGGCCGCGGTCACCAGCCACGCTGACGCCATCACCAGCTACCTGCTCGCCCACTTCACCCCCGCCAGCGACGACGGCCGGCCCTGGTCGGTCCAGGCCGGTGAGCTGAGCGTCAGCACCGCCGGAGACCCGACCACCACGGGCCGCTACCCGCAGCTCGAGACGACGTTCGTCCTCACGCCGCCCGCCGGCAGCGACAACCGTTCCTTCAACCTCGGCTACACCGCGATCATCGACCGGGTCGTCACCCACGTGACCATCGTGACTGTCCGCTCCGACTGGTCCAGCGGCCACGTCGACGACGCCTACGAAGTCGGGGTCATCCAAGAAGACACCGTCACCGGCACCGCCGGGACTCTGCACGTCGACCTCGGAGCGGGCAGCAGCTGGCGAGGCTTCCTCAGCATGGTCAAGCTCGGCATGCAGCACATCGAGGAGGGAACCGACCACCAGCTCTTCCTGCTCACCCTGCTCCTCCCCGCCCCGCTCCTCGCCCGCAACCGACGCTGGTCGAGCCCAGTCCCCGGCCGGCGGGCCCTGCAGCGGATCGCCACCATCACCCTCTCGTTCACAGTCGGGCACTCCGCGACCCTCGCTCTCGGAGCCCTGGGCGTCCCCGCACCGCAAGGCGTCGTCGAGGCGCTGATCGCCGTCAGCATCCTGGTGGCCGCCGTGCACGCCATCCGCCCCCTCTTCCCCGGCCGGGAGGCCCTCGTCGCCGCCGCGTTCGGGCTCGTCCACGGCCTCGCCTTCTCCGCCACCCTCCGAGAGCTCAACCTGACCGGGACCCGCCTGGTCCTGTCACTGCTCGGCTTCAACCTCGGCATCGAAGCCATGCAGCTGATCATCGTCGCCCTCGTCCTACCACCCCTGATCCTGCTCGCCCGCCGCGACCGCTATCGCACCCTGCGGGTCGCGGCTGCTGCGGCGACCGCCGTGGCCGCCGTCGGCTGGCTCGCCGCACGCACCGGGTTCGCCAACCCCATCGCCGACGCCGCCGACCGCATCGGAATCATCAGCCTCCCCGTCGTCGCCGGCCTATGGCTCGCAGCGTTGCTTCTTACTCACGCCCAAACTCGGCGTCTGATGGAGGAGTCACAGCCACTGGTCTGACTGTGTGCCTCGAGTCGAGGGCGGCTGGTGCCGAACTGCTTGAATTCCTCGAGCCGCCGGTTGGTACGGGTCGGAGGCGGTCAGCGACAATTGTCAGCATGGCATCTCGTACCACGGTGACGTTGATCGACGACCTCGACGGAAGCACCGGAGGAATCCGGACCGTGTCGGTGAGCCTGGACGGGCAGGCGGTGGAGCTGGACCTGTCGGAGGCCAACTACGACAAGCTGCAGCAGGCGCTGGCGCCCTACCTGGCCGCCGGCCGCAAGACCAAGACCTCACCGGCCGGTTCGCGTCGCAGCTCGGCTCCCGCCTCGGCCGCGGTGGGCAATCAGCAGGACACCCAGGCGATCCGGGAGTGGGCCGAGGCCAACGGCCACCAGGTCAGCAGCCGCGGCCGGGTCAAGAAGGAGATCGTGAACGCCTACCAGGCCGCCCACGCCTGACCGAGGCGCTGCAGAGGCGTCTTGAGGGCACTCCCCCGCCCTGATTCGACTGTCCGACAACCGTCGTCATGACAAATAGGGCTATTGCGCCGGGTCAAGAGGCACTTGCCGTTGACCGCTGGATGGCATCCACAGGAGCATCAGCATCGCCTGTGTCCTCCCTACGGCGTCTGGGACTGGGCAGTGATCCGGACGGTGTTGCCGGACGGATCGCGGAAGGCGCAGTCCCTTGGCCCCCAGGGTTGATCCATGGGTTCTTGGAGTACCTCGGCCCCGGAGGACTGCACTCTCTCGAAGAGTCCGTCGACGTCGTCGGTGGCGAACCCGATCATGGGCAGTGATCCCTTGGCCAACAGATCCTGCATCACGTCGCCGTCAGCACGCGGCCGACCGGCGTGCGGCTCGGACAGCACGAGGTTCACGCCGGGCTGTTCGTCGCTGCCGATGGTGACCCAACGGCCAGCGGGGCTGGACACGTCGTTGTGAACGGTGAAGCCAAGAGCGCCGCCGTAGAAGGTCAGTGCCTCATCGATGTCGCCGACCGTGACGTGTGTGAACGCGAGAGAGATGGTCATGCCGCGAGCCTAGGCAGCGGAACTGTCAGCCCGCTTCTCGAATCCTGCTCGACATTGCGCTCTTCGTGCCCACCGGGCGAGACAGGACCCGTACCAGGCACGAGGGGATCCCTGCCAAGCGCCCGTGTTCACGGGAGCGGTAGCTGCTCGGTGTCTCTCCCGTCAGTGTCGTGAAACGTCCGCTGAAGGAACTGACCGAGGTATAGCCGACCGCATGACACGCTTCGGTCACGCTTGATCCCTTGCGCAGGAGGGCCATGGCCCGTTCGACGCGCCGCGACATCAGGTAGTCATGGGGTGTCTCGCCGTAGGCGGCCTTGAATCGTCGGGAGAAGTGCGCTGGTGACATGTGCGCGCGTCGAGCCACCGTGGGCACGTCCAGAGGACTCGCGTAGTCGCGGTCCATGGCGTCGCGAGCCCACCGAAGGTGCGAGAGCGTCTGCAGCTCATGAGGAGTCGACACTCGCCCACTATCTCAGCGTTGCGCCGCGCCGCACACATCGAGCAGGTCGCAGCCTTCAAGCTGACTGGTACGCCTGCCGTCATGCGGCCAAGCGCCGCCCCTTCTGAGCCTGTCGATGTCAGTCCGATACGATCGTCATGACAAATGTCCCTCGTTCAGCCTGGTCAGCGGCCTGTTCAGACGTCGGTCTGTGTAACCCGTCACGACGCCGTGCCGCCACCGCTGCTCCTGCCGGCCAGCCGCTGCCTGCGCTGGGCGTCGGCGACCATCTCTCGCATAGAGGCCTGGGCGGCGCGAACCCGGGCCTGGGTTTGCGGGTTGGTAGCTATCGCAGCGAACCGGTCCCGTTCGGCCTGGGCGGCGGCTGCGGTCGGTGCCCGCCGGGCGGCTCGGGCGGCGGCGGCCGCCCGGCGGCGGGCCACCGGGGACTCGACGTCGGCCAAACTCCTGCACCACGCTGAGTAGATGAGGGGACGGCCACTAGACCCGTTCCCGGTCAACCTTCTCAGCAGCCCGGCGGGTGGCGGAAGGCACCGCAAGTGGAAGCGATGGTGGCGACGGCGGTCTGGCGCCTACCGGTTGTCAGCTGTGTTCGACGGCTTGAAGATCGGCGACCGACTCCCGTGTCCTAGGAACGGTAGTGGCGGTGGCGGTGGCGGGGTCGAGCTGGAGCCGCTGGCTGCCCGGCGCCGCCCGTGAGCGCAGCCCGACCCGGAGGCGGACACGATGCCGTCTCTGCTTGCCGGGGGCCCAGCCGGGTGGGCGGAGCGAGCCGCCCACCCAGCTGGGCAGCAGAGGCGAGATGGCGATGGTCTCGCCTCCACATCCCCTTCATTAGCCCAAACTCGACGGATGGATGCGGACCGGACCAACCACCTTCGGAACAGGC
>Ga0210040_10006138_pt1 | contig 15064 bp, 11 predicted proteins | sample CryGeyCG12114_NA_FD_185462 | JGI IMG/M metagenome (GOLD analysis project Ga0210040, IMG submission 185462) | Groundwater microbial communities from aquifer - Crystal Geyser CG19_WC_8/21/14_NA (SPAdes) (version 2) | ecosystem: Environmental > Aquatic > Deep subsurface > Groundwater | place: USA... | reverse complement strand
CTCGGTTGGGGCGCTGTTGTAGCTGTTAGCCTTGCCCATGCGCTGCTGACGGCATCGCATACTCTCCCCAGCGCTCACCCGTTCCCCACTGGCACGTGTGATGTATGTCCTCCATCAGCCTCCCTTGGTTGACTTTTAGGTCTTTCAAAAGATCGTCGTTCATCTCCTTTGTCCTGATCTGCCATCTTGGGCTGCTCGCGAAGCTCCGAACGTGATCATGTCGCAGGTATGGAGCTCCAGCTGTTAGAGCGGGGTACCGCCTACCAGCAGTGCGCAGTGCAGATGCGAATCTGCTGGCTGGAAGAGCCATTGTGCAGCTGTGCGAGGAGAAGACGGAGAGGCATGTTTGGGGGGTCAAAAGGAAGCATACGCCCAAGACAGGCGATAACAGCATGGGCGGGGTTGCTAGCGCGGAAGCATCCCGCGTGTGATACGCATCCCGTCTTCTATGATGATTCGGCCGTACCGCGACGCGCTTCAACCACAGCTCGACGCCGACGCCTACGTACGAAAGCACATGGCGCATTATGCTGAAGAAAGCCAGCTATATCAACCCTGAGGCCATATGATCCAGCTGCTAATACTCCAGGTTAACTTCGCAGCAAAGACTTCAGACTATGGCCAACCTCACACCCCTCGTACAGACATACAGCGTCCTTGCCGTCGCGCTGGCCGCCGGTATGTCCTCCGCACGCATGCCATGCCACTCCCTCTGTGTACCAAACTGATGTTGCAACAGGCACGAATCTCGGCACATCCGTCGTGACCCTGCCCGCACTTCTCCATGCTCCCGCCGCCACGCTCGCAACACAATGGAAGATACTCTATGACACAGGCGTAGTCCCTGTCGTCTCGCTCGCCATGAGCTCAGCTGCGGGCTTCGCCGTCCTCGCATACCAAAGCACAGTCGCCCCAGCGTCCGCATCGAGCCTTGCAAGACGGAAGCTATACATTGGCGCCGCAGTCGCAGCATTCGGACTTGCCCCATACACAAGACTGCTGATGTGGCAGAACATCACGGCATTGGAGAAGCGGGCAAAGGATGCTGCTGAGGGGCATGAGCAGTCGGATACGCATCAATTGGTCACGGCATGGGGTCAGCTGAATCTGTGGAGGGGTGTCATGCTGCTGAGCTCTGCGGGACTGGGTGTCTGGGCCAGTGTGAACTGAGCCGCCAAATATGCCCGCAATAACTTCTCCTCGCCATACTGGACGCAACCCCTTCCCTCCATGCCCGCTCATTTCGGCGACCCGCGATCCAGAGCACGAAATCGCAGCTCTCTAGCAAGAAAAGACGACGTACGTCGGCGGCGTCTCGCTGGAAGGTCAAGACGCCAGATTTGGAGGATCTGATCCACAACTCCGGCACTTGTTCGCCATGTACGCCATCGCCACCGGCACCGCAATAAAAACCATCTGGCCCTCCTACCCAGATAATCTGAGCGCCATTGACCCACTACTAAATGTGAACAAAAGCTGGCCCCCTTTATGCACAGTTCACGGTACATCCGATACCATGGTGCCCGTGTCTCTGAGTAAGGATATGGAGAAACGACTCAAGGAAGAGGGCGTGGAGTGCGAATTCATCGAAGTCGAAGGTGAAGAGCATACTTTTGCAGGAAAGATGGAAAAAGGAGGAAGACGTGGGATACGTAGAGAAGGGGTTTTGAGTGGTTGGGGAATGTGATAAAGAAAAGCTATACGACATAGCTTCGTGCCTTACAGTCGTTGTCGTGCTCACCATTGTTTCTCGGTTAGGATTGCGTCAGGATGTGGGGGCGTGTTCACCCGGCAGTATTAGCAGCCCGTTCCGCACCAACTGACCGGAGGGAGAGGGCAAATTTCTTGCAGAGCTCAATGGAACCGATAAATAGTATCTTTTCACGAACGCCTCGTACTCCATACACGATGCTTTTCCCACCTTACTTCGGCCCTATCCATCCGCCCCTTCCACCACCGCGACCCTTGACGCCCTTACCCCTCGGGCTTTTGTTCTTCTCGACCCTCCCTTTTCCACCACCGTCACTTACATTGCCACTCTTTTGCTTCACATGACCTAAACCAGGGCGACCATTCTTGAGGCCTCCTCTGCCCATACCAGAACCCGACTTTGCTTTGCGTGCTTGTTGCCACTCAGCCTCCTTGCCATCATCGTCCATGTCCATTTCGTCGTCATCTTTGCTCTTCTTGTTACTAAACTTCAGCTTGCCCTTTTGACCACGTTGAGCGGCGTCGCGGCCGCGGATGGCGTCAACGTAAGCATTAATGCCGGCCTCGAGTGTGGTATTCTGGTCGTCAATGTCCATGAGAACGTCGTCGTCGCCATTTGCCTCTTTGCCCCGTGACGACTTCTTGAACTTGACTATGTCTTCGTCGTCCGAGTCGCCAAGGATAAGCTTGCCGTCCATGTCTGTCCGTGCTTTCATCTTCTGTGGTTGCTTGCGCTGGCGCAAGGGCTTAGTAGACGAAATGTTGCCTAGAGCACGTTTTGATAAAAGATCGAGAGGCTCGTCTTCATCTTCAATGATGTATGTCTTGCCGCCTTTCGTGTTTTTCAGTTGCTGCTTGCTCTGACTCTTAACAAACTCATCTTCCGAGTCGCCTTCGCTCTCTTCGCTTTCGCTGCCGTAGATAGCTTGGTCGTATTCGCTTTCGAACTTGCTCTTCGGCTTTTGCACTTCTTCTTCGGCGTTCTCCCCGGCTTGTTTCTTCTTTTTGCGCTGCTCGCGTGCCTTCCGAATGTTGGTGATGAGCTTGCGGTCTTCTGAAGGACAGGCACGCTCAATTTCATCAACACCAAACTTTCGAACCATGCGCTCGACGATGTGCTTGACCTTTGACTTGAAATGTGCCTTGTGCTCGTGACTCCACACCATCAGGTTTGACAGCAAAGTCTTCAGGCGCGGTCGTATAAGTGATTCTGGTAGCGAGATGACTTCGACCTTGACGAAGCCCAGCACGCTCTGAACAATCTCTCGATTGGAGTTCTGAAGAAAGATGTCCATGACCTCGAGCAAGCTGTTAATTGTTTCATTTGAGATCTGGGCATGAAACTGGTACAGTATCCGGGTGACGGCAGTGATGGAGGCGGAGATCATGTGCGGTGTGGAAGCTGCGAGACCAGCCGAGACCATAGTAAAGTACTCTTCCAGTGATGCCTCCACGGTCGGAGCATCAGCGGGCATGTTGGGTACCTTAGTCTGCACAACCTGGCCGCCTTCCGCCATCTTCTCACCCATGGCAACTAAAAGGTTGTAGGCAGATTCTCGTGCCTTCACGTTAGCTTCTTTGGCGGATATAACAACCTCAGACAACACTGAAGGGATGAAGTGGAGGTCGCTCTGAGGAAGGGACTCGATCACCTGGTGGATGGCGAGCAACCGATCCCTTCGTGCGGGCTGGGATGCTTTCTCGGCACTTTGAAGCAAAAGCTGCTGCAACTCGCCATTACGATCCCTTAGCGCTGCTTTGCCAATCTCGGATTCTGCAAGGCGAGGAATGAGCTTGTATGCCTTCTTCTGTAATTGCGGATCCTTATCCTTGTTGATCATTATTTCAGCCATCCGGAAGAGTGACCTGTAGCTGTCGCGAGGAAGGTAAAGTGAGATGGTGATGATCAGATCCATGAGGGTATGGCTCATTGGCGGCATCTTGCTCTGGCTCTTCTCTTGCTTCTGCTTGTCTGCTTGCGTCTGTGAGCCCTCTGCTGGTAGCGAAGACTCCAAGTTGGTCGCAACTCGCTCGAATGTCTCCATGAGTTCCTTCTCAGGAACAATACTTAGATAAGCGTTGATGGTTCTGAGAGTAGTGCCACGGTATTGCGGCAAGGTTTGGCTGTAGACATTGAACAAGACTGCCAGCATGTTGCTGGCAAATCCAGCCAGATGGTCGAGGTTCTTCTTTGCATCTGCCTTCGATATCCGAGCCTGCGCGAGCAAGTCATCATCACTCTCAAGCTCTATGATCGCCTTGTTGCTGTCCACCAAGTTTTGGAGCGCTTTGCAAATGTCATTGCGCAGGTCAGCCTGACCGTACAGCAGGTTGGCTAACATCTCGCAGAATCCTTGGTCGAAGGCCTCTACAAGGTCTAACGGCAAGTCGCAATATCCTGGCAGTATTGACCAGATCTGCTGGACTACAGTCTCAAAAACTTTGATCTCCATAGTCTTCGCTCTTTCACCGTGTTCAATGACCCGTTGGTAGAGTTGTTCGCTCAGTGGTACCATTTCGGTCCTGAAATGCGCTAGCTTGGTGTTGTGTACGGCGTCGCGGAGTAGTGGTAGCATCCACACCCTCCCTGTTTGACCAGGTGGCGGCCGCGGAAGATTCAATGGTAGTATTTCGAGCACAGTGTCTGGGCCCATTGCGCTGATCGCTCGCGAGATGACAGCGTCGGCCTCCTTCTTGCCGGCGAAGCTCTCGTTGCCCCTAAGCTCTCCCACAGTCCTGAGCACCGGCCTCATTATCGGATCTGAGTGCCACCTGAGTGTCTCAAACATGGCAGAGAGCATGTTGAACACCTCCATCCATGCAGCCTGGAACTTGACGCTCAACAAGTCTTGTGCGATCTTTGCGACCTTTTCCAATATCTTCTCGTCGTATACGGAGGGCTCCAGGATAACACTGTCTGGAATCAGGTTTACGAGGAAGGAGATCAAGCATTCGGAGGCGGAGATTCGGATGTTATGTGACGACGATGTAAGGAATTCGGAGATCATGGTAAACAGCTCTGGTAGTTTCATGAACGTGTCTTCGGGCTCGATTTGCGCAGAGACTTCATAGCCTCGAGAAAGGACGGCTATCCAGGGCGGAAGCAGTTGCGTGTCGTTCTTGGAGGGTTGTAGCTCGGAGATGACTTCGAGCAATCGCGGGAGTTTCGCGGACGCAAGCTCGTCAACCATGCCTGCGAAAATGACCTCGAATATCTCGAAGGCGGCCATGGTCAGGAACTCGTTGCTCGACTTGGAGATGTTCAGCAGCAGCTCGCACAGCACGTCGATCTTCCTGCTCGGCCAGCCGCCCGACGACGTCGCGATTGTCTTGATGAGCTGCAGCGCGTGCATCAGATCTGGGTCCTTGTTCGGCGCCTCCTTGTGGGCCTTGTGTCTGCGTGACTTTGCGGCTGCCTCGGCGATGTCGTGCAGCACCTTCAGCGCCGTCTCTGCGCACATGTCTGCCGCCGGATGGTCCAGCGAGGGGCTGGGCGGCGGATTTGCGAGCACCTTCGCAAGCGCTACCTGCGCCCTTTTCCTCACTTTCGGCCGGGTATCCACGGAGAGTTGCAACAGCCCTGCGACGGCCCTTCGAGGGCTAATCTGCGACTGCGGCAGCTCCCACGCGCGCGCATCTTGCACCACCAGCAGCGACTCGAGACATCCTATCGACGATCGTATGAGCGGCGCATCGGCGTCGGCGTGTGTGAGGGCGGGCGCAAGGCTGGTCAAGATGTCGGTGAACTTGGAGCGCAGCAGCGGGGCGGGCACGTGGGGCGTGACGAGGTCGAGGAGGTAGATGGTCGAAGACGCCGTGTCCTTGTTCGCTATGCCGTGCTCTGTGATCTGGCGGCTCAGCAGGGACAGCAGTGCGGCGAAGTAGGCGGTAGGCGTGCGCTCGGAATTCTGCTGGCGGAGCGTGTCTTCGATGGCGGAGAGCAGCACATGCGTCTGCAATGTCAGTGCAACCGAACATGGAACCGCAGACAGACTCACTTACCTGGTGCTGGCCCTGCAGCTTCGGGTTGTCCCGGATCTTGGACAGTCTTTCCGCCAGCGACATGGTGGGCGCTTCAATCGTCGTAGTCACCCTCGCACCTCGCACTTCTGTTCGAACTTTTTTGACCGGCAATCGATAAGGATTTGGCCAGCGTTGGTCTGTGCACTCGCTAGCGTGCCGTGTCCTGACTGGTGGAGCTCACATTTGCATTTGGAGACATTGATTTGACTCGACTCTGCGCCGTGTGTGACATTGCTATGGGTATAAAAAGAAAAGTGCCTCGCTGTTCGTACAAGTAAAAAGGCCACCACGGCCAACCATGCCTATAACCCAGGCACGCTCCGTACCGAGCTCCGGACACAGATGCACAGGCTGTAGGTATCCAAGCATTAGACAGCCCTGTCGGGGGCTTCGAAGCAGATGAAACTGGTATACAAAAAGAGAATGCGAAAACATCACTCCTCCATCAGGGTATCATGGGGCCTCCCCCGCACGCTGCTCTTACTGCTCTTCTTGGAAATATTCATGAAGCTCAGCCGCTTCTTCACGCTGCCTTTTCGGCTGCTCTCGCTCTTTCCACTCTTGCTAGTTTCAGGTCGCTTGTTTTGACTGTTTGTTCGTCCCAGGCTGCTTTGGCTTAGATTGGAGTGGCCGACGTTGCTCGGTGCGGAGAAAGCGGGTAGTGCTTCAGGTGCTGGCGAGTTCGGCGTGGCGGGGTTTGTGTGCAGAAAACTGAGGCTGAGGCGATTGCGACTGGTCTCTTTGCTGGGGCTCCGCGTCGATGCAGAAGCGGATGACGTTTCGTAGTCGTCTATCGACTGTTTCTCCCCTTTGGCTTCCTTGTCTCTGTCCGCGTCGCCCATAAGCACTCCCTTTGTCAAGAAGGCAAGACTTAGCCGTTTCTTGTCCTGTCGAGCGGGCCTGCCATTCGGTACTGGAGAAGTCACTCTAGTTCCATTCGGCTGGTGGTCATCGGGTGTTGGGCTTGCTATTTGAGAACGGGAAGTAGCTGCAGCCAGCCACGAGCCTGTCGGCGAACGCAATGCTGGTGCCATGTTGAGCGGTGTCAAGAAAGACAACTCTCTATGAAATGCCGCTTCGTACCCTGCACACGATTAGCTGAATTTCTCTCGAATTATGAGGACACACATACGCAGGGTGAGATCAGCTTTGGTTGCTTGCTGAGCAGGCCTCACATAAAGGGCTAAGCAGCGGCGAATGACCAGAGCATAATCAATCAGCGTGACGCGCAGAGCATTCTCCAAGGGGTTAGGCTTATGCTGAGTTTCAGACTCTTCAGATTCTGCTGGATCTTGTGGAGCAGGCAGCAGTTCATGATAATTGGCAACGCAACTATCCGAAGCCGTGTCGACAGCATACATCAGCTCCTGGGTGAGACTGTTGAACGCCGTATCATCGCCGTCCGTGATTTTCTTCTCCATCCCAATAAGCTCGACGGTTTTACGTGAAGTACGCTCGATGGCTGCCTGAAGTGGCGTAAGTGTCACATTGCCTACAGCCACAATTTCCGTTCGCCGTAAGATCGTGGGAAAGGTCTCAGCGGTCGTATACACCGTCTTCTCGACTGAAGGCTCTTTCACATTTGCATTAGACGGCGCTCGGCGTGATGTCGACGTGAAGTGCGATGGTCGAGACAGCAGGTAGTAGTCTCGAACCGATTGCGAAACCTTGGCTCGCTGATATATTGGGTGAGTAAGGTCCTTCTGCGGGCTCACAGGGAATATCTGCAGGTACTGGCCTTCGAGATCCTGTTCAGCTCCGGGGTTGAGAATCTGTGCTGACGGGTGCTGTTGCTGCATGCGATCCGTGAAGGAGGCGAGCCGATCGGCTGCGGAACCTTCGAAGATGAACTGCTTGTCACGAAGCCCGGGTGGAAATCCAAGACCTTTGTACACCACTCTGAAGTACCGCGGGTTCGCGCGCTCGCCCTTGGCAATGCCTTCATGGATCTTTGCCATAGCATGCTGCGTCCGAGCTAGTTTCGCGAAGTCGAAAATGTTGTGTTCATACTGTGTCGCAAGCTCTGTGTAAGCACTCAGCGCATTGTCCCACGACTGACCGTTCTCGTAGTGTTCGATCATCTGGAAGTACAGCTGCTCTTTACGCTCGAACGAGGATTGCGGAGGAAAGCTGGGTTCAGTCAACGGATCTACAGTGGTGTTGGGATCCCACTCGTAGAGTTCGGCATGCAAGCGGAGTGCCAACCCGGCTTCGGTAAAGTTCTGTGCATCGGCTTGCAGCTCTACCAGTTGATGTACGTAGCGGATGTAGATGTCTTCCTTCTGCATGTCCTTCAAGAACTCCATGAGATGTAAAGTATCCATGATGTGGAAAATTTCGCCGGTCGCCTCGGTGCTGTGCACAGCTACAAGAAGATCTAGCAGTTCATCAATAGTAGCGATGAGGTTCTTGAGTGCTGCTAGTATCGGCTCTTCAGGGTCTTGAGCGAGAGGCTCGAACAACTCCACAAGCTCCTGTATGAAATGCTTCTGCAAAACAGCCTCTGTGAGGTGTTTAGTCTTGAAGAGGTGATCCAGGCAGTCGATCATTTCGGCCTGTATCAGTGATAGATCTTCGCTCAACGTCCACTCGCTGAGTATCATGGTTTGGAGTACCTCAATCGCGACACTGCGCAAACCTTCGTGGACGCTGAGGCATAGTTCCACGATTGGCGCAACAAGACCTGGCACGTACTGGACTTGGAAGCCACCCATCTTGTCGAGCCCATATCTGCTTTTATCTTCAGCGCTCGTCTCCCATCCTATGGCTTCCCAGCTTCGCTGAAGTAGATCTGCACCATGTTCGCGAACATCGCCCGCAATCTTCCATACGGCACGTCGCTTCTGTTCTGGAAATGTCTCCAAGGCAAGTGCGTCGCTTCCTACGAGCTTGAGAAGTGCATCGAAGAACGCTCGCCACAGCTCCGTATTGAACGAGTCGGCTTCGTCAGGCAGAGGAAGAAAGGAGTCCACCAGAATATTGAAGAGCTTGTCCAATGCCCGCATGGTTGCTTTGTGATTGTAGATGTGCACGCTCAGCCAGGAGCTAGGGTACGCTTCGCAATCGAGAATTGATATGTACACCTGAAGAATAGAGAACAAGAACTCAGGTGTATCATCTCTTGACTTGTCGAGATAGACGAGTGCAGGTAGGTTCGACATTGCCGCAAGAACAGCTGAAATCTCAGCCAGCGCCTCGTCAAACGTTGATTCGGTAGTGGCTGGTCGCGACTGGAACGGGTATGCGGTGGGAAATAGGAGCGAAAGCGTCTTCTTGGCCAGTCGAGGCGTTATGGCGCGGTACGAGTCCACCAGCTTTGACATGTATTCGCAAGCTTCCTGGCCTAGCTCTTCGACCTGAGATGCCACAACAGAGCAGCAAAGCCGCACCTGGTCCTTCCACTGGTCGGTCACTGTCTCCACTTTGCCCCAATATGGAGCAAGCCACTTGGCTGTGCTGACTAAAAGAAGACGGCGGACTTCTGGGGTGCGGAAGACCTGAAGATCCGAGAGATGGTGGACAAGTAGTAGTTTGTACAGAATGAGTTTTCCTTGAACTCCGGCGCAAGAGTCAACGAAGCTTTCAGCCAGCTTGAAGACGTCCAAGGCGGGCAAGCATCCGTCCAGTTCGGGTAGCCAAGAATGGAAATTCTGTACCAACAGCGTCTTTGTGCCAATCAGTACCGGAGAGTTGTTCTTCATAAGAGCCTCTAGTGACGTGAACAGAACTTTCATGTCTTTCGTGAACTGCACCCGATCTTTGATGCCAATGCTCTCTTCCTTCGCCTTTTGCTTCTCTCTGGCGTTGACCAGGAACTTCATGATGAGTTTGCCGACCTTGAAAGTGGCTCGGAGTCGCCTAGAGCACTCTGGGTCAGTCGGCTTAGCTAGCAGGCGTCCGTAGCTTTGCATCAAGCATGATGTGACTAGTGAGTGAAAGACCTTGGTTCGTGCATACTGGTCCACAAGCGGCTCTAGGTTGAATCGGCGGTCATGGACAATACCAAAGACGATGACGAGAGCATTGAAGACGAGGTCCTCATACTCATCGCTTCCAGCGTAATGACTTTGGATTGCGAAAAGAGCGTCAAAGACCTCGTCAAGTAGTTTGACGATTTCAATCTCAGGAACGAAATTAAACCGTCGCAGTAGGCCCACAAGCTCGCCGGCTGGCTGCTCTTGCCATCGGATAAGGCCTAGTATGGTCGGGTCCTGTGAGTATTTTGTGCTGCAAAGGAATGTCTTGAGGTGCACGGCGGCCATGGGGCCCATGACATGCTCGTCTTTCTTCCTTATGCTCCATGGCAAGCCAAGATAGGCACCCTTGCCAGCAATCATGCCTGAGGTGTATTCGTCATAGCGATATAGGGTCAGTGCGTGGTCCCCATCACGGGTGAAGGCATCTTGGCTCCAAAGCGGCATCCAGCAGAGCGCAAATGGGAAGCCTGGCGCATCTGCAACGCTCATGACAAGGTGCGATCCTGGAACATCCTGTGGATCGATGGCAAGTCGGATTGTCGAATTCCAGCCTTCGCCACGTTCCACTGCTGTAGTACGCCAAGCTGTATGACCGGCGCTGTTGGCTGAAGGATATATGCACCCTTCTATTCGTTCTCCTGAGCTCTTTCGAACCTCGATGGTAAGTTGCAAGTTCGTCATTGGGGAGGATTGCACTAGTGGCACTGTTCCGGTCTTTGGGTGAGCCAAAAAGGCATTCCTTGGAAGGAACGGCTCAACAAGTGTCAAGTATATGTCGCTTCTGGCCCTAGTCGGGGCCCCCGAGAATCCAATCTTGCGGGTTTGTTTGATGTTGTGGAGGAGTGTTGGCGTCTTTTCGATCAGGCTCTCCGCATCTGGATGCACGAATGCCTTGAGGTGGACGGTGATCTGACTGATGGGCGCGTTGCGCTTGTACTTTCCGCTGGGGCTGGAATATACTTCAGCCAGCAGGTCGTCCCATCCGACATCGTCTTTCGATATCTCGTCGAATGGTGTTGCGGTGGTCCACATGGTGATGGTCTGGTCCGTCTCCGCGTCACCGCGCACAAGTTGATTCACATGCAGTACGCCCACTGCAATGGCTCTCTTAAGCGTCTTCTGATCTTTCGACTGGGCTCTGGGTCGTGTAGCTGCGGAGCCGGGGCGCTCGTCTGAATTTTGCGACCGAAGAAGATCGGCGCTCGTAAGTCGAGAGCCTGCGGAGGAATCGGTGTGTCTTGAGTTGGTTGACTCCTTCCGTTTCGAGCCAAACATGGCACTACGCCTGCCTTTTATGCTTCCGTACTGCGACGGTTGCACGCTTGACCCATTCGTTGAGGCACTTTCTTTCTGGGCGCCAGCCTTCTCTCCAGCGGCTCCGACGCGCAGCGGTTCGTTGATCATCAGCCTGAAGACGAGGTACAAGCTGGACCCAGAACCCGCGCCTTCTCCAACATCGGTCGAGCTGAGGTCGACGAGCAGCGAGCGCAATTTGTCGCCAGCGAGCGGAATGGGTGATCCGTCGCGACCGGTCAAGTCGAAGGAATAGGCTTCCGATAATGGTTGTGACGGAGCACCCGGCGTTTTCAGACACAAGTGCATGCTCACCTGGGCGGCTCCTGGCACGACATCGCCCACGACCTGCCTCAGGCTCACGAACAGATGGTGCAGGTTGTGCTCGTCGGCCTGGGGTGTGGGGCGGCTCTCCAACAAGCTCATCATGGACTGCAGCTTGGTGATGTCGATGGCCGAGTCGTCGCCCGTCAGTATGCGTCCGCGCTGCGAGGGGTTCCGCACAATCACGTCTCCGCACAGCATCTTGTTGCCGGCCACGAGGTCCCAGACGGTGGCCTCGCGCACCTTGTCCAGCTCTTTCGCCGTGAGCACCTTGTGCAGCAGCTGTCTGCGCGCCGTGTCCAGGCGGTTCACGAGCGCAGTCATCCTGTCCAGCGAGCCGTACCTGCGTGCCAGCAGCAGCTCGTGCACCTTTGTGGAGTGCCATTCGCGCAGACACGACGCGATCTCGTCCACCAGCGGCTCCTGGGCGGACGTCGGCGTCTCGTCGCCAATCTTGAGCATGGGCACGGGCGCGGGCGGGCGCGGCGCATTGGGGTCGGATATGGGCGAGAGGGGCAGCATGAGCTGCTGGAGGTGCTCCTCGCGGGCGGTCCACTGCGAGGCATGGCTGCCAGCGCGCTTGCGGCTCGACTTGCGGCGCGAGAGGGGGCGCGCGACGGCGGAGGGGATGGCCGGGACGGCGTCGTTCTTGGAGGCTCTGCGGGCGGCGCCTCTTGCGGTCGGGGAGGTGGTGCGCGTGCTCTCGGTGGGCGTGACGATGCCATTGCCATTGCCATTGCTGTTGCCGTACTCGTAGCCGGCGCCCTCGCTCTTGCCGTCGCCCAGCACCTCGCGCACCTCGACGCAGCTGCGCGGGAAGATGCCCGAGAAGACGCGTGCCTCGAGCGTCTGGCCCTTTACGCTCGTGAGCCCCGCCAGCAGCGACGGCGGCGCAACCAGATAGCCGCGGTACCACGCGCCATCCTTGCCGCCCTGCTCGATCATGTACAGCTCGTCGCCAATCTCGAGCGGCAGGTCGGCGGGCGACGAGGGCTGGAAGGGGTATATGCACACGGCGAACGCGATGCGCGGGAGCGGTCGCCAGCTCGGCATCTCGAGCTATCGTGTCTGGATTCGGCGGGCGGGCATCACGGTGCTGCTCGCGTCGGGGTGCAGGTAGGTGAGGTGTTGGTATGGCCCAAACGGTTTCGATGCGCTCCACGCTGCGGCCCCCCTAATGACTTCCCCAAGTTTTTGAGTGGGGCCAGTGTACGACTATCGTGGGTTATCGAGTCAGCGGCTGCTGGAGTGTGCTCACTCAAGCAATTGTCGCGTGTCAAAGGAGGCTGGACGTGTGAAACAGCGTCGATGGCCAAAAGCTGACACTTTCTTCGACGCACATGTCTCTTTCGCGAGCTCAGACGAGCATCCCTGCCCGTGACACCACGCTACACAAAAACGTCTGACGCCAGCTCAAATCTACCAACTGCTCGGCTCGTATCCAGTGCAACCAATTTCCCACCACATTTGTCTTTCATATCCCAAAGTTTACCCGGTCACGAAAGGGTTGCACATCTCCCGCTGTTGTCAGTCGCATCGTGGACCTGATCTGCACGTGAGCGTGGCTTGTTCCGCTCACATGCACGGGTGTGCCCTGTCAGAAGTCTTAAAATGCTCATTTTCTTCTGAGAAAGAGCCATGTTGCTTGTTGAGGAGATTACGCCACAAATCTTACGACGCTCTGCATCCACAGGCCTATGTCCACGAGTGTGACGTCGCACCGCATCGCATGGCAACGCATCGCCCTAGCACGAATCTGAAACAACGATCGGAGGTATCCTCCAGGGCTTTCGCGACCGTTTGGTCTCAGCCGCAGGGATTCAAACTTCGACGATCCAGTCTGTACGGCCGGAGCAACCTGCCACGTCCGACAAGCACATAACAGAGTTATCTACACGACACCAGTGTTGAAGAACACTGGCTAAATGGAAACTGCGGAAATCCAGCCTCGATAGCATTGCATCTATTTCTAGGACGTCCTCAGAAACATAGGCCTCCGTTACACGCAGCTATTCTTTTGCGCGAAGTAGCTATGGAGGGGCATATCCATCCCAAACTTGACCGCTACACCATACGGACTGGTCACGATCGCAACACAATAACCCCGTCATCTGCATGGCGCATTGCTGTCCTTTTCTGAGTTGATAAGTCCGAGCAAAAGGTACGTCTCATCGCACATCCTGAATAGGCCGACAACTTAACACCCCAAGTTTCCATGTAGGTAACGAAGGTCGTTTTAACCTATGTCGTCGGATGCGTCCTTTTGTTCTATCGCCAGTTAATCAATTTCATAGCATGTACGGCACTACCTATACCGTTGTCAAACGACGAGAGTCGGCGACGCGACGTGCAACTGACTTACTTGTTGACAGAAGGCCCTTGCGCAAATTCTGCCCATACATCTTGGCTATGAGAGGGTCATCTTTCTGCTCACCTGCCTGCTCGATCGATTGTCCCGTTGCTATCCACTCAAACTTGCTTTCCGTGCCGCGCATCTAGTACAGTGGGGTACTGGCAACATCAATGTACAATGTAGGCTCTCGCACCTTACACTAGTGTCGTTAAACTTGGGCTGTGACCCAGACCTTTTTTGCTACATACCCTTTTGACGTCCCAACAAACACGGTACACTTGACCAACATCACGGTCTACCTATCATCTTCGGTACCCACCCAACTGCCAAGCTAGTCAGGCCGGTTGTATGGAAATCCCTCAAGCGTCTTCGCTCAGCATGCCATCCATAAGTGCTGTACCTTCGATGGGCTCGATGCCTGGAATGTTGCCGACTTTCTCGTCAGGTGCGCGAATTACACTATGGTTCACAGATTGGACCACTACTACGACGGTGACCTACGTCTTGTCACTGATCTTTCTCTTCTCACTGGGGACGCTCAACCGGTTTTTAGGTGCACTCAAGAGCCATCTCGAAAGCAAGTGGAGCGGACAACCCATCGCATCGCACACAAAGGACAGCAAGAAGGCAGCCAGTTGTGTCGTGCGAATTCACGCACGAAACCGGAGCACCATCTTCCGCCCGCAAGCCGGAAGGCCAGAAGAGCCAGAAGACCAAGAGAGTGAGCCTCTGAGTCCGGCTTTGCAACCAGACCACGCCGACGAAGGAGTTACCAAGGGAAAGCCGGAGAGTCTCGCAGGCTCTGGGTGGCCAACGCGCCATGGAGCATCAGCAGGGACGGGATAAGCGCGACGCTGGAGTTCGTCAGAGCACTGATCGCATACGTCTGTACGAGGACCAAGCAGTGAGCTGAGGAGTGATAAGGTGGTTAACAGCAGTATAGGATGCTGGCCGTCATGACGGAGAACATCGGTGAGCGGGCCCCAGTGCACGAACTGTGTACGAGACTAACACTGACTTCGTACTCCAACATTTAGGCTTCCTTTTTGCAGTCACCTGGAGCGTACTATTGGGCGAGTTGATCTTTGGAAGATACACGAGAAACTCTATGAGCTTGGTTGAGGATGAGTGCCTTGCTTGAGAGCGACACTCTGAGCCACCCTCTGGTGTTCGTGGCTGGGTACTATGAATGTCCTAGTTTTCCCTAAAGGTTACCAAATGCGGGGCTGTGAGTTGTGTTGTTCGGATTGTCCCTTATTTCCTCGCGCCCGTGCCGTTGCCAAATGCGGTTAGGTGCGCATCGTGCCTACCGCAAATGTCTCAATACCCCACTCCGTCCCAAACATTATCTCTTTACTGCTGTCAACTACCCGTTGTTCAACTC
>Ga0210040_10006137_pt1 | contig 15065 bp, 15 predicted proteins | sample CryGeyCG12114_NA_FD_185462 | JGI IMG/M metagenome (GOLD analysis project Ga0210040, IMG submission 185462) | Groundwater microbial communities from aquifer - Crystal Geyser CG19_WC_8/21/14_NA (SPAdes) (version 2) | ecosystem: Environmental > Aquatic > Deep subsurface > Groundwater | place: USA... | reverse complement strand
ACATCGACACGCTTTCATACTACGCGGAAACGAGAAGTGCGCCCAATACACCGACACGAAAGGAGATCGCAGGAACGAGGTACTTTCCAGCGAGCGACGAAAAGCAGGAACAGAAGAGAAGAGAAGAATCACCGCCGCCACCATACACACCATAGCCCCAATTCCACCGACTCCGCAAGGAGATTCGAAAATGGCACTCTTCGCCATACCCTGGACTTCCACCTCTGCCACCCACTTCCCATCATTCAACATCACCGGCCCACTCCTCCTACGCACTCTCCTCATCCTCATTCTCCTCATCGTCACGAGTTTGGTTCTCATATGTGTGTACGACATGCTGCGGCGCAGTGAAGCGGCGGGCTGGACAAGCGCGCGGCGACTGGCTGGGAGGTCGGGCAAGGATTTGAAGGGCATGAGTGCGAGTTTTAGGTATGCGGGTATGGGTGCGAAGATGGGAGGATGGCGAGGAGAAGGGGGAGGGGACAGAAGGAGGGAAAGGGATGGAGATGAGATTGATGTGGGAGATACGTGTGCCGTGATGTAAACCAGTAAATCACCTCCATTAAGTCGTGTCTTCTACCTGCGTTTGATGTGCACTTTCCTTCATGATCACAAACAATCCACTTCTCGGCATTGCAGCTCGGAGCTCATCACATTTCAGACTTGAGTTTGGTCAGTCCGCCTTCACTTGACGAATGACACGAGACATGAACGGACCATCACAGAGCGATGTCATTGACTGGTGAAGAAAATTGTATTATTTCTGGCCGTGAAGGAAGAGTCTAGATCATACATCGTAACGAACTGTAACTGTACAAAGTGACACAATGAAGTATTCGGTACTCATCGTATCAATGCATCGACATCCATCGCGCGCAATCGCACCGTGACCGACCTAGACCGGGACGATGAAGAGACCGAGAGGTGGAGACGTCATTTGGAAGAAGTCCACCGTCAAACCCGCAAGAGAGTCGATCTGCAGCGCCACCCTCTGACCCGCCGGACAAGGCATGCTTCCAACGTTGTACTGGTTACCGAAATTGATGGATAGCGCAGCACCCAGAGACGCACCAGCGTTGACGAGGACGTTGATGGGACCGAGGTTGAGGCCGAGATTGACATTCGCAGTAGTCGTGGTGTTGCTGAGAAGAGACACGCGAATGCCGCCAGGAAAGCGAACTTGGATGGGGCCAAGATCGAGGAACGGACGAGCGGGCGGCATGTAGAAGACGAGGTTGCAGGTCCTGCCTTGATGCTCTTGACCGACATCGAATGCCAATACAGGGGAAAGCGTGGGAGAGAGTTGCGCAGCACCACCATTTCCGGATACGATTGATCCATTGTTCTTGTCGATGGTAACAACCAAGGCCGGTGCAATGAAGGGGCCTCGAAGACCCGCTGGAGTACCGGTGGGTGTTGGTGGAGCGCCGGAGCGGAGATTCGAAGATGATGGTACTGGCGATGGTAGTATTTGTGACGGCACGGGTGCAGGCGCGATCGAAGAGGGTGTTGGTGGAGCGCCAGAGCGGAGATTCGAAGATGAAGGTACTGGTGATGGTAGACTCGGTGACGGCACGGGTACAGGCGCGATCGAAGAGGGTGTTGGTAACGGTAGGCTCAAAATGGACGATATGGAAACGCTAGTCACAGTGACGGTGACGGTCGTGTGCGTGGATGTCGGAGCTGGAGAGCTTAGACGCGCTGTAGTTGTTAGATCACATCATCAAAGTCAAAGAGATCTCGCCATCTTTCTCACTCGTAGGCAACCCAGCGCTCGTCGAACTCCCAATACACGTGCAGCCAGATGTCGTCGCCGACGGCAACAGCGCTGAGGATGACTTCGCATAACCATTAGTCCGCGCCACGCGATCTACGAGCCTCAAGACCCTCGCGGATGTATATGCGGGAGGACGGATGGTATTCATGCAAGGACAATCGCAGCGCCAGTGAATGGCAGGCACAAGGTACTGGAGAAGAGACCAAGCAACTGAAAGATTGTACAAGAGTAGGAAGAGGAGTGGCGATAGAGCAGACGAGAGGACGAGAGGAAAGAGGTGGCTTACAGGGTTCGCGTTCGCCGGGCAAGACAGGTCAAACAGGGGTTGGACCGTCTGCAGGTCGCCCGCGGGCTTGATGCCAAAGGAGGGCGATGGGTTGCCATACTGAACGTCTTGAAGGGTGTAGTACCAGAGGTTGACATTGTCGGCGACCAGCTGGCAAGTCACGTCTTCCCAGAAGATGCGGGCATTACCCACATTCGGGACTGCTTGGTTGAGTGTCTGACCACTAACAGGCCACCCAGTTTCAGTGACCTAGAAAGCCGTCAGTAAGACTCCTAAAGAACAACGTCGTCTCCAGGACTCACCCAGACTGGCTTGCCCTGAGCAGAATTGATGGTCTGGTGGTATGCATCAAAGAAGAGCTGGCTAGCACTGCCGACGCCATTTGCCATGGTGGTCTGGAAGTATGGGTATGCGTCCATTCCAAGGAAGTCGAGAGTGGAGATAAAGTCATTGTTAGTAGCATTGACGTAGACTGTCCATGTATCGACATGGCCAACAGGCCTGCCATCAAGGGATGTGCCACGAATAGCGTTGCGGGTCTGCTGGATGTAGTTGATCAACTCCTGAGGTTGGGCGCCAGGGCCCGACTTGTTCTCGATGCCAGTCGGTGTGATGCGGTACAGGTCCTCACTGCCGACCGAGATACCCACCACGAGATCTGTGAAGGCTGTGCCGTACTGTGCAATGGCGGCTTTGAGGGCGGTGATCTCGTTGTCGAAACTTGCCTGACCAGCGGAAGCCCAGAGGCCGAGCAGGAGGGTGGTCTTGGTGTTGATAGCAGCCTGGATAGCCTCGATGACGGTGTTTGTTGTACCGTGCTGGATCATGGTATACAAGCGAGCGGAGGTCCATCCATCGGTGCCGGGAAGAGTCTTCGCGGCGTTGAACTCATATTCGAAGTCGACTAGGGTCTTCGCTTGGTCGTTGTTGAAGTTGGCGCCGTAGTTGAAGCCCTTGATGGCTGCGTTGGCCGTGGAAAGAAGGCCTGCTGCAGCAATGACAGAGGTAGAGAAGCGCATCGTGGCAGTGCGCTATGGGAGGAGGGAGTAAGAGAGTAGGAGACGATATCACAGAACGAAGGTAGTAGGATGCAAGTCGTTGATGGTGGAGGTGGATGAGGGTGGGAAGAGGAATGAAGCCCATTTGAAGAAATATCGAACGGGTGACGTCTGACGCCAATCGGTAGGCAAGTGCGTGCATTAGCCGCAGGGGAAGGTACGAATTGATTGACATTGAGGAAAGCGCGTCATGCAGGGATCGATCAGAGATCAGAGGGCATGTCCGCCGCCATCCGCTCCTTCCATCTGCAGCGAATGCATGCACGGCGATCCCCGTAGAGCCTCATTGCTGATCGAACAAACTCGTTCGATGTCTAATTGCGCGGCCGTTTGAGCATGTTCCATCACAGCTCTTCCATGATGTTGTGCTTCCAAGCTTCTAGAAAAGTTCAAGCATTGCGGAGGACAAGGATCGGCACTTGGCTTCCGATTGGGTGACTGTGGGGAAAAGCAATATTCAACGGCTCTGGATTTATGCGAATACCCGTCTTTAGTGTCCTGTAGGATCAAAAATAAGAACCAGAACACGCGTTCGATGGCAGCTTCCATTTGTCATGCGAGCATCAGCACAGTAAGCTTGTGACGAGCACATCACATCGTTTGTGGTACTGTTCGCAATATAAAAAGCGCGCCGCATACCCAGGTATCGGCATTGAAGCTGTGCGCACTGTGTACATGGCATGCAGCGACCCGAAAACGCGGACGTGGACCGAATGAGATCGTACTGGAATTTTGGGCATGACGTAAGCAGCTAGCGCTGGTCTGAACTCAGGGGAAACGGTGCATGCGCCAGGGTAGTTCGGCGTGGCGATGACGTGGATCTTGGGTCAAGACTTTACGAACGAAAGCTTGACGATTTATGAGTCTAGGCAACTTCGACATGTATGTTGTGTTGCTAGAATCATGTGCACCGGCTGGGCAATGAGGTCTCGGAGCTGCACGTGAAATGAGAACTGGTGTTCGCGTGCTCTTGGTGGCGAGCCGGACCACCACCACTGCCCAGGTGGGCATCATCACGAACACGCGTCGCATACATTTATGCCGTTGGTGGCAAGCGCGAGCGAACCGATTGAAGCCCTCCTGGAGGTATATATGCATCAAAGGTGAACGGGACTAATACAACCAACGGAGTAATTTCACCGTTGATGGGAACAAACGGACGCTGCTGAGCCGGCACCTCTAATTCACTTCATTCGGAAAGCCTGTGACTGTAACTTGTTCCAATATCCGCCCCGAATGCTCAAGTATCTCGTAATGGTCGAGGCGTGTGAAGCCGAAAGCCATACGCAAACCCACGATTAAACGAAGGCCTAGGTGAGAATCAGGATCAAGAGACTATCCGACATGTCTTCCACTCCTACGCAGGTCCGTTCTTCAAGTCCTCCAACACTACCGCGCCCACAATCTCCCCCATCAGCCGGCTATAGGCCTCGCGAAATGGACAACGACACCTTGGGAGTCCACCGCTTGTACCCGGGTGTAAAGATATGTTGGCCATACGTGACCGTGCTTGTCCGGTTGGCCAGCCTTCTCTAGATCCTCGGTCGGAGAGAAAGAAAGCAACCTGAGATTGGAGCCACGATCTCCTATGTATTGCATTAGACCGTCTGCGCGTGCCCGGAATGCATAGCGCTCTGCGCCACTCTGCACCTCGCGTGTGTGCCACCGGACAAATACTCCAGGTCTAGAGTATGCTTTGCGATAGTTTGGTGGGTTTGTAAGGCGCAGAAACCGCAAGTTTGACATGGTTGCGATGACGTCCAGTGCTTGTTCAAAAGCGTTGGGTGCGTGCGACGCATCTGATTGTAGCCCAAGAACATCGCTCTCGTACCGGTTTGGATCGATCTCGTAAAGGTTGAGGCAAAGATTCTGGAGCTGTGGACACGCCGTCGCAATCTTCTGCAGGTCTGATGCGTTGTAACATCTCGCCTTGTCTTCGCGGTGTATGCCTCCGTTGACAACAAGTAGACTTTCCAAAGTCTCACCATGGTTGATAATGCCATCCACATCCACCTTGTCACAATTGACGCATTGTAGCTGAAAGGACTGTAGGCCGCAGAAAGAGGTCAGAAGCAGGAGTAGGCTTGCAAAGACTCCCTCTGTGGCTTGCTCTGCGAGTCGAACGATGTGCAGCTTCTTCAGACAGGGTTGGCCATGCGTGAATTGCGAAGCGAGTGCTTCAAGCAATTTGCTTGTTCCCGTGAACGTGTCGAGCTTCAGTTCTTGTAAAGCCAGCGCATCAATCCGTTGGAACATGTTGTCCAATGTCTGAGGCAATGCAACTTCGCGGATGCTTAGACACTGAAGCTTTAAGGCATCCATGTGCTGAACGACCGCCGCTGGGGTGTGATCCGTTGCTGAGAGTAGGTGTGGGTCAGGGGATGGTATGAAGTCTTCCTCGTCCAATTCTGCGGATCCAAAGTTGACGTGTCGCAGAAGCTGCATATCAAGAAGCCCCGGGCACTCTCTCCACACCTTTTGTAGACTCGCGCGTGAAAAGCAATTGGGATATACGATCATGCTGGTGAGGTTGGTGAAGCATCCTTCAGTCCAAGGCGATGCAAGCGCATTGGCGAGCGCACTTCCCGTCAGAAGCTTGAATACCACGAGGTTGGGATGTAGTCGCAGCAGAATATCAACCGTAGATTGTGCTAGTGCGCGATCGCTCTGAAACCCACAAAGTTGTCCACGTGGAACAGCTGCAAGTAGCGTTGGCAAGTGGTCTTCACCGCTAGAGGTCGTCCGAGGCAGGATATGCATTTTCCGAACGTGCTTGAGGATGTTGGACTTGGTGCTGGCGAGAAGCCTAATATCCCGACTTCCTGTATTCACCAAGTCTGTCTTGAGTGTTTCCCACAAGTATGGTAGCACGACATCTGCCCATGTCTTGCTAACGAGCACGAGGGCCTTGCGGTCGATAAGAGTTGTGAGGAAGCGAGCGACAGCGCATTTCAGTTCCGTGGAAGGCGATCCAGGTCGCCGTGAGGCGCAGCGTCCATCGTAATAGCCAGTATGCAGCGACTTGTTTGTTAATATCAAAGGATGCCTCGATTGAGGTGGAAGTGTTGAAATGCGAGGTGCCGACGTGGTCTACTCCCCAATGCGCGAGTTTGTGAGGAGCACGACGCGCCGCTGCCAAGACCACAAAGGTTGCGCATCCTACCTCACTTTCACCCTCAGCAGCGGAACAGACGCGCTCATCTCGGTACTGTGTCTACCGTCGCTGTTGCCGCAGGCTGCTACCTCTTCTGCGTACCCTAAAAGAGGCGCAGTTTTGACAGGGTCCTTCGGGTCGTCCAGCGCATACGAGCGCCCACAGATCTCAAGCCAGACTCCAGAAAGTCCAACATAGAGTTCCCGATGACGGACGCGTTGTCCTTGCGAGAGTCATGTCGCAGTTTGCTAGAGGCTCGCGCTTATGGTGTGCCTAGCTATTGTACAGAGTTACATGTTTAAGGTTGATAGAAGCCTCCTCAATCAACGCTCATTGTGACTGACGAGGAGTTGTGCTGTGGTGTCGATGCGTTGCAGAAATGGAAAGCAAGAGGTTGGGCTAGAGTCGCGCGTCGGATACTTGCTTCCTGCACAAAATTACCTAAGAGCAGCGCATCTAAGGCCATCGACGTCTAATCTGAGCGGCGAGTGCTGTATCCTCTCTTCATCTCTAGGTGTGCTCTCATCAAAAACCAGGGACTTTGATCCTACCAGAAGTACCTGCTCTTGCAGGATTTTGAGGTGTGAGTTGCCAGATCTTACGAATTTGCAGCGCCGTCACGATCGACTCCAAACGCGAGTGCGGGTGACGAGAAGATTGGAGGAATTCTAGGACTATGTTAAAGTACTACACAATAAGTTCGCGATGGCCTGCACAACATACAACAGAAATGATCAAGAAGAAACGGTGTTCCCACCGCCAAGTCACGTATCGTCATCAGATCGTTCGCCGGAGTTTCAGCCGCAGGTCCGACGTCCTCTCGTGCCTCCTCACTCTCCGCACAAGCTTCACCTCCATCCTTGACATTTCATCCCCAATACTGCCCTGCAAGCCGTCGACATCAACGTCGAAGCAGAGTGCACATTCTCTTGGTCCGTCCGAACCCTTCCCAGCCCGTTCCAATGATATGAGGCTCCGACGCGATTCGGTCGCACTATTTGACCTCGCAGGTATCGCGATTCACGTATATCCATGCCAGTTGTCGTGGGTCGTTGGATAGTTGATACCATGCTTCCACCCTGTCGTCCCCCGTCGTAGTCGGGATGACAACACCCCGAAGCCCAGAGCCCCAACGCTTCGCGCAAAAAGCCCAACGAGCTCGCTCAAAACGACAACACCACCTTATAAATGACACCGCGCAACAAGTACCCTCAGGCGACGAGGATGAAGACGAATAACCACCACCCCAGCAGATGGCGGCACGAAGGAGCGGCGGCCGTCGCATCGTGCCGGTCCACCAGTCGAGGATCACTGATCACCCCACCAAGGTCGGTGAGAAAGACAGTTCGCTTAAGATCAAGATCGAGCTGGATCTAGAAGTCGAGGTAGAGATCTACGCGCGAGTCAAGGGCGAGGTGACGATTGGGCTGATGTAGCCATAGGTCGAGATCTATGCGCATGTCAAAGGAGATGTGACGATTGGTTCATTGTGAGAGTGTGTCAGGCCGTGGTTTTGATGGGAGTGGAGACTAATGGGTGTGGTTTAGTACGGCTGAAGCGTAGTGTGACTTCAAAGTCTGTACTCGTTAGCGAATGCGGAGTCATTCAGTCAGCCATTCCAAGAGAAGAAGGTTTGGAGAAGTGTGCAAGTACAAGTAGTGCGTGCACATCGGCTGCAAGTCCTGCAGCTTCCCGAAATCTTTGCAGAGGATCTTGTCGTCACAGGTAATTAAACCCGTCGTTCCATTTCACCTACATCGAGTGCGCGAATTCCTATACTACACAATTTGAAAAGCTCTCAGTAGCCGCACGTGAGATACGTTCTCGCGAGGCTTGTAGTGTACAGCTTTTCTGGTACGTGCCCATCGAGCACACGCACACTTACATTTCACTTTCACTTTGGTCGAAAGAAATCTTAGGTGAAGTAGAGCCCGTCGTGGCGCACGAGCCATGTAGGCACTGATTCATTTGAGCGCTTCTGCTTGCAACCTTGGAAGCCTACCGCGCGCGCCAGTTGGGCCTTTACCTCAATTTCCACCTCGAAGCCACCAACCACTACTCATCATGGCGGAACGCGTCAAAACCTTCTCGAACCTCCCCACGGAAATGAAACTCAATGTCTTCGCCTTCATCCGTAACGATAGCGACCAGGCCAACGTGTGTCTCGTCAGTCGAGAATGGCGTTCTCTCATGGCACCAATCTTGCGGGAGACGTTGATTATTTCGACCGACACTTTGTGTTCCGACCAGCTGGCCACTTTGCTGCACCCGAATAACGGTGTTCTACGAAACGTTCGACACTTGCACATGGCTAGTTCCGACTCAACGGACATCACGGCATGCGAGCCCCGCCTCGAAGCCCTCATGCAACTTCTCATCGGAGCCTTGCCAAAGAATAGCCTCTTGGCGCTTACGAGCTTGCAAGCCATCAGTGTACCACTACTACTCAATGCACTACAATGTCAGCAGACTCTAGAGGAGCTTGAGGTCTGTATCGAAAGCGAGGACCATGCCAGTCACTTGGGTGTCAGCGTTGCCGCCCACGGCCCTTGGCTGGCGCCCACTCTTTCTGGCGTACAAACGATGACCATATTCCTTGACGATGATCAGTCTTACACCATTAGCGGCACATTGATCAGTTCCTCTCAACAGCTTGAGGATCTCACTGTTATGGGAACTTCGTCATTCGCTTCGCTAGAGCACAGAGGTGGCAGATTCGATGCCATTGGGACCCCTAACGCTACATCCATCGATTGTTTGATGACAAAGCTCCGATCGCTCGCTCTGTTCGGACTGGATTTGAGACCAACATCGACTCTTGACAAGTATTTGGATTCGACTAGGCTGCGCAGGCTGAGGCTCGTCGGGTGCATCGGTGTTATACCTTTATTGCGCTCCCTGGCTGAGGCGTTCACCCGCGCCTGCAGCCTCCAAGAGTTGGAAGTCTCGTCGATGGGTATAACATGGGAACCTGGAGTAACGCAAGCTATCCAGGGGCTCTTGAACAGTTTCTCTGGTATCAAACACCTGTGGTTGGCTCTTGAAGAGGCTCCCATGGTTAGCATCTCGTGTCTCGCTCGACACGGTTCGACCCTGCGTCAGCTGGGACTTGATCCGAAAAACGGTCCAGAGGTGTCGAGCCTGGTCAATCTACTGACTGCCTGTCCCCATCTCGAAGGATTGGCTGTCGACTTTGGCTCAATCGAACTGGGCCATATACATAAGCTTGGCTCGGATTTCACCTTGCAGAAGGCGACCGACGTCCCTCATGTCCAAACCCGATTGGAAGCGTTTCTGGTAATCATCAATATATGCAATGAATTCCGTACTTTATACTAATAACATTGCTTGCAGGATGCCCTCGCAAAACATCCGATGCTACGCACCGTGCGAATGCTCTCATTGCCCACGATCGATTACGGCAAGCCGACGAACCCCACTACCTGGAACGACATCAGTATCACAGACGACGACGTCTGCCTGACGCAGATGATTATGCATAAATTTGCAACTAGGATCATGCAATATTTGTGGAGTCGAGGATCTGGCATTAAAACCTTCGGGGCTTCACCCGATATCATGATCCATAAGGAGCGGCCAAAGTCTCCAGATGAAAATGGCCATGTGTGGCCGAGGTACTTATACACCCGTGGACGCCTCTCAGATGCTAAGGGACTTGAGAGGGCGGTGGTGGTTCCTACTCCGTTTGACGATGACAACTGGCAACCACAATACACAGTGATGGACTACCGCTTTGAATGATCGGAGGGAACGAGGGAGCGCCTGTGAGTCTGTAAGTGCGATAGATTGGAGAGGATTGGGCTCAGCGAGGGGCTCAGGTGCAAGAAGGCCAGCTAAAGATTCCTGGGATGGAGGTGATGGAAACATGCGCAGGTCTTCGAAAAGGACTAGATGGAGCGTTCAAGAGTGATGCCCAATTTTGGAGGTGATGACGATCTCTAGCCCTCTCGCTTCCCACGAGTCTGGATGGAAGACTTACATGTCTAAACCGAAGATGACAAAAACATGAATTTGTTGCATCTGATACAGACTCAGGGTTCATGCCTCCGCAGCCAGCGACAGCCGCGGGGATTACGTAGGTATGGCGGGGGAGGGGCATCATCGGCAGGGCTGGCCGGAGCTCTTCCGCCTATCTTCTAGACCGAATCGCCGCATTATTGCGCAATGACGACGCGCCCAAATCTCTCGCCAACAACTTCACCACCGCATGCCTCCGGTGCGATTTAACCTCAGAGGACCCTGCGCTTCCGCCCGCACGACCTTTACCACTGCGCCCACCCGTCGCACACCAGCGCGAACCACTGCTACTCCACATTCCGCACCTCGGGCGCAAGCGCAAGCGCGCGGATTCCACACGTCGATTCTCAGGATGGACGTCAAGGACATGTCGGGCGCGTCCGCCAACCCCGGCGACGGCTTGAAGCTTACGAACCGGCTGAAGGAGAGTCGCAGCCCATACGTGCGCGGCCACATGGACAACCCGGTCGCATGGCAGATATGGGGCCCAGAAGCGCTGGAATTGGCAAAGAAGTCGAACAGACTCATCTTCATAAGCATAGGCTACGCAGCATGCCATTGGTGTCACGTCATGGAGCGCGAGTCGTTCGAGAACCACGAGGTCGCCAACATCCTCAACGAGAGCTTCATACCCATCAAGATTGACCGCGAGGAGCGCCCGGACGTCGATCGCATATACATGAACTACGTCCAGGCGACTACGGGCGGCGGAGGATGGCCGCTGAATGTCTTCATCACGCCAGATCTCGAGCCCATCTTTGGTGGCACATACTGGCCGGGCCCAGGCGCGACAATGGCGATGGAGGGTCATGCTGGATTCGTGGACATACTGGAGAAGATTCGGGATGTATGGAAGAACCAGCGACAGCGGTGTCTCGAGTCGGCGAAGGAGATCACATCTCAGCTTCGCGACTTTGCGGAGGACGGCAACATCAGCAGGAAGGACGGCGCAGATCACGATCCACTCGACCTCGAACTTCTCGATGAGGCTTACGAGCATTTCAGGAAGCGCTACGACAGAGTCCACGCAGGCTTTGGTGGCGCGCCAAAGTTTCCTACGCCCTCGAACCTTCATTTCCTCCTGAAGCTCAGCAGCTACCCGAAACAAGTCGTCGAGATCCTTGGGGCTGACGACATTACTGCGGCAAAAGATATGGTAGTCGCGACGCTGGACAAGATGAACAAGGGCGGCATTCACGACCAGGTCGGCAACGGCTTCGCGCGCTACTCTGTAACCAAGGATTGGAGCTTACCGCATTTCGAGAAGATGCTGTACGATCAAGCGCAACTTCTACCTGTCTATCTGGATGCATACCTCATGACGAAGAGACCAGACATGCTCGACGCTGTCCACGACATCGCCACATACCTCACAACACCACCCATGCAAGCTGAGAGCGGTGGCGTCTTCTCCTCTGAAGATGCGGACTCGCTGTACAGGCCCACAGACAAGGAGAAGCGAGAAGGCGCTTTCTACGTATGGACACTGAAGGAGTTTCAAGAGATACTAGGCGACCGAGACGCCGAAATCCTCGCACGATACTACAACGTCCGAGACGAAGGAAACGTCGCGCCAGAACACGATGCGCACGACGAGCTCATCAACCAGAACGTCCTAGCCATCAACAGCACCACACCTACAGCCCTCGCGAAACAGTTCGCCCTCTCAGAAGACGAAGTCCAAAAGATTCTCAAGAGCGGACGCCAAAAGCTCCTCGACCATCGCAACAAAGAGCGCCCCCGACCCGGCCTCGACGACAAGATCGTCGTGTCCTGGAATGGTCTTGCGATCGGCGCCCTGGCGCGCACATCCGCCTCGCTCTACTCGTCAGATCCCACAAGCTCAAAAACATATCTCGCAGCCGCCGAGAAGGCCGCTTCCTTCATCCAAAAAGAGCTCTACAACTCCACCTCACACACTCTCACGCGCGTCTACCGCGAAGGCCCCGGCGACGCACCCGGCTTCGCAGACGACTACGCATACCTCATATCCGGGCTCATCGACCTGTACGAAGCCACCTTCAACACCTTGTACCTACAATGGGCCGACGACCTACAGAGATCGCAAATCAAGCTTTTCTGGGATAAACAGCACCTCGGCTTCTTCTCCACACCCGAGAACCAGACCGACCTGATCATGCGGCTCAAAGACGGCATGGACAACGCCGAGCCCGGTACGAACGGCGTCTCAGCGCGCAATCTGGATCGTCTGGGTGCGCTGCTGGAGGATGATGAGTATACGAAAAAGGCAAGGGAGACGGCGAGTGCGTTTGAGGCGGAGATTATGCAGCATCCGTTTTTGTTTCCGAGTATGATGGATGCGGTTGTCGCGGGCAAATTGGGGATGCGGCATGTGGTTGTTACTGGGGAGGGAGAGCGAGTGGAGAGGTGGTTGCAGAGGCATCGCGAGAAGCCGGCTGCGTTGAGTGCGGTTAGTCGTGTGGGTAAGGAGATGGGTGAATGGTTGAAGAAGAGGAACGCGTTGGTGGCGAGTATGGATTCTGCGAGGGAGGGGGTTATGGTGTGTGAGAACGGGGCGTGCAGGGATGGGTTGGATATGGGCATGGGAGAGTTGGAGGATGCTGTGCCGAGGATATAGGAGATGGATGAGATGGATTGGGAGATGTGGTGGAGTGCTGGTGAGATACGACTATGATTGACGACGACATGAACAGATGAGAGCAAGATGAATGGAATCTGATATTTGAATTACACCGTTCCGATGCTGTTGTTTCTATGAGTGCTCAATTGACGAGGGAACTCTGAATTGTGGCCCACCGTACAAGAGTTATCGAATACTTTGTGTTGCGAGTCGTGTTCATCAGTGATTACCCGCAGCAACTGCCGGCTTTGTCCCACAGCACTGGATCACGAAGGCAAAAGTAGTCGTAAGCTCACCTGCTCCACCTACTGACCGCGGAGCTACCTGCGATATACATGATGCCCAACGAACCTTGCCACAGTCCGCTTGCAGCCAAACATCTAGACGTACTCCTCGTATCACCGCTCTGAGATCTGAAGCACATCTTCTGACCACACCACTCACTCTGCGGCATGGCGTGGCGTTGACTCGACTCCCCTGTCTTTCTTCTTCGAGCTTGACAGTCTGGGCCCGAATCCATGGACCTGTATGTCTCTCCAGGTCCAGTGTAGATCATGCCTCCCTTTGGAGTTGATGTTACACAAGAGAAAGCTTGTTACCCTCCACGTGCGTATACTGGTATGCATGCCGTCCTGGCTGGTGGGAGGCGACGTGGCTTTCGCTGGAAAGGGAGTGTGTGCCGAAAGGGAGGTTTCGGATCGTAGGAGCCGAGGAACCTTGCTGTTGCAGGTGTGGCGATGCCGCGGAGTGTTGTTTGCAGGCAAACTAAAAGGAGTCCGCGAAGCTAGCTCGACCCTTGGAGTTTCGTTGGAAGGTCGCGGAGTTTGGATGTTGCTGCGAGTGAGGACATCACGTCTAGATTGAAGGCTCAGGCTCAGCTGTGAATCACTGCGAACGAATTACCCGCATGGCATAGCCACCTAGAGGGCACGGCACCCGGCCTCTGGTTTGTCCGTAGATCATGTACGTCGCCTGAGGAATTGCGATGCTCGTGCTGCATCTGGCCGACACGTTCATTCTCGCCACGATGTCCCAAGCCGGCAATACTCCACTTGACAAGCCTTCTGATCCCTTTGATGGCAGGTGGGAACTCATAGGAAATGCGGGATAACTGGCCATAGTTGTTTCGAGGAGGTAATGAGAGATTCTGACGTATGATTGCGAGAACCTCTCGGACTGAGGCCAGAGAAGATGGATGCGGTAAGGTTAGTCTTGGACGAGAATGGTGCAGTAATTGGACCTCATGATGATTGTAAGTACTCGCATTGTTCGTGGAGCGTTTGCCGGGTCGCACAAACAGACGAGGTCGAGTCTGGCGTGGTCTCGAGGCCATGCAAACGCCAAATTGAACCTTCTTGGTGGGTAGCGCCCGATTCGCGGCAGTTCGTGTTTGGAAGTGCACATGCTCGGTGGCACAGTCTCAGATCCAGGACGTACAGGACGTGAGGGTTTGGCGGCGCCTTCCCTTGTAGCGCAGGCGTACCTGCCAAGCGCGTCGTACCTTGCACCGATCACAATCGCCCCTGCGCTGATTGGTCGACGACACCCAAGCATCAACAACATGCGACTGGCGACTGCCCCTCTATAGCCAGCACCTCCCTTCACCAAACAGAATTCGGCTCTTCTATCCGCGGCCTTTCAAGCAATGGAGGTGGCAAGTGTTGCATCATTGCTGCGAATGCGGTGTCCCAACGGGCGGGATCGTGAGGATGTGAATGTTATGATCGGGCTGCTATAAAGTCTGGAAATCGAGTCCACACAAAGGAAGGCTCTGTGCTACATACCTGGGATAGTCATCACACTCGCCGCCTTACAGGCACAGAACCTGCCTGCGCTATTACACCATCACCAGTCGAGACGCTGTTTGTACCCGTAAATTTCCGTCTGGAAGCCGCAGCCCAAATTGCATCGTGGTCCTGTGCGTCGTTGTGAAGGCAGTCGCGCCTGCCTCATTTCATTAGCGTCGTTTGCCAATTGATATAACACTTCTCGAGCGCCCCGTGTCTCACCTCTCCATCTCCTCAACACCCCACTCTACCACACATTCCTTTCGATCGCGGCCTTCCCTGTGCAGCTTGCCTGAACGGGACCACATTCGTTACCTTCTCTGCCCAACATCCGCTCTCTTTGTCTCAGGCGCGCTCCGGTCG
>Ga0210040_10006136_pt1 | contig 15065 bp, 14 predicted proteins | sample CryGeyCG12114_NA_FD_185462 | JGI IMG/M metagenome (GOLD analysis project Ga0210040, IMG submission 185462) | Groundwater microbial communities from aquifer - Crystal Geyser CG19_WC_8/21/14_NA (SPAdes) (version 2) | ecosystem: Environmental > Aquatic > Deep subsurface > Groundwater | place: USA... | reverse complement strand
GCGAGACTGGGCGACGACGATGCGCTTGCCGAAGCCGCAGCCATGAAGTCTATCAACAGTCGGAAAGGACAGACTTCAATCACCCATCTCATGAACTTCACTCTCCCTCCACGCCCTCAATCTCAAACACATTACAATAATGCACATCACAGACACCAGCGATATAACCGTACTTGGGGTTTGGGCTCAGGCTACCACGCTGTTGACAAGGCACGATATGTACATGCGAACTATCGCTTCATTGTCCGACCGGACCGAGAATACCATACCCAGACTGTTGACGCGGACGTCTATGTCGCTTGGGACTCTGTACTTCAAATCTTAGCATCGGCTGAAACACAATCAACAAATTGTCCTATCTGCTTATCGACACCAGTTGCTCCCCGCATGGCGAAGTGTGGGCATATCTTTTGCTTGCCGTGCATAATCCGGTATATGCACGCGAGTGACGAAGCGAATCCAATGCCCGAAAAGCGTCCTAGATGGAAGAAGTGTCCTATCTGTGAAGACAGTATCTACGTCTCCGAGACAAGGCCAGTCAGGTGGTTCGTCGGACAAGAAGCAAGCATGCTCAGGGAAGGGGGCGATGTGCTGCTGAAGCTGGTAATGCGGAGGCCTGGAACAACGTTGGCACTACCTCGCGACGCAGCTGAGGGCTATGCACAACAGGACGACATTCCTTGGAATCACATCGCGGAGATTATGGATTATGCTCGGTTCATGAAAGGTGGTGAAGATTACATGGTTGGACAGTACGACCATGAGATTGCGGAACTCGAGACCCAGGGCAACGAGGATGAGCTTATGTTCGGTGATGATATGACCTGGATTAGGAAAGCAATCGCGGCCATCGAAGACTCGAAGCAAAAGGTCAAAGGCATCGGCAATCCTCCAGCAAGCACCGAACAACGCTCAGAGAAGAAGCACGAAGCCGTACCTGAGTCTTGGGACCAGGCTGAATCCGTTGAGGACGTCCCGGAGTCCCAGCTAACGTCAGTCGTAGGTGACTTGACAATACAAAACGATTCTGCGAAAGCTCGGCCATTTGTGAATTCACGACATCACACTAGCGCTCGTCCAGCAACCCATCCATTTTTCTTCTACCATGCATTACCAAATTTCTTCCTGTCACCATTAGACATACGTATTCTCAAGGCAGCATTTGGAGACTTTTCAAACTTTCCATCAACCATTCTTCCTCGAGTAGAGCATATATCAACCGGACACATGATCGACGATGATCTACGCAAGCGCGCGAAGTACATGGCTCATCTGCCGTACGGCTGTGAAGTGACGTTCCTGGAATGTGATTGGACTGATTTAATCAGCCCGACTATCCTTGACCAATTTCATGAGGATATCGAGAAACGACGAAAGCGCAATACAGACAAGGAGGCACGCGAAGAGCGCGATAGAATTAGAGCTGAGAAAGAGGAGGAGGACAAACGATGGGCATCGGCACGTCGACGACGACCGAGCATAGCTAATAAGAGCTTCTCAGAGACAGACTTCCAGCCCCTTGCGGCGCCGGAGCAGCCCTTTGGTTCCTCGGCCGACTCGGGCCTCGCGACCACCCCTCCATGGGCTAATGCAAGGACTCATTCGTCGTTTGCTACCTTGGCCAGCCCCGGGACCAGTCCGGACGCACCGAGGACAGTCTGGGGTACAGCTGCCATTACTCCTATGTCACCGTCGTTACTTGCGACTCACCACGAGAATGCTCCTGTAGGAGATGGCTGGCTTCAGAACTGGGAAGAAGACCTGCTCGATGAGAGAGATGCTGTGGCCATAGTTCAGGCAAGTATCAATGGCGAAGGCAGTTCCAGACCTGCAGCCGGTGGTAAGAAAGGGAAGAAGAAGCAGAAGATCACCTTGATGTCGACTGGCAACAGGCGTGGCGCATAGACCTTGGTTTCCTTGCGAAAGACCACTGCTCATGATTAATGCAGCTTGTTGTTGATAGCAGTACTACGCTCGAATGAAGCCTATATTGGCAAACTACTCAAATAACAAGCCGAGTCCCATGCAGACATGTTCGCAGACTATAATCATGCTGATTCCCTAACCACTTGGTCGAAGTCCCATGTTCCTCCTTCACAAACTTCTCGTTCCATCACTCCATCCTATGAGATGTCGGACTAGGAGGTGCAATGATAGTAGGCACTTTAGTCAATCTGCTGCGTTGGATTTGGATCGTGGACAAGGTTTCCTGAACGCTGAAGGTATCTGCAGCTCCTAGAGAACGAGCATGCGGGACTAGCGTAGTGATGATATCGAAGAGGCCGTTGACGAGAGTGGCGTGGAAGTCGGACGGATTGGCGGGCTTCTTGTGAAATCCTTCGACGGCCATGTACATTCTATTAGCAGAGGCTTGGACTTGCTGGAGAGTGTGCATCAAAAGAGCTGCGTCGCTGGGGCGAGGTGGATATGTGGGCATGGTGAATGCTTTGAATGGACAGTCAAGGAGGGACTGAAGGAGTGCCTAGCTGACGTCTTATAGCAGGAGGGTGGTGGACTGGCGTAAGCATTGCGGAGATGGGAAGAGGATGGCTGCTTTGACCGACTGATTGCTTGCTGCTGTGTTCTTTGATGCATATTAGTTGTGCGTGTATTGTTCTGCTTGTACCTATAACAAGGATGGGAAAGAGTATATCACGGTCCTAATGTCAACAGGGTTGAAAGACCTTCTTTGATACGTTTGTAGGAGGCACCAAATATGTTTGAATTTCTCTGCCAATTAAACCACTCCAGTCTCTCCTCGAACCTTGCAACAATCAACAAGCACTTTGCACAACCCCAACAGCCAGTAGAGCTCTCCGTTGTGTTCCGTCTTCAGAATCGTCCTTTGATAAGGGCGAAGTATCGCTTAGCCGTCGTACTTCTTGCCCTTCGCAGCATAGCAAACGAATGGTGGCGGAAGCTGGCCGATTTAGCCTACGGACTCTTCTTCTGTAAGATTCAAATTGTTTCCACGTCATCCAGAGACAAATGCGAGGCAGCTGCAGCAAAGCCAGGTACGAACAAGTACAATGCTATTGGAGACTGCAAGCGGCTCTATATCCGCCTGTGGCGAGACTTCCACCAGTAGAGCGGGCAATGGAAGATGGATCCGTCACGCTTGGGCGACATTGCCGGATGTCGTGCTTAGCGTGGTGCGGTGATTTCACATGATGCGCAAATGGACCCTTTCGGAAGCGTGTTTACGTAGGAATTTCACCTTCGTACCAGGGTACAATCCGCCCACATTCTGGTTCTTTACATTTGTCATGCGACCACAGGTGTAGCAGCCTTTTCTAGGTCTTTTTCCTTCTGTTTGCGTTGTCAAAATGACCGTCACTCGTACCCAAGCGGGCAAGACGCCCAAGTATGTATCACTCGATCTCCTGACTCAAGTAACACTGTAGATCTAATGCTCCGAAGGAAGACCGAACATCCCGGTTTTGTAGAGACTCCCGCTCCAAGACGGGTGCGGTCCCGATCGCGAAAATCCGGTGTTGGGCGCGTCAAGAGCGAGGATTCTGAAGTCCAGGACTCGGCTTCCGGCGGAGACGACAGCACAGTCGAGGTCGCAACAAACAAGCGAGGTAGCAGGATGTCGATGGCGCCTGGAAAAGAGCCCCTGTCCAACGGACATGCAAATGGACATGCAAATGGCTACGCGAGGGCAAACGGTCATGCCGAATCGAAGAAGAGCATCGTCGACAACGGTCGGGAAGAGGGAAAAGATCCCAAGATTGACTATTCTGGACACTTCGAGTTTGGAGGTTCATGGGGCACTTCTGCCCTCATGCTTGGATTTCCGACGTTAATGTACTATATGTGGATAGGAGCAACATACTATGACGGCCATCTACCGCTGCCTGACAAGGGTCAGAGCATGGGCGATTTCATTCAGGAGATGGGCCGTACGGTCTACCAAGGCGCATACCCATCAGCCAAAGCATGGGCCATGTATTGGGTCTTCTTTGTCTTCGAGATGGCCATGTATTGCCTCATGCCAGGCGTATGGTCTAAAGGCAAGCCCCTACCGCACGAGGATGGTCGAAGATTGGATTATTACTGCTCCGGAATGTGGTCCTGGTGGGTAACCATTCTCACGGCTCTTACTTTGCACTTCACAGGCATTTTCAGAATGTACGAGCTCATTGATGAATTTGGACCCTTTATGTCTGTGGCCATCATCTCCGGCTTCCTCGTCTCAATCGTCGCTTATGTCTCAGCAATCTACCGTGGCAAGCAGCACCGAATGAGTGGTTATCCCATCTACGATTTTTTTATGGGAGCAGAGCTCAACCCTCGCATGTTCGGCATTCTCGATTTCAAGATGTTCTTCGAGGTTCGGATCCCCTGGTATATCCTCTTCCTCACATCCTTGGCCGCTACCTTGAGGCAATACGAACAATACGGATATGTCTCGGGTGAAATGGGATTCATTCTGATGGCACATTTCATCTATGCCAACGCTTGCAGCAGAGGCGAACAGAACATTGTGCCGACTTGGGACATGTACTACGAGAAGTGGGGATTCATGCTTATTTTTTGGAACATGGCAGGAGTACCACTGAGCTACTGCCACTGCACGCTGTACTTGGCGAACCACGATCCCAAGGAATACGCCTGGAACAGATATGTTCTGGCAGCATGGTATGTCACGTATATCTTTACCTACTGGGTCTGGGATACCGCGAACAGCCAAAAGAACAGACACCGAAGGAAGGAATTGGGAGACAACATGAATAGATGGGTGTTCCCACAACTGCCGTGGCAGGAGCTCGATAACCCGAAGCTTATCAGGACTGAAGACGGCAGAACGTTGCTTTGTGATGGATGGTGTAAGCCCACCTTGCTGCTTCGAAATTCCTAACATTGACCTTGTACAGATGGGATGGCCAGAAAGATACATTATAGCTGCGACATGTTCTTTGCACTTTCGTGGGGAGCCATCACCGGCTTCCGATCACCATTCCCATGGTTCTATCCAGTTTTCTTCGCAGGTATGATTGTTCATCGTGCGATGAGAGACATCGAGAAGTGTCGGAAGACCTATGGTCCAGCATGGGAGGAGTATGAGAGAAGAGTGCCATATCTGTTTATCCCTGTGAGTACACACTGTGTTTTGTCGATTAAGGCTAATTCGTGTACAGTACATCTACTAAATATTCTTGTGTTGCGCGCAACACCTCATCTCCCTGTATATACAAATGAAAAAGGAAAGACGTACATCTACTATAGATCCAGAGACAAGAGTAAGATCATGCCACGCTAGAAAAAATTGTGAAAATAGTTCAGAGCAGGCCGTGGTCTGCCCTGAATACATATCATTTATGAAACTCATTGTTCATGCTCAGTGTTCAACAGGGAATCTTCGCTTATCGTCGGCAGCCCTATGTGATGAAAACAGTGAGGTGAGATACTGACAATGCACTGGAGTTACTGCCCTGTCAGAATGCAAGGATCTATCTTCACTTCACTTACTGCTCACCATCCACAGTCTTGAATGACTCCCACACTTCTTGCAACACTGACAATTAGTTTTTCTGGCCTGTCGACAATAGCATCTTCTCTATTGTTGCAGTAGTCATCTCGACTCGTCCTACACGTGTGTTCTGGTTCTGCCAGCACGCCAACCACAAACTCACAACTTCTGACAACATGGGCTTCCACAATATATTCCTGATGACCTCAAGCTTCATCGTCCTTCTCAGCTTCATCCCGTTTACTACCGCAGGACAAGGCCTGCCTGATCGACCACATCTCTGGCCACATCGATCATCAGGAAACGAGAGACTCCACACACGGTCTCAGTTCTACCACCATCAGTTCACGATCACATCAACGACTCAAGACATCAACATCCAAAGCGGAACAACCACAAGAGTCTTCTCTACGTCGATCAGCAACAAAACATTGACTACTACGAGCACCATTGTCGATCCAGCAGCTGCGCCAGTGCTTGATCCACCAGCATCTTTCAGCTCAATTTCGGTCTCAAACAACCGGCAGACTCCCTCTGTACCGAAAATTGGCGGTTTCTCGTTCTCTTCGGCGATTCGTTCATGGCTATCCGCTCATCCTGACGAGTCCCCAACCTCCGATTCACCCACAATGTACCTGGCAGCAACGAGTAGCTCTTATGACAGTTCTACAAAAGTTCACGGCGCTATTGATCTGCTATCCGCTTCCGACCTGTCTCTGATGAATACTGCAGGAACAGGCACAACGCCGGCAGCACCTATCACAACCATAAGCAACAAATACGAAATCTCCAACAGCGCAGTTTCATCCTCTTCGGTCATTTGGCACTTCATGTTCTCCGAGCCTGTACAAGATCATATTCCATCGGGCACACTCACCGAGACTGTGGACATCTGGAAGTTCGCGAACGTAGATGGAATGATCGCAACGACCACAACCTATGCCATTCCTCCCGGATCCTCATACGCCACGACAATGATAATAACTAACTATCACCAAATCAACACAGCAGGCGCAGACATACAAACCACATCAGAGGCAACAAGTTCCGATGGGAGCACGTCAGCATTGAGTGCGGCTGTCATGGGCAGTGCAGACACGGACTCTGCGTCTTTTACAGGCTCAACGACTTTGATTTCACAGCAGTCCCTATTCTCTGCACAAACCACGCTCTCTACATCCACCGTATCCAGTCCCCCAACTCTCAAGGCTCCGCCAGCCATTGTCTCCACCACCTTCTCCTCGGTCACTACATCTTCCACGTCACGTCCCACTCCACCTCTTCAAACGGGCGAGCCTACAACCCTTCCATCCGCCTCCAGCACATCCCACCGCGTAACCGCCGCTTGGGCCGCCTTTCCCCTATCCATACTATTCATCTGTACCGTCGCCTTCGTCATCTGGTGGCGTCTCCAACGCCGGAGAGAAAAAGATCGCGTCGACGCTTTTGCGGAGAGAATGGTCAAGTGGCTCAAAGACACGGATAGCAACCTCGGACGCGCGCATGAGATGTCTGAAGTGGCTGACACAAACGCAGGTAGTGGCGGAGTAGGAAGGGAGGATCAAGACCAGAGTCAACACGCTGGTGCACAGATCATGGACATGAAGGAGGACAATGGGAAGGCGTACAGAGTATTGGGAATCCAGAGTCTTGGCTCGATCCGTCGGAAGCGTGATGGGGGTGCGAGCAATGACCTGGAGGGCGCAGGCCAGGGGTTAAGGGGCAGTCAGATCGGTCTGGCTATAAGCGATGGAGACATCGGCACGAAACACGCGGAGATGCTACCGGCGACCTTGCGAGCGAATGCTAGAAACCAAGGAGACCGTGAGGGTTCGATGACTTCGGGTCAGAGTACTGTGGGTCGTGAAGACAGGCATCAAAGTATCATGTCATTGGATGTTGGGAAGGTGCATAATCCGGCGGAGATCGTATAGGCTTCAGGGTAAGTCATGGTTGGTTGGAGTTGGAGTATGATTGATCAGGATCGTTGGCAAGATTGAAACCATCATAGAGGACAGGACGGGACGCATGAAGTCGATCAGCTGCACAGATTGCAGCTTGGGTGCGGGTCAGACTAACGGTTTTCTATGTGCTCGGATGGTGTGCAATGGACTGGACGACACGAGAGCAAAGGAGCTTGTGTTCCTCTCGGCTTGTGGATATCTTTCACTGTAATGCATGGAAAGCGATGGTTCAGGGACACTGCTTGAATCGTCAGGATTCGTCCATAGGCAATAGATCGTGGACTTCTTTCTCATGTCAGAGATTCTGCATCATGCAACATCGCACTACTATTTGGAGGGATCCGGCCGTGATACTACTTGACTCTTCAAGAACAGCGTTGCTCTGTTAGGCACGGGTAGGTCGAGGTAAACAGAGTTCGGAGCCTCAACGCCCACCAATAGATACCAGGTAGGTACCTAGGCACGAAATCTCGGAATAAAGTTATTCCGTCTCCACCATCAATTAAGCACTCGACGCGTTTCGCGTTCCTTCCTTTCTGGACGTTACGGAGTCGCTGGCAGTGGCACCAAACTCGCGCGTTCCTTTGTACCTACCTTCCCACGGTCTCAAGTACAGGCAGCAACTTGAGGGATCCCTGATACCCATCGACAGTCTCCACGCCGAGCTTATGCTACATTCCTGAACTACTGCCGCAATCAAGATGGCGGACACCGTGACAATGACTTACCCGGTTCCTTCGAGGAAACGAGACCATGAAGGGGAGATCATTCGAACATCGACTTCACCTGTTCCTACGTCCCTAAACGTGAATCAAACCACTGCAGATAACGGCCGTGCCCAACGCGAACAGTCTCCTGCTATGAGTACCACCAGCTCGCTTACAGAATTGACTCCATCGATTGGGCGAAGTCCGGCGCCTGGCAACGTCGGCATTCCTCAAGCAAAGAAGCGTAAACTTACAGCGGCCGAAAAGGCTGTTGAGCAGGCTGTTCGGAAAAGGGAAAGAGAGGAACGAGAACAAAAAAAGGCCGAAGAGAAGGCCCAGAAGGAGGAAGAGAAACGGCTGAAGAACGAGGAAAGACGTCTCAAGGAAGAGGAAAAAGAAGCGACCAGACGAGCCAAGGAGCTCGAGAAAGCTGAGAAGCAGAAAGCCAAGGATGCTGAGAAGCAAGAGAAGGAAGCAGAAAAGACTCGCAAGGAGGCTGAAAAATTGAAAAAAGAGAGAGTGTGTGGCTGCTGCCCTCGAAGGCTTTTGCTTGCTAACAATAGCTTAGGCACAGATGCGACTCGGGGCTTTTTTTGCGAAACCCGCGCCCGCTTCCACACCACCTTCTACGCCCGACGACATGTCAAGCGGTGTATCAAGTCGACGTTCATCTATTACTTCCATAGACATGGAGAAACCCATGCTTGAGTCACCACGGAAAAGTACGCAGCCTACCAATCCCGAATACCACAAGTGGATTATCCCTTTCAAAGAATACATCCAGCAAGACGTCGACCTGGCTCCGGCAAATCGATATTACCCCTGTGGAAAGTCAGACGCGTTCGACGGTCAGGCATCCAGTTTCATGCCATCATGGGAAACGGCTAAGGAAGTCAGTCCACTGAAGACCATAATTAGAGGCAACAAGAGGCGGGTTAGACGGTTAAAGCCGGTGAAAGATCTTATTGAGAAGATATACGGCGATGCCTCGATGCCAATTGACCTTACGAATGACGACACTGAACAAGCAGTTTTGGGGCTGGGTCAGTATGTCTGCAAACACATCAGCTTCTTTGAGCATATCAGGCCACCGTACACTGGCACCTTTGTCAAGAATATGTCGCCAAGATCATACACAAAACTTGCCAGGAATCCGGCATATCGTGGCTTACCAGAGACCAATTACGACTACGATAGTGAAGCTGAGTGGGAGCCACCTGCAGCCGAGGACGAAGACCTTGATGATGAGGACGAGAAGTCAGAAGACGAAGGTGATGAAGAAGAGATGGACGGCTTTCTGGATGACGAAGACGACACCGCGAGGAGGAGGCAAGTACTCGGCCATATGGAGCCCGTCTCCAGTGGCCTGGTTTGGCAAGGCGAGGCCGTCAAGACCCCGGGCGGCTTTGTCATGGAGGACTATCGCATTGATGTACTGGATGATTCGACTAGCTTTCCGATTGATCCGTTTTCTACGACTCACTGGACAAACACCAGCAAGGCTGCGCCGTCGAAGCCAAGAGGGGAACCCTCAACGAACCTTTTGTCAGTCATGCAACCACCGCGCTTGCCTTTGTCTACTGTCAATGCACCGAATGTCAGTCCGTCTCGGGCGCTAGTGCTTGGTTCTGGTGCAATCGTAACACAAAAAGAAAATCCAGTCCCGCAAGCGAAGCAACGCGGCCGTGCAGTGGATCCCAACAGGCCTATGAAGTCCATACCTGGTGATCTGCTACCAGCATTTCGAGCTGCAGTGCAGGGAAGCGATCTAACCAAGGCTGGACTGATCGAGATTCTCAAGAAGCAATTCCCGAAATGCTCCAAGGATTCTATCAAGGACACTTTGTCGTCTATAGCCGTTCGGCAAGGTGCGAAAGAATCGGAAAAGAAGTGGGTGTTGATTACATGAGTACGAATTGTCTATGGGCGTATCATTCTCTGGGCATTATTAGCGACATATCACGAATTTGTCACAATTATGAACTTTTCAGGGGTCAAGAGATGGCAGGTGGATTGTACACAGGAGTGCAGCAAGTATTGAACGAAGTTATGAAAGCGTTTGTACAAACTGGTGGACAATCATTCAGTTGTTGAAGCTTTTTATGCTTGAAAATGGCCCCAGAACGCAATTGAGACCATGACTGTATGCTCCTCAACAAGATACTAGCATGCCTCCTACTTATCAGCAGGGTCCAATGGCTTCATTCCATCCTTCTCGATCTCTGCCCTCTTCTGTTCGGCAGGTTTGTTTGGGTCCTTCTTCTCTGGAGCACCACCCTCCTCATCACCAGGTGCTTCTGATCTTTGATCCTGGTCTACAGGTTTTGCAACACTACTGCCGCTTTCCTGGTTCCTTCCATCCAACGATCGCGACGACTTGATATCGCCTTCGGCCTGGCTGTCGGATGATTTGGGAGAGGGTGTTTCCATCGAGGTTGCATTCTGTGCGTCTCCTTTCGTGGTGGATGCATAGGTCGCGCGGAAAGGAGCTACCGTTATTAGCAGGTGCTTGCAGATAGGATGTTGTCTAAGCTCACTCCTTATGATTGGTGATTGACGGGGAGCGGATAGTAGGGGGGAGCTTGGGCGGACAGCGAATCGGCGGAGGATGTTCGACATGATGGAGGCTTCCGTAGTATATGGTTTCGAAGGGCAGGTGGTGAGAAGCTTGTGGTTGATGAGTATCTACTAGTAATTATCTGGGTACCTAGATATGTGATTGCAGGTTGTAGCTGTGAAGTGAAGCTCGGAGGCTGCATGTACACGCGGAAGCTGCCCAGGTGCCCTCCAGGGCTGGCATGGCACCGCAGTCGACATCATACGAGCTTCGGTCATACCATATGCATGATGTCATGTAAACTGGGGTTTACGACCAGGGAGACGGACGTCTTTTCCTTTCTACCACATCTTCCAGACTTACTCACGATAACACCTGTACAATGACCGTCTTACGCACACCCCTTCAACAGGTTTCAGAGGACAGAAATGCGCGCTTTGATTGTTACGACCAAGAAGCAGCGTCTTTACTCAACAATATTTCGAGGACGTTGGCGGCAAGTATATCCGGAACCTGTCAGGCAGCGCGAGGCTGAAGGCATGAGCACGTAGGTCAGCCCTCATGGTAGCGGCAACATCTTGGGAGACTTGTTGCACGCACCTCTGCGACATTGTAGGTCTTGCGCATGTTGACGAGTCAAGAAAGACCATCGCCGCCTCCCATTCCTCTGGTCCTGTTTGAGTTAGAGGTTGCTCGACGGTTGACCCCCACCGCTAGCTTCTGATTGGTGGACGCGTACCCTTGTAGCTCACGGCCAACTGCGAAGTCCGTCCCTCTCAGTGAGGCAACATATTCGCTTTGAACTGCGATCCCATCCTTGTAACCAATTGTCTCGTCCCTCTTCAAGTCGTCTAGTCTTGATGAAGAAATAGTATCATCGACTCAGTGGACAACGAATTATGGTAATATAAGTCTCTGTAACAACGGTAATTTTCCTCTCCTATTCCGCTATCAACTGTCCACATATTTAGCTTCTTCTTTGGTGTGGTTGGCAAGATAGTCTTCCTAGCTCGCGACTGCAGCATTCAGTCGGCAGTAAAGTGGACTGAATCGTTGCGCGTTATGGGAGACGCCGGCGAGCCACCTGCTGGATCCCAGGATCCATCTCTCCCCTCCGCTCACCCAACACAGTCTTTCTGGCAAACATCACATGTCAACAATACCACCAACTATCGCTCGACCCCTGAGCTGCCGAAAGAAGCCAAAGTCGTGGTAATTGGATCTGGTATCACCGGTGTGTTTGCAGCTCGGGAGCTCGTCAGTAGCTCGGAACATGATGTTCTCGTCCTTGAAGCCCGAACGACATGTTCTGGTGCAACAGGAAGGAATGGTGGCCATCTTCAACCTCTTGTTCATGAACAGGATCCCAATGTTATCAATTTCGAACTTCAAAACTTTCAACACATTGCGGATCTCATTGAGAAGTTCAACATCCGATGCGACTTTCGCAAAGTCAAGGGTGTTATCGGTTTCTATAACAAGATCTTCTTTGGCGAAGCCAAACAGCAGCTTGCTGAGTTTGAGAAGACAGCTCCACCAGAGTATCGCGGACTTGTGCAGCTAATTGAGGATGAAGCAGAACTGGAAAACCTCCAGCTCAAGGGCGCGGTGGGAGCCATTGTTCAGTCTGTGGCCGCTAGCCTCTCACCGTACAAACTCGTCACTTGGCTATGGGAGCGCATGCTTAGAGCAAATCCTGCCTTGAACCTCCAGACAAATACAGCTGTCACGTCCCTCCGTCCATCGAAGCCGGGAGAATGGCTTGTCCACACCGACCGCGGCGCTGTAGCTACATCGCACATCATTATTGCCGCCAATGGTTACTCCTCGTACCTGCTTCCCCAATTCTCCGACCTCATTACCCCTGTATCGGCCACAATGTCCGCATTAAAACCACCGCCTTCATTTAGCAATACTCTCCTACCTAACAGCTTCGGCTTTATGGGCGTCGGCAATCAGGATCGTGTGCAGTCCGACTATTTGGTTCAAGCGCCCATCTCAACTGGCGGGCACATGATGTACGGAGGCGGCCGTCAGACACAGACGAACTTCGGCGTCGGTGTAACTGATGATTCGTACGTCGATGGAGCGACTGAGCAATACCTTGCTTCCAACCTGCCGAAGCTACTCAATTTGTCCACCCCAGAAAAGGAAGGTCTACAGTCTGCGGCGATATGGACAGGGATAATAGGCCACTCACGCGACCACTTCCCATGGGTAGGTCGTGTGCCGGATATGGATGGTGTGTACCTCGCTGCAGGCTACTCCGGGCATGGCATGCCAAATGCAGCGCTGTGTGGAAGATATGTCGCGGATTTGGTGCTGAGAGCCATCGATGGAAACGAAATGAGCGAAGACGTGGATTGGGAAAGGGAGGCTGAAGATGATGATGCAGAAGGGAAGGTCACGATGGTGCCCGAAGAATACAAGATTACCAAACAGAGAATAACAGAGGCAAAGCAACTTAAGGCAGACTACGGTGAAGGGGAACCCATAGGAAAGAGCGAGGAGGAGGATGAAAAGGTGCTAACTGGAACTTGGTAGTGACTCTTTGCAACCAGTGCTGGTAGGTCGAATTGCGACCACAGAACATCCAACCAAACATCCATAGTCGAATCGGGTCGGTACAGCTTTACGTATACGGTCGGAGGCACTCCGCCTTCGGTGAGTGCTGACGGAGTTTCGAACTTTCAGCTGTTTCCCAATCTGTTATCCCAATGCGGAACGGAAGCAGGACCCTCCTCTTCTATCTACAAAGCGAATCGAGAGTTTCCGTCCACAAGCTCTCGACGGGCCGCCATAGCTGAAAACATCCCCTCTTGTCCATCGTCAGACTGCAACCACAGTACGGTAGCAGGATTCCACTTTTCGAAGGTCGCCGCTTGCAAGGGCAGCAGCCCATAACACAGCTTGTGTTTCGGCATCGTTTGACAAGTCCAACGCACAGGCAAGCCGATCATGGAAAAAGGTGTAAGGAGAAAGGTCACAGACCAGCGATATTCTGGATACGCAGCAAATCTTCAATGGGCAGAGTCTCCCCTTCTCTTGCATGTGCAATGGTACTAGTGTTTGGCGGAGGCCCTGGACCGAAAAGGTCAAGCTGCACGGACTACGAGGGTCGTCTATATCGGCGCCACTGAATCGTATCTATCGTGCAGAAGATACGATCGGCGCCTTGATCTTGAGGGAATAGGGGGACAATTCCCGTGTATGTGGGCTATCAAGATCGCAAGCAGCGAGCAATCCAAGACTGTAATGGATCCATCCAGCTCGGCGAGGTTATGCTATCTCGTCGGGCTAGCTAGTGCTCACGTCCGGGTGGCTAGCACGGTTCCAGTCGACAGAAGTTACAGTATTTCAGATTGGGAGGTCTGTATGATCACTTCGACTCACGTTGACTTGGCCGAGTTGCGCTTTGGCATCATCTACCTCTTTCGTACCTTGGCAGGCATATTCTGAGATGTCGTTGCAGGGATGGTTTTGGCCGAGAAAGCATCGGACCTGGTCCATGGACTTCCAAAGGTAGCATAAAGTCAATGTCATAGCAATGCTGGTAATGAAAGAGCACACATAGGCAGGCCCGTAGCATCGTCTACAACCCCTCTCTCCTCCACAGCCTCACCCTCGGATCTTTCCCCGGCCGGTTCGTCCCACCGGCCACCTCTCGCCCTGGGTGTTTCCACACACCACCGTTCCCCACAGGCTCCATCTCCCAAACGCTCACCAGCGCAGCCGCGAAGATCAACACCTCCCTCTCGGCGAAATTCTTCCCCTTGCACAGCGTCTTGCCTCCGCCCCACACCTTCATCGTCCCGTAGTCGAGCTTCACCCGCTCCCTGCCCTGCCCATCCACGTCCTTGACCCAGAAGCGCTTCGCATCGAACTTCTCCGGGTCGGGGAAGTACTGTGCGTCATACTGATGTACAGCCATGGGGACACAGACGTACTCGTCCTTTTTGATCTCATACCTGACCCCCTTTTCCAGTCCCCTCATCCGCGCCTCCTCGTCCGTCTGCTCAACCACGAAATCGTCCTTGACGACTTTATAGCTCGTGCTCACCGTCTCCATCCGCATCGTCTCGTAGAAAGCGCCCTTGAAGAGCGGACATTCATCAAACAGGCCTTTGGCGTCGATCTTCAGCCTTTTCGGCACACTCACGCCTTCAAAGCCGGTCGATCCATCGTCTTCTCTAAGGTGGACGAACGGTGCGATCTCTTTCCGCACCGCCTCCAGCAGCGTAGGCTGGCTGTACAGGTACCAACACAGCCAGAAGATGACCTGGTTGGCGTTGACGTTCATGGCCCACATGATGCTCGCGTCTCCGGTCGCATATGCTCTGGGTTCTGCCTTGACCTGTTTC
>Ga0210040_10006135_pt1 | contig 15066 bp, 15 predicted proteins | sample CryGeyCG12114_NA_FD_185462 | JGI IMG/M metagenome (GOLD analysis project Ga0210040, IMG submission 185462) | Groundwater microbial communities from aquifer - Crystal Geyser CG19_WC_8/21/14_NA (SPAdes) (version 2) | ecosystem: Environmental > Aquatic > Deep subsurface > Groundwater | place: USA... | reverse complement strand
GGGGCCGATGCTGGCCACGGCGGAGTTGCCGATCGGACGGCGGAACGCGGGCGAGCTGACCGACGATCTGGCGCGGCTCGGGGCCGGGTTGCTGGTCGACTGCCTCGCCGATCTCGCCAACTTCCCGCCCGAGCCGCAGCCGGACGAAGGCGTGACCTACGCGGCCAAGATCGACAAGGCGGAGGCGCGGATCGACTGGGCCAAGCCGGCCGTCGAGGTCGAGCGGCAGGTGCGGGCGTTTGCGCCGGCGCCGGGGTCGTGGTTCGAGGTGACGGGCGAGCGGATTAAGTTGCTTAACGCCGAGGTGGTCGAAGGCTCGGGCGCGGCTGGCGCGGTGCTGGACGGCGCGTTGACGATTGCCTGTTGCGAGGGTGCGGTTAGGGCGAGCCTGGTGCAGCGGGCCGGGCGCGGGCCGATGGCGCCGGGCGAACTGCTGCGGGGGTTTTCGATTCCGGTCGGCACCGTCCTCGCGTGACCCGGTGGAAGCTGATCCTGGAATGGGACGGCGCGCCGTTCATGGGCTGGCAGCGGCAGGACCATGGGCCGTCGGTGCAGGCGGCGGTGGAGCGGGCGGCGCGGGCGATGACCGGTGAGGAGGTGACGGCGCACGCGGCCGGGCGGACGGATGCGGGCGTGCATGCGCTGGGGATGGCGGCGCACATCGAGCTGGCCAGGGAGCTGACGCCGCACCGGCTGCGCGAGGGACTGAACGCGCTGCTCCGGCCAGATCCGGTGGCGGTGCTTCACGCCGAGCCGGTGGCGGACGACTGGCACGCGCGGTTCTCGTGTGTCGGGCGGCGGTATCGGTACCGGATCAGCAACCGGCGGGCGCCGCTGACGCTGGACCGGGGCAAGGCGTGGCGGATCGGGCTGCCGCTGGACGTGGCGGCGATGCAGGCGGCGGCGGCCGTGCTGGTCGGGCGGCATGATTTCACGACGTTCCGGTCGGTGAACTGCCAGTCGGACAGTCCGGTGAAGACGCTCGACCGGCTGGAGGTGGAACGGGTCGGCGACGAGGTCCACGTCCATGCGGCGGCGCGCAGTTTCCTGCATCACCAGGTGCGGTCGATGGTCGGCTGCCTGGCGCTGGTCGGCCAGGGCCAGTGGACGGCTGGCGACATGGAGCGGGCGCTTGCGGCGCGGGACCGGGCGGCGCTGGGGCTGAATGCGCCGGCGGAGGGGCTGTATTTCGTCGAGGCGGTCTATCCGGCCTAGACGAGAATTTCGCACGCGGCGGGCATGCTGAGGAAAGCCTGCGGGCTGGCGGACAGGCCGTAGGCGCCGGCACAGAAGATGGCGATAAGATCGCCTACCTCGGCGCGGGGGAGCATGACCTCGTTGGCGAGCAGGTCGAGCGGCGTGCACAGGCAGCCGACGATCGTGACTTCTTCCTCGGGCTCGGCGCCGAACCGGTTCGCCACCACGACGGGATAGTTGCGGCGAAGGAGCTGGCCGAAGTTGCCGCTGGCGGCCAGCATGTGCTGCAGGCCGCCGTCGGTGACAAGATAGGTCCGGCCGCGGCTGACCTTCCGGTCGACGACGCGGGTCAGGTAGACGCCGGCCTCTCCCACCAGCCAGCGGCCGAGTTCGATGATGAACTTGGTCTCGCGAAAAATCGGGGCGCGTTGATCGAGGGTCGCTGTTAACGCCGTGCCGATCGCTTCGACGTCCAGGGGCTGGTCGCCCGGGAAGTAGGGAATGCCGAAGCCGCCTCCGAGGTTGACCTCGGGCGGGCTCGCGCCGGCCGCTTCGGCGATCTCGGCGGCGAGGGTGACTGTGGCGCGCTGGCTTTCCGCGATGGCATGGGCGCTGAGCGACTGGGAGCCGGCGTAGACGTGCAGGCCGCGCCAGTCGGCGCCGGAGCCGATGATCTGGCGGACGAGCGCGGGAACTCGGTCGTGGTCGATGCCGAATGGGCTGGCGAGGCCGCCCATCTTCATGCCGGAGCCCTTGAGGCCGAACGGCGGATTGACGCGGACAGCGACCTTGGGTCGGCGGGCGTGGCGGGTGGCGAGGCGGTGGAGGCGGGTCCACTCGCTCTCGCTTTCGAGATTGATGGTGACCCCGGTGGCGAGCGCGGCGACGAGGTCGTCGTCGGTCTTGCCGGGGCCGGCGAAGCTGGTCGGAGGGGCGTCGCCGACCACGGCCTGGAGCGTGGCCAGCTCGCCCGCCGAGGCGAGGTCGAAGCCGTCGACCAGGCCGGCCATGTGGGCCAGCAGCGGGCCGAACGGGTTGGCCTTCAGGGCATAATGGAGCGCGATACCGGGGAAGGCCGCGCGAAACTGCTGGACGCGGTCGGCGATGACGGTGCGATCGTAGGCGAACAGCGGCGTGCTGCCGCCTTTCGAGGCCAGCTGGTCGGCGGGACGTCCGCCGAGCAGCAGCTGGCCGCCGTCCGCTGAGAAGTCGGACGGGATCGGGCCAGCTGCCTTCATGACGTCAGCTCCCGTTGCAGCGCGGCGCGGTCGATCTTGCCGTTGGGCGAGAGCGGGAGAACGCCGCGCCACTCAATACGCGACGGACGCAGGTGGGCGGGCAGCTCGGCGGCGAAGTGACGGCGGAGGCGGTCGGCGGCACCCTCCCCTTTCGCCACCGCCACCAGCACGATGGCCTGCCCGAGGCGTTCGTCGGGCACTCCGAAGGCGGCGCAATCGGCGACGGCGCCGCTGCCCAGCGCCGCTTCCTCGATCTCGGTCGGGCTGACGCGGTTGCCGCTGACCTTGATCATGGCGTCGTCGCGGCCGCGGATGCGGAGCAGGCGGTCGAGGCCGATCACCGCGCGGTCGCCGGACCAGACTTCGACGCCATCGGGGCCATCGCGGAAGCGCTGAGCGGTGCGCTCGGGGTCGTTCCAGTAGCCGTGGGCGACCAGCGGGCCGGCGTGAACCAGTTCGCCTTCCTCGTCCGGCTCGGCGGTGGTGCCATCGGCACGGACGATGCGCAGCTCGGCGAAAGGGATGGCGGTGCCGACGCTGTCCGGATGTTCGTCGACCAGCGCGGGGTCGAGGCTGGCGGAGCGGAAGGCTTCGGTGAGGCCATACATCAGGTGCAGCTTCGCCTGCGGAAACAAGGCGCGCAAGCGGCGCACCAACGGCTCAGGCAGATGGCCGCCCGAGTTGGTGAGGGTGCGGAGGGTTCCGCCCGCCCTGCCCCAGTCCTGCTCGGCCAATTGCAGCCACAGCGGCGGTACGCCGGCGAGCACCGTCGCGCGGGTCCGTTCGACCGCGCGCACCACATCGCGCGGGAGGAGATAGTCGAACGCGATGGCGCAACCGCCGGCGTACCAGGCCGAGAGCAGCTGGTTCTGGCCGTAATCGAAGGCCAGCGGAAGGACGCACAGGACGCGGTCGTCGGCTTGCAGGTGCAGGTAGTGGGCGACGCTGACGGCCCCGAGCCATAGGTTGGCATGGCTGAGCATCACTCCTTTTGGTCGGCCTGTGGAGCCGCTGGTGTAGAGCAAGGCGGAGAGTTCGTCGGAGCTGCGGCTGGAGGGCGGCAATGAGTCGGTGCCGTCCTGCCAGTCTTCGAGAGCAACCGGAGGGACTCCGGTCTGTCCGAGGCTGTCCAGCCGCGCCCGGTTGGCGACCAGCAGCGCAGCGCCGCTGTCGGCCAGGATGTGCTCGGCCTGGGCGCGGCGCAGGACGGGGTTGATCGGAACGTGGATCAGGCCGGCGCGCGCGGCGGCGAGCGGGAGGATGCAGGCAAGCTTCGTCTTGCCCATCCAGCTTGCCACCCGGTCGCCTGGTTGAAGACCGAGCTCAGCCAAACGGGCGGCGGTGCGGCCGACCGCTTCCTCGAGTTCGGCATAGGTCAGCGTTTCGCCGTCGGCGACCAGCGCGGGCGCGTCCGCACGGCCGCGTAGCGCCAGGTGGTCGAGTGGGCTAAGGCTGGCGTCGGGCGGCCGCATCGTGCCGTCTTTGTATGCCCTCGTTCGCGAGTGCAACATGGCGGAGGTTCGGCGCGTGCTGCAGGTCCTGTTCGCCATTCAGGCCGCGACGGCCACTCCGCCCCAGACAATCGACCTCACCGTCAAGCCGGCGCTATCGTGCGCCGCGACCAGAGCTGACGACATCGTGGTGTGCGGGCGACGCGACGCCGACCGCTACCGCATCCCGCCCCAGTATCGCACGACCGAGCAGAAGGAAGGGCTTGGCCGCGCGCAAACCCGCCTCGGGAACACGGCAATCGCCGCGGAGACCGAGCAGGCCGATGTCGGCGGCTTCACGAGCAACCGAATCATGGTTCGGCTCAAGGTTCCGTTCTGACCCATGAACTTGCGCGGGCAGCGGCGCTCCCCTAGGGGCCGGCCATGACGGCGCAGCCTGTTCCGGTGTCCCGACCGAGTACCGACGAGACCTTGCGCGCCCTGCTGCGCGAGGTGCTCGGGCTGGAGCCCGGCCAGGTGGCTGCGTTCAACGCCGATACCGAGTTGTTTGGCGCCCTGCCCGAGTTCGACTCGATGGCGGTGGCCAATTTGCTGACCGGCATCGAGGAGCGCTTCTCGGTCACCATCGAGGACGATGAGGTCGAGGCCGAGGATTTCCTGACCTACGGCGCGCTGCTCAGCTTCGTGGAGCGGCTGAGCGGCTGAGCGTCAACCGGCTGTCGGCTACTCGGCCGCCAGCGCCTGATATTCCTGCGCCGCCAAATACTTTTCAGCATCGAGCGCGGCCATGCAGCCGGTGCCCGCGGCGGTGACGGCCTGGCGATAGACCTTGTCCATCACGTCGCCGCAGGCGAACACGCCCGGCACGTTGGTGCGGGTCGAGCCGACCTCCACGTCGATGTAGCCTTCGTCGTCGAGCCGGAGCTTGCTCTGGAACAGCTCGGTCGCGGGCTTGTGGCCGATCGCCACGAAGGCCCCGTCGACGGCGATGTCCTGGGTTGCGCCGGTGATCCGGTCCTTGAGCCGAAGCCCGGTCAGCGTCTCGGGATCGCCGCCGGACAGGAACTCCTCGACCTCATGGTTCCAGATGACGGTGATGTGCGGGTTGGCGAACAGCCGCTCCTGCAGGATCCGCTCGGCCCGCAGCGAGTCGCGGCGATGGATCAGGGTCACGTCCTGCGAGTGGTTGGTGAGGTAGAGCGCTTCCTCGACCGCAGTGTTGCCCCCTCCGATCACCGCGACCTTCTTGCCGCGGTAGAAGAAGCCGTCGCAGGTGGCGCAGGCGCTGGCGCCCTTCCCCTTCATATGCTCCTCGGTCGGCAGGCCCAGCCATTTGGCCTGCGCACCGGTGGCGATCACCAGCGTGTCGGCGAGGTAGGTGGTGCCGCTGTCGCCATTGAGCCGGAAGGGCGAGCGCGACAGGTCGACGCTCTCGATATGGTCCCACACCATGCGGGTGCCGACATGTTCGGCCTGGGCCTGCATCTCCTCCATCAGCCAGGGTCCCTGGATGACGTCGCGGAAGCCCGGATAATTCTCGACATCGGTGGTGGTGGTCAGCTGGCCGCCGGGCTGGATTCCCTGGATGACGATCGGCTGGAGCCCGGCGCGGGCGGCGTAGATGGCGGCGGTCAGGCCGGCCGGGCCGGAGCCGAGCACGATCATGCGGCTGGAAACGGTGTCGCTCATGCGAACCATGTGGCGACTGGCGGGCAGGCTGGCAATGGCGGCTCGCCTGCCCGCAAATCGGCGCTCAGTTGCGGCTTTTGCGCACCGCTAGACGGCGCGGCGGCCGCGGACGAAGTGGAGGACCAGCATGATCAGCCCGATCACGAGCAGGATGTGGATGATGCCGCCGGCGATGTGGAACACCAGGCCCAGGAGCCAGAAGATGATCAGGATGGCGGCGATGGTTGCGAGCATGGGGAACTCTCCTTTGCTCGCGATAACCGCCGCTGGGCGTCGCTGTTCCGCCTAGACCAATCTGGACTGCTGGACCGCCGCCTCGATGAAGGAGGCGAACAGGGGGTGCGGTTCGAACGGTCGGCTCTTGAGCTCCGGATGGAACTGGACGCCGATGAACCACGGGTGGTCGGGCCGCTCGACGATCTCGGGCAGGCGCCCGTCGGGCGACATGCCGCTGAACACCAGCCCGCCCTTCTCGAGCGGCGCCATGTAGTGCGAGTTGACCTCGTAGCGGTGGCGATGGCGCTCGGAGATGGTGGTGGCGCCGTAGATCTGCGCCACCCGGCTGTTGCCGCCGAGACTGGCTTCGTAGGCGCCGAGCCGCATGGTGCCGCCGAGGTCGCCGCCGGCCGCGCGGGCCTGGATGCCTTCGGGGCTCATCCATTCGGTAATGAGGCCGACGACGGGGTCCGGCGTGTCGCCAAACTCGGTGGTGGAGGCGGAATCGATCCCGGCGGTGTTCCGCGCGCCTTCGATGCAGGCCATCTGCATGCCCAGGCAAATGCCGAAAAACGGTACCTTGCGCTCGCGGGCAAACTTCACCGACGCGATCTTGCCCTCGCTGCCGCGCTCACCGAAGCCGCCGGGGACGAGGATCGCGTGCATCGGCTCGAGTTCGGTGGCGAGGTTGGTGTCGGCCTGCTCGAACAGCTCGGCGTCGACCCACTTGATGTTGACCTTGACCCGGTTGGCGATGCCGCCGTGGACCAGCGCCTCGCGCAGCGACTTGTAGGCGTCCGGCAGGCCGACATATTTGCCGACCACGCCGATCGTGACCTCCCCTTCGGGGTGGTCGAGCCGGTCCATGATCTCGTCCCAGCGGGCGAGTTCCGGGCGCGGCGCGTCCGTGATTCCGAAGGCGGCGAGCACTTCGTCGTCGAGGCCCTCGCGATGATATTGCAGCGGCACGTCGTAGATCGAGCGGGCGTCGAGCGCCTCGATCACCGCTGACTTGGGCACATTACAGAATTGCGCGATCTTGGCCTTGTCGCTGTCCGGGATCGGCATCTCGGCGCGGCACAGCAGCACGTCCGGCTGAACGCCGAGGCTGCTGATCTCGCGCACGCTGTGCTGGGTCGGCTTGGTCTTGAGCTCGCCCGCGGCCTTGATCCACGGGACCAAGGTGGTGTGGACGCTGACCGTGTTGCCGCGGCCCAGGTCGTTGCGCAGCTGGCGAAGGGCTTCGATGAACGGCAGGCTCTCGATGTCGCCGACGGTGCCGCCGATCTCGCAGATGACGAAGTCGAGGCCGTCGATCTCCGCCAGTGCGAATTCCTTGATCGCGTTGGTGACGTGCGGGACGACTTGGACCGTGGCGCCGAGGTAGTCGCCGCGCCGCTCCTTGGCGATGATGTCGCGATAGATGCGGCCGGTGGTAACGTTGTCCGACTGCTTGGCCGAGACGCCGGAGAAGCGCTCGTAATGGCCAAGGTCGAGATCGGTCTCGGCCCCGTCGTCGGTGACGAAGACCTCGCCATGCTGGTAAGGCGACATCGTCCCGGGATCGACGTTCAGATAGGGGTCGAACTTGCGGATGCGGCACTGGTAGCCGCGCGCCTGCAGCAGTGCTGCGAGACTAGCCGAGAGAAGACCTTTGCCGAGGCTGGAGACCACGCCGCCGGTAACGAAAATGAACCGCGCCATGGGAGTCGAGCCTTAGGGATGGGAGCCGCAGGGAGGCAAGCGGTGAATCACCGCTCCCAACGAATTATGCCGAGTGTGGCGCTTATTGCGCGAGCGGAACGGCGCCGTTGTCGGCCGGCTGCACGCCAGGGCCGGCGTTGTTCGGCGGCGCGGTGTTCGGGCCGGCTGGCGGACCCGACAACGGGTTGCCACCCGGCTCGAGCGGGCTGAGCGGCGCGGCCGGAGCAGCCTGATTCGCCACGGAAGCGTCAATCGTCTGCGAACTGCCCTGGGTACCCGAATAGGCGGCCAGCGCGATGCACAGGACGACGAACAGGGTGCCGAGCACCGCAGTCGCGCGGGTCAGGAAGTCGGCCGCGCCGCGGGCGGTCATCAGGCCGGCCTGGCTGCCGCCGACGCCCAGTCCGCCGCCTTCGGAGCGCTGCATCAGGATCACCGTGCACAGAGCCAGGGCGACCAGCGCTTCGAACATGAGCAGGAAGGTGAACATCGACGACTTTCAGAAGGAGATTGTTGCGGCGCACTTAGCGGCCGGACGCCGCTTATTCAACTGAAGCGGCGGCCTCGACGATTGGCAGGAAGTCCACGGCCTTGAGGCTGGCGCCGCCGACCAGTGCACCGTCGACGTCCGGCACCGTGAAGATCTCGGCCGCGTTCGACGCCTTGACCGAGCCGCCGTAGAGAATGCGGACCCCCTTCCCTTCGCCGCCCAGTGCCTCCGTCAGGGTCTGACGCAGCGCGCCGTGCATCTCGGCGATTTCTGCGGTGGAGGGGACCTTGCCGGTGCCGATCGCCCAGATGGGTTCGTAGGCGATCGCGAAGGTGGCGGCCGCGGCGTGAGCCTGCGGCAGGCTGGCGGTGAGTTGGCGGGTGACGACCTCGACGGCGCGGCCGGACTCGCGCTCCGCATCGCTTTCGCCGACGCACAGGATGACCTGAAGGCCTGACCGCAGGCCCGCTTCGGCCTTGGCGCGAACAGTCGCTTCGTCCTCGCGATGCGCGTCGCGGCGCTCGCTGTGGCCGACGATGGTAAGGGTGGCGCCGGCGTCGTGGAGCATCGCTGCACAGACATCGCCGGTGTGCGCGCCCTTGTCCGCCATATGGATGTCCTGCGCGCCGATCGCGAAGCCCGGCACCGTCTCGGCCGCGCGGTGGATCAGGGTTGCGGGCAGGCACAGCGCCACATCGACGCGCTCGCCCAATTGCACCGCCGCCTCCGCGACGTTTCGCACCTCCGTCAGGTCGGCGGACGTGCCGTGCATCTTCCAATTGCCGGCGACCAGCTTGCGACGCGTCATTCCTGTTCCTCTCGTTGCTTGTTCGGGCGCCTAGCAAGCCGGCCATATTGAAGGGAAGCCACCCCACCTCTAAAGAGCCGCCACCTCCTTCTTCGTATCGCGAGCCCGCCACCAATGCTTTCTTCCTTCCGCCGGCTGTCCAATTCCAAGGTCGGCGCCGCGATCGGCATCATCTTCCTGGTCGCAATCCTCGCCAGCTTCGCGGTGGCCGACGTCACGCAGTTCCGCCAGGGCGGCGGCGGGCTGAGCCAGGGCGTCCTGGCGAAGGTCGGTTCCGAGCAGGTGACCGACGCGGAGCTGTCGGCGGTGCTGCAGCGGCAGCTGACGGCGCTACGCCAGCAGAAACCGGACGCGACCTACGCCGACCTGTCGCCGCAATTCGAAAGCATCGTCAACGGGCTGATCCAGGCCAAAACGCTGAAGGCCTATGCGGTCGAGCACGATTTGCTGCCCGCCAAGAAGCTGGTCGACGCGGAGATCGTCAAGATCCCGGCGACGCGCGGGCTGGACGGCAAGTTCAGCGAGGCCGCCTATCAGCAATTCCTGCAGCAGAACCGCCTGACCGATGCGCAGTTGCGCGACGAAGTCATCGTGCTGCTGTTGCAGCGGATGCTGCTGGCGCCGGTCGCCGCCATCTCGCGCGTGCCGGTCGGGGTGGCGCGGCCGTACGCGTCCATGCTGCTGGAGGAGCGCGAGGGCCAGGTGGCGCTGGTGCCCACCGCCGCCTTCCGCACCGGCGCGGCGCCGTCCGATGCCGAAGTGCAGCAATATTATGCGGGGAACCGCAACCGCTACATCGTGCCGGAGCAGCGCGTGCTGCGGATCGTCCGGATCTCGCCGGAAACGGTGGCGAACGTCACTCCGTCGGATGCCGAGATCGCCGCTTACTACAACCAGAACCGCGCGACCTACGCCGGCGGCGAAACGCGGGTGCTGAGCCGCGCATCGGTGAGCGACCAGGCTCAGGCGGGCCAGATCGCAACCCGTGCGAAGGCGGGCGGGACGTTCGCGGCCGCCGCGCAGCCGGCCGGCTTCTCGGCGACGGACGTCAACCTGGGGCCACAGAGCCGCGAGCAGCTGACCGGGCTGACGGGCGCTCAGGTGGCCGCGCAGGTGTTCGCCGCGCCTGCGGGGACGGTGATCGGCCCGGTTCGGTCGAGCACCGGCTTCGACGTGATCAAGGTCGAGCGGATCGATCGTACGCCGGGCAGGACGCTGGACCAGGCGCGGGCCGAGATCTCGGCCAAGCTGGTCACCGACAAGCGCAAGAACGCGCTGACCGACCTCGTCACGAAGATCGAGGACCAGATCAGCGACGGCCGCACGCTGGCCGAGGTTGCCCAGGCCAACAAGCTGCCGGTGACCCAGACGCCGCCGCTGATCGCCAATGGCCAGTCCGTGCAGCAGCCAGCATTCCAGCTGCCGGCCGAATATCGCGAGCGGCTGCTCAAGGATGCTTTCTCGATGAGTTCGGGCGACGACCCAGTGGTGGAAACGCTGGGCGGGGACGGCGGCTATGCGGTGCTGGCGCTCGGCGACGTGACGCCGGCCACCCCCGCTCCGCTGGCCCAAATCCGCGATCGCGTGACCGCCGACCTGGTTGCCAAGCGGGCGGGCGCGGCGGCGCAGGCGGCGGCGACGGCAGTGCAGGCCAAGGTCGCGCGCGGAGTTCCGGTCGCGCAGGCCTTGCAGGAGCAGAAGGTGGCGGGCGCCCCGACGCCGGTGAAGGCGCGCCGCGTCCAGCTGCAGCAGTTCCAGGGCCGGGTGCCGCCGCCGCTGCAGATGCTGTTCAGCCTGGCCGCGGGCAAGTCGCGCTTGGTGGCGGCGCCGGACGGCCAGGGCTTCTACGTGGTCAAGCTCGACCGCATCACGCCGGGTGACGCGCTGACCCAGCCCACGTTGATCGCCCAGACCCAGACCGACCTCAACGGCTCGGTCGGCGAGGAGGTGGCGGTGCAGTTCCTGGGCGCGGCGCAGAAGGAGCTGGGCGTCACGCGCAACGAGGCCGCCATCGCGTCGGCCAGGCAGCGGATGCTGGCCGGCAGCTGACGCCATGCGGCTGCTGGTCGTCGACAATCACGACAGCTTCAGTTTTACCCTGGTCGACTATCTGCTGACGCTCGGCGCGGCGGTGGAGGTGGTGCAGAGCGACGCGCTGAGCGTGGCGCAAGCGCTCGGCCGGGCGGCAGACGGGGTCGTGCTGTGCCCCGGGCCGGGTCGTCCGGAGCAGGCGGGGGTGTCAGTGCCGCTCGCGCGGGCCTGCATCGACGAGCAGCGGCCCTTGCTCGGCGTGTGCCTGGGTCAGCAGGCGATCGGGTTAGCGTGCGGAGCGGAGCTCGTCCGCACCGCGCCCGTGCACGGCAAGGCCGGGCCGATCCGGCACGATGGCACGGGCCTGTTCGAGGGGCTGCCCACCCCCATGACCGTGACCCGCTACCATTCGCTGGCGCTAGGGGCCCTGCCGGACGAGTTGCGGGCGACGGCGTGGAGCGACGATGGCGTGGTGCAGGCCGTTGAGCACCGCACCGCACCGGCCTTCGGCGTGCAATTTCATCCCGAAAGCGTCAGTTCGGAGCACGGTCATCTTCTGTTGGCGCAGTTTCTGCGCATGTGCAGTTGACAAGGCAACGTAACGTTCTTTAGACGTTCTCCGTTCGTTCACGGATGGGGCCACGGCCATGCTGACTTCGAAACAGCGCGAGTTGCTGCATTATATCAATGAGCGGGTAGGCTCGACCGGCGTGTCCCCCAGCTTCGACGAGATGCGGGAGGCGCTTAGCCTGAAGAGTAAGTCTGGCGTGCACCGGCTGATTTCGGCGCTGGAGGAGCGCGGGTTCATCCGCCGGCTGCCTAACCGGGCGCGAGCACTTGAAGTGCTGCGCACGCCGGACGCCGGGCAGACGAGCGTTGCCGCAGCGCCGGTCAGGGCGCCGGAACTCAAAGCCCTCCCCGTCGCGGCTAATGACGTGATCGAGATTCCACTGCACGGCCGCATCGCGGCGGGCACGCCGATCGAGGCGCTGCAGGGAACGGAGCTGTTCTCCGTTCCGGCCGCGCTGCTGGGTCCCGGCGAGCATTATGCATTGGAAGTGTCGGGCGACTCGATGGTCGACGAGGGCATCCTCGACGGCGATTATGCGCTGGTCCGCAAGGCCGACCAGGCGCGTGAGGGCGAGATCGTGGTGGCGCTGATCGACGGCGAGGAAGCGACGCTCAAGACCTATCGACGGGAAGGCAAGATGATCCGCCTGGATCCGGCCAACGGTGCTTACTCGCCGCAACGCTACGAGGAAGGCCGAGTGGAGATCCAGGGGCGCCTGGCCGGCTTGATCAGGCGTTATTGAACATCGCGGGTCGAGCGGGGCGTCTGCCGCTCTGCGGACCGGCCCCGATGACAGAAATTGACGTAGGAGGTCGTCATGCAACCTGCACGGATCGACTATATCGAACTGCCGTCCACCACCGCGCACGAGCTGACACGTGGCTTCTATGCGAAGGCGTTCGGGTGGACGTTCACCGACTACGGACCAGACTATAGCGCGACGACTACAGCGGACGTGGACGTCGGGCTCAACGGCCAGCCGGACGACGCCTTGTCAGCCGCTTTGCCGGTCATCCGCGTGGACGATCTCCAAGCCGCGTTCGACTCGGTGGTCGCGGCCAATGGCGTCATTGCCCGTCCGATCTTCGCGTTTCCCGGCGGGCGGCGATTTCACTTCATCGATCCAGGCGGCAACGAACTCGCCGTTTGGAGCGAAGGCTGACGTTCCGCTCAGTAGGTCTGGGCAGTCACCCACAGGGTGGTGCCGACGCTCAAGGCTCCGACGATGGACAGCCAGTGAGGGGCCGACAAGCGGAGGACCGGTTCACCCCTGCCTCGCACCAGCAGGATCGCCAGCGCCGCCAGTGGGTAGAGGTAACGGCCGTTGAAGCCGTCGATCACCGGCGCTCCGAGGCGGGTCCACTGCACATAGAGCAGGGTCAGGATGACCACGACCGACGCCACGGATAGAACCGCGGCGGCCATGCGCAATCCCGCCCGGTCGAGCGGCCCTTTGATTGTCTGGCGCTCTGACACGAGCAGCGCGATGAACAGATTGATGATGGCCAGATCGAACCACAAGGGCACGGACACCGGCGGTCCGAACACGCCGAGGAATTCGAAAATCGCCTTGGGCACGAACGCCGTGGTGAATACCGTGCGGAACAGCACTTCCAGATAGCCTAGCGGCGAGCCGAGGACTGCCTGTACCTGGCGGTCGGGAACGACGATCCCCGACCATGTTTCATAGGCCGCGTGGGCGAAAAAGCCGTGCCGGAGGATCAGCATCCAGGCCAGGCTGCCGACTAAGCCGGGCAGCAGGATCAGACTCAAGACGAGCGCGCGCCGGCGCGGGGACTCGAAGCGCTCGGACGGAATGAAAAGGGCGAGCAGCGGCAGGAGCAGGTAGGCGCTCTTGGCCTGGGCGAACACGAACGCCGCGAGCGCCAGAACCGCGACTCGACGGGTCGCGATCGGCCCGGCTTCCGCGATCTCCCGCAGCAGCAGGGCGAATAACAGGAACGCAACGCCGTTGGTCAGCTGGTCCGCATCCAGCGTCGTTCGCGAGAACAAGACGTGCGGCATCAGGGCAAGCGCGGCGAGCAGGTAGCCGTTGCGGGGCGCCACCCTGATCGCCCAAAACGTCAGCAGGATGCCGGCGACCAGCCCCGCCGCTCGCCCAAGCCAGAACAGCTGCAGCGGTGACAGGTCGAGCTGCATGCCAGCGGCCATGACGGGCGCCTGCGGCAGGTAGGCGACCGGATGAAGCACGGCGATGGCATTGGGCGGGACGAGCGCCGGCCGATCCCGCTGCAATGGTATTGAGCGCAGTTGCCTATCCTGCTCCGGCGTCAAGCGGAAGCGGCTGGCGGGTCCTTCGGGAAACAGCTTGCCCGTGAACTCCAGGATCTGCTCGATGCCGCCAGGCATCGCCGCCGGCGCCACCTGCACATGGCCGCCCGCCAGCAGGACCGCACGCTGGTAGTTCATGCGCTCGTTGCCGCCCGCGAACGGGGTGATCATGGCCAGCAGCGCCAACCCGCCAAGCACGGCGAAGAACAGGAAGATATACTCGGGACGTGCCCGTTCGAACTTACCCAACTCGCCCCCCGCTCCCCGCGCCCTCCGGCCGTACCTTGCACCCACCGCGACCAGGAACAAGCCGTTCTAGTCGGAGCGGGCTCCGCGGGCGCGGTAGCGGTTGAGGAACGCCGCCGCGTGCCGCTCCAGCTCAGCCGTGGCGATCGATTCGCGCAGGCTCCCCATCAGCCGCTGGTAAAACCAGATATTGTGCTGGGTCATCAGCATGGCACCGAGGATCTCGCCGGAGCGGACGAGATGGTGAACGTAGGCCCGGCTGTAGGTCGTGCAGGCCGGGCACGGGCAGCTGGGCTCGATCGGCTCGCGGTCCTCGGCAAAGCGGGAATTGCGCAGGTTCAGCGGCCCGTCGGCGGTGAAGGCCTGGCCGGTCCGGCCGCTGCGAGTAGGCAGCACGCAGTCGAACATGTCGATTCCGCGCCGCACGGCCTCGACGATGTCGTCCGGCTTGCCGACGCCCATCAGGTATCGCGGACGGTCGGCCGGCAGCTGTTCGGGCGCATAGTCGAGGCAGGCGAGCATGGCCTCCTGCCCCTCACCCACCGCCAACCCGCCGACCGCATAGCCGTCGAATCCGATCGTCTGCAGCCCCTCGGCGGAGGCGCGGCGCAGCCCCTCGTCCAGCGCGCCCTGCTGGATGCCGAACAACGCGGCCCCCTCCGCATGCTCGCCCCCACGGTCGAACTCCTCGCGGCAGCGGCGGGCCCAGCGAACCGAGCGCTCCATCGCGGCTTGCTGATCGGCGAGCGGCGCGGTCGTGGGCACCAACTGGTCGAACTGCATCACGATGTCGGAGCCGAGCAGCCGCTGCACCTCGATCGATCGCTCCGGGCTGATCATGTGGCGCGTGCCGTCGAGGTGGCTCTTGAACGCGACGCCCTCCTCCGTGACCTTGGTCAGCTCCGATAGGCTCATCACCTGGTAGCCGCCGCTGTCGGTCAGGATCGGGCGATCCCAGCCCATGAACCCGTGCAGCCCGCCGAGCCGAGCCACCCGCTCCGCGCCTGGGCGAAGCATCAGGTGATAGGTGTTGCCGAGGATTATGTCGGCACCGGCCGCGCGCACCTCCTCCGGGCGCATCGCCTTGACCGTTGCGGCGGTGCCGACCGGCATGAACGCGGGTGTCCGGATGG
>Ga0210040_10006134_pt1 | contig 15069 bp, 9 predicted proteins | sample CryGeyCG12114_NA_FD_185462 | JGI IMG/M metagenome (GOLD analysis project Ga0210040, IMG submission 185462) | Groundwater microbial communities from aquifer - Crystal Geyser CG19_WC_8/21/14_NA (SPAdes) (version 2) | ecosystem: Environmental > Aquatic > Deep subsurface > Groundwater | place: USA... | reverse complement strand
CGGCAAGTTTCTAGAATGTGATAAACAAATTGTATAAGAGTGAAAAAATATCGAAACAGAGTCGTTTATCACATTCTAGAAACTTGCCGTAAGAGTGAGTCTGGCCATAGGCCAGTGGGCCCGGCTAGTCCTGATAATTGTCCCTTTCATGAAATTCATAAGCCCATACAGTAATGAAAAAGTTGGGAACAGACATTCAACCTCATAATTTCTTGTTTTACAACAAACTACTGTGTGTTTTCCCTTTTTGTCATAAATTTAAGGTTCCGCACTCTCTGGAATTCAATGTTGCATAAAATGAGTGGGAAGCCCACCTACGTAGCCAGTATATAACATACAATGTTTTATGTGCCAGGGTATCACCACAAAATATGAGATTTTACAAAACCGCTTAAACAGAGTCTTAAATTTATGACATTTATATGCATTCATTCTTTTGAATATCTCAGGTTTTAGCTCAACTTGTAAAAGTCAGAGTTCAATGATAAATAGGATGCAGAACAAATTGATTATTTCATGTTACGAGTTACCCGGGTCTCATATTCCTCCATCTTCCCGTATATACAATATTTAACTAACCATGTAGACTCTTAATGCGTGAAAAATTACCGACTATAACCTATATACGACTATTGATTCTTATATGTGGAATTAATATCTAAATAGCATCTGAAGTCGTTATAAAACTAACTACATGTAGCATCATCTTGCGTCTATAAACTTGTACTTGTACACGGCAATGATGGAGACTACAAGTTTCTGAAACCCATTTCACGCTGCCAAGTCGGCAAGGCAAAAAAATTCCCAGTATTTCCTTATCTTAAACGACAAATTGTTTGTTCTATACATCCACATGTCTTCACGTGTAATGGGTTGGGACGCCGTTTTGGCAGCCTTTAGGTCATTGCTCTAGTAATGGACTCCACTTTGACACTCACTATAACAGTCTATTTAAATTGTTGACGAATCATCATTTATTATCATTATTATTTATCCCAAACAGATTCTTGTATCCATGTGTAGAGTATGTGTGTAGGCCATATAATTTAAGATGATGATGTTTTGCTTTCATCCCATAATAAAACCCATAAGGATTGCAGATTGCTTTGTATTGGCTGTTTTGATCGTTTGTGAAAATCATTGGATCCTTGCATTAAAGCTTATTTTTCTTTGTCTTTGTTCACATGTGGATGTAGACTGATCAAGGAAGGGATTTGTGACCGAACTAGTGCTCCCTCAGTGTCAGCCATTTCTCGTCTTCTCCAGGGCCGGGATTGTGACAGTGAGAAGAAAATCATGGATGGTAAGATTTTTCAACCCCCTTTTTTCTTCTAGTAATTGAAATAATGTGAGGTTCGTGTGAAAAGAAATGCTCCTTGAATTCATACACATAAGTATCATTTAATATATTGTGTTGGAGCGATTTGATAGTTATAGTTATTTAGTTGTTGCTCCATAAATGCAATGATGATTCCATATTATATACAGAGCACAACGTACAATCATTCGTAAGTTAGTTAGTTGGTTAGTAAATACATGCGTCTTGGCAACACCAAATTTGACAGTTGGGTTGGGCAGCAGGCCCTTATGAAATATGTAGCACAGCCATGCAATCTTTACACATTTCAGGTTCCCAACGGAAACTGAACTGCCAATAACTCTAGAGGTTAGTATAAATAGTTAGTTGGTATACCAAAGGTGCAAAAGAGGCGTCATTTATAATGTTTTGATATAGTTAGTTACGAATTTAGAGGCAAGAAATATGAATGAGATGCATTTTTAAAGTGTTTTTGATAGTTTCCTCCCTCCCATAGAACACACGCAGACATGATAATAATGGGCCCAGTTGTAATTATTATATGCCTCCAGCAGTATTGATGATGATGACGATTTTAATCCAAACTCTCGTGCAGTCCAGATAAATAATGATGACAAATTTACTCATCCCATTCATTAAAAGGCCATTGCATTCTATAGTCCGTTGGCTGGTACTCTGGTCTCTAGCTGTCTGTTCATTATTTCTTGGGGCGGCAGTCAATATGTAATAAGATTGCTCAAATTTGGTCTCTTTTCGAATACTGTAACATAAAGCACATACATTAACAACACTACTATACATGCTCCACGTATTTGTGGAATTAGAGGGAAATCCTCTTTTAAATGCAACCTATATGGGCTAATGATGATGATGAGATTTCTCATTGTACAGGAAAACCTTTTTAATAATGATGCACATGATATACGTAAACTAACTAACTACTACTAGTAGCAGTGGAAGTTATAGCTAGTTTGTAGAGATCCACATAGTATAGTATGTATCAAATGAAATGACTGACTAGTTTGTACATGGTGTGATCTTTGTGGTAAAATAATAAATACGAGGGATGAGACCTTTTGGCACTTTGGTAATTAGAGTGATGGTAGCGGCGGCTCTATGTGGCCTTTTTTTCTCCCTCAAGTGTATCAAACGATAAAGGGACCGTCCATAATATTGTTGTAAGGAAGCCATGTAACTAATGGTCCTGGAACATGGATACTAACTAACTAACTAAAGTGTGATTAGAGTGCACTACTGGTTCACATTTATTATTGGCGCTGGGAAAAAGAGCTTCTTTATAAAATAATGCTTGCCTGGGAGCCCATCATCATGAAACAATCAATTTATTTGTACGGAGATTTTAAACGGACTACTTTGTGGGCTTTTTCTACTTATGAATAGGATGGAGTCAAATTTGGGATTTTTTCATCTATTCAGTCTAAGTTAGTTAGAAACAATTAACACAAATGGTGATTCCCTTTCCAGACAATGATGAAAATATGAATTCTTCGGGAGTCCAATATATTTTGTTCACTAGCTCCTACTCAGTGAATTTGTATTTAGCAGGGGATTTAGGACTGTACAAATGATTATTGCAAAATTAGTACAGCAATATACGTATCATGTCTTCTTTCCTCATCCATTTTCATCGCAGTTAGTTAGTTAGTAAGTTAGTAATAAAAACGGACGACATGAAAAATTATGCAGTTGCATAACTGATCTGTGAAAATATCTCTCATTTGTCGCGTGCAAAAGAATGCAAGATCACAGTTGTGACAAACGACTGACTGGGATTAAAAATATTATGCACTCTTTTGGAGGCGCAAATGTTTGCTAGTTCATTTGTGTGATTTTTTTTCACCGTAGTGAAACTCAATCGTGACTCAAATTAATGACTTTAGTGACAAATGAATGACTCGGAATAAATTAGTTGATGAGAGTCGCACACAAAACTATTATTATTGTTTCTTTAATAACTAACTAACTAACTAACAAACCAACGATCCATGTACTATACACAACGTACATGATGGTAATATGGCAGGTTGATAAAATCCAAAGGTTCTTCCAAGTTTTCAGTTTTCACTGGTTTGTTGGCGCAGATGAATACAAGCAGTTTGTCAAACACATGAACAGGTGGAACTAATTTTTGACACTTTTTTATAGGTGATAAGAGCAGCGATGTGTCGGACTGTGAGTCTGAGCCTGGAATCCCATTGAAACGGAAACAAAGGCGCAGTCGAACCACATTCACAGCCCAACAATTGGATGAACTGGAAAAAGCGTTTGAGAGGACTCAGTATCCAGATATTTATACACGTGAAGAGCTCGCTCAAAGAACTAAGCTCACAGAAGCCCGAATTCAGGTGAGAATTTTCCACTGTCGCAAAACATTCCCCTGCGTATCAATGAATTAACCATTCAATTTGCACATTTTCTTAAGCAATACTTTAACTGTGCTGAACTATACTAGTGAACTTTGCCTTCTTATAACCGAAATGGCGACCAACTTGAAGGTCAAATCGTTACAAAAACTGCCCGGGATTTTTCTTGTTTAGTCTCTATCTTTTATATTTACGTGATGTGCAAAAAATAGCACGTTCACATGAAATCATTCCTGTCCGGCGTTCAGCCTTTGCATTGACGCAATGATTAGAAAATTGTGTACACTTGCACATATCGTATGTTTGCTGCATATGCTTATTAACCATAGCTTTTTTAACGCAAGATCTCCGTATGATGCAAAAATGTAGGGTGATGAGTAAAAATATCAACAAACTAGATACTGAAAACAATGATGGTGTATAAAAGTGGGGGAAATTGTGATTACTCGGTGAATAGCATACTATAGCCATTTATAACCATCTTATTGCAAGTCACTGTTTTGTACTTACAAGTGAGTACACGTTATCCATTTCCATTTTCTCATTTTCCAAACTCACTTGCTTAATTGTGAGTTGACTGGGTGAGAAAATAGTTTGTAGGACACAAACTCCTTCAGTTCCCATACCACAACAACTTGTTGAATATATAGTAGGTACAACAAGTTAACCATTGTCATTCAATGAGAAAGCTAAAGTTACTTTATACAGTATGTAAGTACACGTGGGAAAATATGTCCAGTCCAAAAGCTTGCATTCTCACCGAGAATCCCTATTGAGCATTGTGTAGTCCTTGTAAACGATGCAATGGACTGCTGTAGCATTATATTGTTTTCACTACTTTTGGCCGCCACTTGTTCTACTTGACATGTTAATTAGTCCAGTCTCAATGGTCAGCATGTGTGTGAAAGTGAAAAAATGTGGTCATAGATAGTTGCATATTATTAGGTGTACACGTTGTACTTATTTTCCCATTTTTTTCTTCCAGTTCTGTGTTGTTTTGACTAACTATAATGATTAAATGACAAGCCATGGTGTAAACCAAGCTAAATTACACATTTGAATCCGTATTTTAAATTTCCAGGTATGGTTCAGCAACAGACGAGCCCGACTGAGGAAACAAATGTCCAGCGGTGGTGGTTCCTATAGCTCCGGTGGGGTTTCCATGGGAATCCCTGTGTATCCAGCTACTTCATCTTCTTATGGTGTTTTGTCTCATTCTCATCATCATTCATTGCCAGAGGCTCATTTTGCTACTACTCCGCAGAGTGAGTGAAATTCAATTTTCAAGAATATACCTTGTAACAAAAGTAGATTACCAAAATAGAAGGATTGCATTGATTTAAGTGTTCAATTTCATTCACGACACCATCTTGTAAATTTTTTAAATATTAATAATGCCGATTATCATTTATTTAGCAAAAGATCATCAGAATATTGAAGAGATCTGATAAATAATTCGCAGTTATTGCTAAATGAAACGTTTTTGCACTGTTATACTTACTTTTTGAGTATTTAAGCTCATTTTTGGAGCAAATTGAGCAGTAGACAGCCCTAAGGAAAAAAACATAATAGAAAAGTGTCCGCCTTGAACCACTCGGGGTTGCTTGGGACATGCATTGTTACAGTCAGGTAGTTATAGCAATAGTAACTACAATGATGTGATGTGAGCATTGGCTGTATAATAATATGATTGACTTGAGTAGTAGCAGCCCTTCCGTTTACCTTCACATAAGTGGATCAATATGACATGGCTGCCATTCACTGTACCACGCCTTGTCGACACCTTTTTTTTTAGCCACCACCACTTTCCCTTATTACTATTATCTGAATTGACTATTGTGTGTCTGTGAGGGATGAATTTTAAACTGGTTTCCCTTCACTATCACACAACACGTAATATTATGTACATGTGGAATACATAGGTCGCCTGTTATGGCATTTTTAGTTAGTTAGTATATTCTATGAAATTATCATAGCAGGCTAACAAGCATTTATACCACAGATTACAGCGTAAATAGTAATTGCAACTATCGCGTAGTTTTAAATAGCATAAATATTAAAATCTATAGTATTAGGAGCAAAATAGAACGTGATTGGAGTAACTTTTCATGTATTTGTATCTTTGAACATCACTTGAAAATGAAAATCGTTGAACTATCTTTGCTCACTCGCGCTTATGAAAACTACGCAAATAAAACATCAACATGGCCGATTTAAATCTAGAATTTTTTTATCTCACAACATTCAATAGCACATCCATAAGATAGTCTTTTCACAGTTTGCCTGACCAGTTATTGTCAATTTTTCGCAACACGTAGGTCCATCAGACGGTAGCTCCTCATTGTACGGCAGTTCTCAGTCCCTCTCTGGCTCCTCAGGAGGAATCCCTGGAGCCAATTCTGGCGCAAACAATGGACCAGTCTCGTCCACAGCTATGAGCTCCATGATGAGCATGAGTGGAGCTGGAGGACTTGGTTCAGGTACCGGGGTCAATTCGATGAGCCACATTGGAAATGCTGCAAGTCCTACATCTGTGAATAGCTCATCTGCTGCGGCCGCAGCCTCTGCGTCCTATGCTGCAGCATTAAACAATTCTTTAATGGGTTCAGCATATGCCTCATCTCCATCTTCCCTGATCAATACTCAGGTTAGCAAAAGTTTACATGATTTGTTCGTATCTTTATTTTAATTATTATGTATTTGTACTATCATATGCGTTACGTAGAATATTTAGAACATTTTGAGCCCTTATCTGTCAGTTTCTATCTGCGCATTGATTTTATTGCGTAGGGTTGACCTTTCAACAGGTTATAGTGTCGATGCCACTTGAATTATTCTGTGTACTATAATGAGTAAGTATTGAATAGTATTGGCTGTAATGTAATGAAATCCATCATCCATTGTCATATAGGATCATAAATAGGAAAAGCGGTAAATACTTTTGTCAACTTGTTGACAAGCCACAGTTTTCATGTAGTTCGTTATTGTAAACGACGCATGTTATTGCGTGTGTGTACACACATGGATGCATGGGGAATTTTCGAATTACATATTATTGACGAAATGAATGAAACTCGAAGAAGGAAGTGAATGCCTGCTGCATGTACGTAACGTATACACGTAACGAACGAACTAACTAACTAACTTTCCATTTAAGATGTGCTGACTGGCTGCGACACAATTTTTTTCTCCCCCAGTCTATTGTTCACAACAAATGGGCAAATGACTCGAGCAGATTAAAAAGCAACCTCATTCTCACTTTTCATCATGAGATTTTTAGTTGGGTTAGTTAGTTAGCTATGCTGCTCCATTGCATAACAAAAACGACTTTGTATTACTTTTTAGGTACACTCACTGTGCTAGTTCATAATCCTCATAGACGGGCACAGTAGTCAGTTGAAGTCCCTATAATGTGGAAAAATGTGAGGGTACAAGAGTCAGGACGCTTTGAAAAATTTTTACCAAAAGTTTTGACGCTACAGCTGTTCATGTATGCTATAAGTTAGTTATTTTAGAAGCCATTATTGTCACTAACTTTGTGTACGTATAAAAAATACGGTCGTGAAGAAAGTGAGTGTGTGTGTGTGCGTATGCATTATTTCATAGAAATCTCAATGTGAATTATATAATTGTGGTTTCGTTCATACACTACTGTAGTAGCATGGCTCTTTGCACTTTGCTCTGGCTGGTCTCCATTCATTCCATTCACAGTGGAATGTAAATAGTAGCTCCCATTATTCTCTCGCACTAACTAACTAACTAACTAACTATATAGTAAGTAAAACATGAAAGAGCACAGTAGGATTGTATGCACTAAAGAGGAAAAAATATCTCTCACCAGCAGTGAATGGGAATAAGAACATTATTAGCCAACAACAGCCTCATTAACTTGTGATTGCATCAACTCATTATCATTGTTGTTTTCCACTACTCCAAGTACTAAAAAAAAGTGACTACTGTGGGTGTGATTTAAGTCAAGATGAACAACAACAGTTTTTAGATCATTTTTCGAGTATCGTTCTCAGAAGAGTGAATTCGACACGTTTGTTAGTGCTAGCCAAATGGATTGAGAATGGTGCGGCAAACTTGGCAAAGAAATCATATTGATTTCTTGTTTTGACATTTAATTGATGCAAAAAAATGGATCAGATCATTAGAGTGCGAATAAGGATCTTGTTCTCACGGTTTACAAAATAACAAAAAGTCATATTTCTTGGGTAAACAACATTAGTTAGGTTTTTTCACTAGCTTTGAATTGTTAGTGGTAAATAGGTTGGTAGCTAAAGTTAGTAAAGAATTGTATTCTGAATTCGTTTTACTACATTTTTGAGACATGAATGAAATGAATGAAGGGTTCAGTTAGTTAGTTAGAACACTCCAAAAAATGAATGAATGAGCAGCAGGGAAACAAGGGCTGTGGAATTTTCACTGACTAACTAACTAACTAACTAGATGAACCCTTGTGCGCACAGCAGTTTACACATTCTATTGCAGTCACCACGTTTTAATTACCTTGGGATGGGATATGGAGGTAGTAACCAACTATCTATCTGTTGAATGAGCAGTGCTCTTGTTTTTTTTTGTTTCATGAAGCCTGTGTGTACAAATGATGAAATGGAGAGGATGTGGCATTGTTTGTAGTACGATACATCATGTTATAATAAAAACACCTTGATAAGTTTCCCTCTCACTGGAGCCCTCCTAGGTCTCCATTGTTGCCATTGTGCCACACTCACCACAATGCCATGTTGACGAGAGCTTATTTCAGTCCTGCAGATTATCATGTCCGCAATGAGAGGCATGCATGACACACTGTACTACAGAGAGTAGTGAATGAGTGATGGGTTGTGAATGAAATTCTAATATGTGTGTGTGTGAATTCCATGTTTGGTTTAGTTAGTTAGCTAAAAAAAGTGACATTTAAAGGGTTTCACCCATATTAAATACATCGAATGCGTTGCATACACAGAATTTTATGTTTTTCGCTTGAATGCTACCATTATGTAAAGAAATTCACTATAATCCAGTTGAACGCCATAAGAGTTAATTCTGCAAATTTTATAAACGTGCGTAAATAAATTAGTAGATTCGATGGGTCGGCCTCTGATTCCAGGCCGAGGACTAAAAATGAATAGTACTGCAGAAACTTTTACGTATAGGCATATTGCACTATTTTAATAAAAAAAACCTGCTTTCAACTAACCATTTAATCCACAAATTTTCTCTCTCAGATGGCAAATGCAACTACTCAACCTGTTGGACTAAACAATTACGGGAGCGCCAGTCAAACTCATGGGATGTCCCAAGAAGAATCCCATTGGGTATCCCTGGGCCGATCCTCTAGCATGAATGCAGCCTCATCTGGACTCATGGGTGCAGTTGCGCCCAGACATCAACCATTCTACAGTTGGTACTAACTAACTTACTAACTCACCATAACTCATGAAAGTTGTGAACTACAAAAGTGAACCTCAAAAAAAAAGTCAATTCATCATCTTTCTCCCTGCATTTGTCAAAAATAATGTTTAGCATTGTGTATAAGTTTGACCAGCAGATCAGGTAAATGCTAAATATATGATGATAAATAATACACGATTGAGAAAAATCGTATCCCGGTTCTGATTTCATTTAGTAGTTAGTGTATAGCTAGACAAATAAAATGTAAGATCGCGATCCTGATTTAGAATGTACAGAGTAGACAAAAGATTATATAAAGTTGCAATTATAGTTAGTTCGTTAGTTAGTTACTTAGCCTACGAAAATCTTACCTTTCTGCCACTTGTTTGTATAAAACAAAGCATTGAATACAATTTTTCATTTATTATCTCACCTACTCACCTTTTTTCCCTGTTGGTTGTACCAATAGTATGTGTAATGTGTAAAAAAAGTACACGTTTTTGTCTCTCACATTCACACAGCTATTGTTTCCTTCATTCCACTCATAGTACACTTGTTATTTGTTACTTATCTACCATTTTAAATGGAGGTTGCTCTGGTATATAGTGTATAGTAAGTTAGTTAGTCTATGCGTGTGTATTTTTTTTGCTACAATGAAGGAAAAGTTTGTGTTGTAATAATTTGGTAGAAATTTTGAACTGCTCGCTTTGTTTGTAATTTAAAAATAAACAACTTCCCAGTTTCACTTTTTACCACTAATAGAGCAAATCCCATGTAATCATCCGTGTGTGTATGTACAGTTAGTAATAGTTACCAGTATGTTATGTACAGTTGACAATAATAATGAGTGAGATCCTAGTTAGAATTGAGTGAGCATTGTGATGTGAGTATAATAAAGAGATGATCTTTACAGCTTTATAGATGGATCAATTTATAACTGTAGTTAGTTAGTTAGCTACATGTATAGTTTGCTATAGTGCTTTTTTTGTATGCCATGAATTGGTCTTACTAACTATTTTAAGTAACTAGCTGAAACGTTTATGAAAAATATTCTATCTATATTGTGCGGACCAGACTATTGTTATCATGTGTGTGCTAAAAAAAGCGCACTATATATTGCAGTTTATACTACTGCTATACCACTCCAAGATATATAAATATGTTAATGACAATAATAAGTTTCCATACATATGACTTGGAGCCTGTTCGTACGTAGTAACTAACTATATTTTAAATTTTTTAAGGATTATGCTTCCCACTATGAATACTCTATGATGTGTGTTATTGTTATCGAATATGAATTTATGTATGTTATACACCCGTTGCACTTACTTACATTTTCAGTGTATTATACATGGCATTGTGAACGTCAAAGCTACATAAATAAATGCGAAAGAGTTTTGCTTCAAAAACTGTCCAAGTTTCTCCACAGGCTATTTTTATTCCCACAACTATACGAGTAGTTATAACAATAAGAAAAAACCGCAAGCTCAATTGCTACTTACTTACTAACTATTTTTGTGTGCAACCTTCAAAACAGTCTTTTTTTAACAAAGACCATATCTTGACATTGCTCAGTGACAACTGTTCAACAACATATCCGTTTATAACCCACTAGTACTACTATTCTTATTTAGGGTTTCCCCAATTCAGTCAGTTTACAGAATCAATCAACCAAAAATGGTCGTAAAGATCTACTGTACTCAATCCCAACGAAATTTTATCGTAAAAAAGTGTTACCCAACGCAATCTAAAAAACGCCTTTTAATCCTGACAAAGTCTACTAGGTACGCCTATACTAGCTTCAGAGTGAAGAATCCCTTAGCGTACTAACTAACTAACAATACTGTTCAATCCTTTATTTAGGTACTCTTGGTTTCGTCCACACGTTTTTTCGTCCAAATTTCCAAAAAATTATCGACATTGATTGCCCTGAACGAAAGGAATGATCTTTTCCCACCTGTATTACACTCTACTATGCAGCAAGGATGAGCTAACTAACTAACTTGGTGCGGTGGTGACATCACGATCATATAGAATTTTGGATCCCCTCCTCAGGTATTCATTCCTTCCATCGACGATATCGTAAGAGCAATCAAATCTGGCGACAAAAGACTTTTTCCATGTACACTGACTGACTGAGTGAGTGAGTCAGATAATGATGATGATGATAATAATAATAATGCAAGAATAAGGAGAGATGGTATAGACGAGACTATGAAATTGGTGCATCACTGACTTGACTGACTAACTGACTGACTGGGACTATATGCGTATCCAAGAGAGGCATACATGACTTGCCTGCGATGGTTGGTTGGATGGGAAATTCTTCTCACTAATAGGCGTAGCAGCTACTGCAGAAGAAAATAATCACAGTGGCTTGTCAGGCGTGTCGAATACTCGCTCCACTCTTCACTATATCTTTCTCCATATCTCGTATAACATAGTTATAGTTTCTTAGTTAGTTAGTTAGAATGCCAACAGACCAACTATAGCTGTCTTCTCTGTGTACTCATTTTGAGTGAGTTGCAGACTCCATCTTATAAAAAAAATAATAACACATGCACTGAAAAAAAAATTCCTTCCATGCGATAGTAAGTTAAGTAGTCGTTGGATTGTTGTATTTTTAGGGTTTCTCTCTAGATTAGTTTGTTAGTTAATAACTAACTAAAAGTAACTAACCTGCTGACTATAGTGGACGACGACATATTTAATTCGCTACTCAGGCAGGAGGATTGTTGATAATAATTTAAATGCCCTCTAGGCCTACTAGCCACTGCGTGTTTCCAACATATATTTTAGTTAGTTAGTTATTTAGTTTGGTAGTAAGTTAGTGATTGTAAGATGCCTACAGGTTTTCAGTTTGCACTCAATTTGAGAGCAAAATTTTTTTACGCAATGTTATTCCACTAATGAATAGAAGTGACAGATTTTCTTTCACAGTATGGGAATGACTATAAAACAATGGCAAGCATTTTTTAAAAACCAGCATAGTTTGTACAAATACAGAATATGAATGTTGTAGTCTATGCTAGACACAGTATACTTGATTGGTTTATAAGCCCATAGTGAGTGAGCTCATGAATCTAAAAATACATAATATTTTTTCCATTCTTTTTATTTTCCCACAAATTGGAGACCAAGAAAAAAGACTAATGGTGCGCAATGCAGATAAAAAAACAGCCAGCATGTAGATTGCTCAACACGGAGAGGGAAAACGTGAGCTCTATACAAACTAGGCAAAGTTACGCAAAAAGTGTTAAAGATCAGGGCAACAAAGTAAGGACAAGCTACGGTTGACTGAGGTGTGAAATAACATTGGCAAGGTCTTTTTTTTCCTCTCGCTCCAAAGGAAGTACAAATGACTCTCATTAAGTCATATTACAACATCAATCTTGTGTTTTCTGACTCCTCCTCTGTTTAGGCCCAACTCCAATCACTGTATATCACAAAGGCTTACATATTGGTAAGGGATTTGATAGTTGACAAAACAATTGGAATTCATAGACAATATAACCTGTGGCATGTAGGCTTCATGGTAGACTTGTAGTTAGTTAGAGAATCCTACTAAGGCCTCTCTGGGTTGTGTCATTGCACAAAAACGTTATGGTAAGTTGAATAAAATCCTTGGGTAAAAAGATTTCAAGTTTCACACTTAACATCTCTCAATCCATGCACTCATGATGGCACATTGTACAAATGAATGTACCGTAAACCTTTGACATTATTTGGTTGGTAGTCACTTTTTTCCTATAGGTCTCACATCTAATCTATGTTTGAATTTAGGCACGAGTTTTCATTCAATATGATGATGATGATGAAAGCTGTATCGTTTCATTTTTCAAGATGTTTGGCTCCACTCAATGATCTGTATTGATTGCATGCAGTCAAATCCGTCTATAGTTCAATGCACGTTGCAACACATGAATCAATTTTGAGCATTTGGCATTTTTGTTTTGCAACTTTTCCATTCCGCTTCATTGCTCAGGATTGTCAGATTTTGTCGACTTTAGTCTTCTCAGGCACACATTCAATGGCTCATTTATTTTCATGTTTGAAGTTTTGCCCAAGGAGAGAATTCTAGTATTCTTAGTACTAGAAAATCGGGTAGATAAAAGCAATATAAATTGTTAAACATATCAAATTAATGCATTTATCATTATCAATTATAGATTTAAGGGACTTAGTTTTTTAGCCAAATTTTAGCGCTGGATGTTTGTTAGTTAGTCCATTGCGTGTAAAAAAGTTGAGCAAGCATCACATTTGCAAGCAATAATATATCATGCAAGAGCCCAAAAATATCAAAATGATGAGTGGCCTAGAAAAAAACAAAACAATGGAAACAAACATTTGAAAAGAAACGGAAGTGAGCACAGTGTGAGAGTGTAAGGCAACCGAGGAAAACAATAGAGCAGTCCGGCCAAAAAAGTGAAGTGACTATGCTCTTCTTATTTTCTCGTGCTACATAAAAAAAGAGTTTCAGTCTGTTCCTGGCTAATGCAGGTTCACAAAACGCAATCATCCTCATCATATCATGTCCCTTGTATCAACATCCTATTATGCGTGGGTGAGTAAAAAAACTGGGCTATAGTGATTATCTTGGGCATAAAAAGTCCTTTCAAACTCCCAATTCTGTGAGTAATTAAAACTCGACCAATTTTTACTCTTACTCTATACAAAAGTGAGTATGTAGCAACATTGTCCATCCATATTACATCTCCATTTTTTCCTACTGAAATTTTAACACTCTACAGTCAGTCAGTATACACAAATAAAAATCTATAAAACCATCAATTGACGGAAAAAACAAACATTTTTTAAATTTTCAACTTAAATTGAAGTGAAGTATCCATATTATCCAATATGTAGGACAATTTTGGAATGCAAGATACAAGCAAATACAAACTATAATGCCAGGCGTTTTAACCCATATAGTAACTATCTAACTAACTACAAGTCTGCACGTTGTACCCCTTGGAGAAAAACATAGGAAATGAAACGGCTAATTGAAAAGGTCCAAACACATGTCACTCCGCCCATTTGTTACACCAAGGAGCGTAAATTTATTGCTACCACCAAAAAAGAAGTATATGTGAAGTCCATATGAGCACGAGTAGATATCATATTTGTACACTATATTCCCCATCACCCATTCAAACAAAAGAGCGTGCCGTTTTTTCCGAGATCTCACTGCCAGATCTCAATGTAATGTAAACGAAGGTAATAATAATATTATTATTTTGCCACCCACGACCACAGCTGGCCTAAAGCCCTTTTTTCAAGTTGAATGCTGCTCCCTAACTAACTAACTAACTAAACTTAAAAGAATAATTCCTAAAAATAATTTTCTAGCTAACTAAATATAACTAACTACCCAGGATAATGTACATAACACACACACACACACACACACAGATTAGACCCTAAGGATGATAGAAAAATTTGCAATATACACGCGTTTGCATATGTATAATTAGTGCTTTATACAAATCCCCATGCACTCATCATCACATAAATATTTATTATGCTGGATTCGTTCAACCTGTTTAAAATTATTCTCGCCATCAGGCATTCACGTTCACTCCATATATAATTCGTATTACCATGGTGCGGTTCTTAACAGAGAGGACGAGACGAATAGCTAAGGCAACCATTCAAATTAATTACACAGCCAGTCAATACATTGTGGTACATATATGGAGAAGTGTGGCCGTATTGTCTCATGTCATTTCGAATTTTTTCCCTTCCCAACTTCATTATAGTTGGCTATAGTTAATTAGTTAGTAAGTTAGTATTGTCACTGACTGTGACCTGTATGTGTACTATGGTAAAGAACACAGTAGACAATTTAGAATCGGTATATAGAGCAATAAAAATGCATTCAGGTACGGAAGCATATTATATGAAAGTCAGGGTGACTTTGATTGCTGTTGTTGTCCAATGGACAAAGTTAATATGAACGCACTTGAT
>Ga0210040_10006133_pt1 | contig 15072 bp, 9 predicted proteins | sample CryGeyCG12114_NA_FD_185462 | JGI IMG/M metagenome (GOLD analysis project Ga0210040, IMG submission 185462) | Groundwater microbial communities from aquifer - Crystal Geyser CG19_WC_8/21/14_NA (SPAdes) (version 2) | ecosystem: Environmental > Aquatic > Deep subsurface > Groundwater | place: USA... | reverse complement strand
TAATTTTCATATGGTCTCTCAACTCGCCGGTTTTACAAGAATAATCATCATTACTTTTGAAGCTAAACTTACTTGCGTAGACAACACTCTTAAGATTAGTATTACAGTCATTTTTCATTGTCCAGCTTTGCCGATAGAATCCCATTAAACATTACTAAACAACTATGATTAACATAACATAATATTTGATTTTCCTCACAGACTATCTATCTACTAAGCTTTCTTATCCTTGGTGTTCACACTGGGTGGAGATTACATATACTTTAAGCACTTGAATCGTATTTTTAAAGGTATACGAGGTTTATAACAGTCGGAAAAACGCACTGCCAAGACTTTAATTCATCTTCACGCAGTGGGATTTGATCATAAAAGCCAAAAACAAAATAATAATAATATAAGAAGAGCGGAGAATCCTTGGGATCCATTTCATCATAAGTACATGTGGTGTACAATCAGAATTGTTTCTCTTTGATAACTCCATTTGAGACGCCATTAGAGTTTTTGTCTTTCTTAAGCAACTGCAAGTAATTAAGAAAATACATGGTTAGTTAGTTAGGCATACATTTCTAGGAATGCTGTCTACACATCAGCTAGTAGTTCCAGGGGGCAATGGAAACCGACAACGTGAGGATTCAATTACAGTAGCCGCATGCATGCATGAACAATTCAAATGGTAGCATCAGCCGACATATGTACACACACATAAATTACTATTTCCAAGAACTATACATATGTTTTGAAACCTCTTTACCTTTGTTTTGAATCGGTTGAGGTAAGCTGAGTAATAAAAGTCTGAAAAAAGAATCAAAAAGAGAACTCCATGGCTTCCAATCCACCATACAAACGCTTTTGGATAGTTGCAGTCAATGAACAACAATTGGAATGAATGGGCTGCGATTAAAACGAATTGAACCTGTCAACAAGAAAACAGGAAATTAGTTAGTTAGTTTCAAACAATCACATGTTTATGCAAACAGGGCATTTCCAGTTTCTTCACACCATTGGCAGAAATGAGGATTGCGAAAATCAATAATAAGCTTTTCCAACTATAGCTCATTACTAGCTAACTAACTATAGGTTTCATAGTCTATTCTCATGTGAAAAAAACAAAGGAGCACAACTCAGCCCTTCCATTTTTCCATGAATTGTTTTACATTAGGAACCAGGAAGGAGCCAACTAGTGCCAAATGATCACGCCATTATTATAAAACCAATCATGTGACTTGAACTTACCATTTGCAACCCAGTGAGGTACTGTTTCCACCATAGGAACTTTTGATACTGGGGTCCCATTGCGGCCACCATGTAGTAGAAGTACATGATTACATGAACAAATGTATTTAAGAAGCCAAAAAATGTGGAATGCCCTCCAGGGGTGAATTTCACACCAAACCAGACACTAAGTGGCATTAGTCCGTGATGTGTTATATGGAGTGTGCTGCAGTGACCCCATTTCTTCCGGAGAATGAAGAAGAACTATCGAGAGCAATCACGTTGGTTGAACAATTATGTATTATTACATGGCTTCATCATGCTTCTTATGTACAATATTTGGAAAGGATAGAACTTACTGTGTCAAAGAACTCGGTAAACTTGGAGAAATAGTACCACCAGCATACATTGAGCATACGCAAAGCCATCTCACTTCGTGAATAATCTACGGGTTGACAACGGAAGCTATAACCATGGAACCAGCCTCCCCTTCCGTACTATTTGAAGAAAGAAAAAACGGTTTTAAATTATCTGGGGCTAAAAATTTAAACCATATTGATAGAATTTTTGCCATCGAAAAATATTCAATGAAATCAAATACAACAAATGATTGATACTGCACTGCGCCATATCGAGTAATGCAGATTCCATAAAAAATGTAGTTCATAATCATACCTCATAAAAGAGCCAAAGAGAGAAGAGGACTTGAGCCGCATTGTATAATACAACTATTTTTTTTATATCATATGGAGGACGATTGGCCATAAACCATGGACCAACGTACTTGACTAACCATATGTATCCTATACATATGAGCATCGTGGGAAATGGATTGTCCATCAGGAGCCATCCATCAGTCCGTTTATCTGAAATCCATTCATAATATTCTGATCTTTTAATGAAACAGAAGTAAAGTGTCAGTTGTAAATGTCAATAAACTAGTTTTGTGTCTTTTTCAAAATCATTGTTGATTAATCGTTGTAGATAAAACTACGACCCACGGACCCATAAGCTTGCTGCTCATGCATCAGCATTAGCTAATGAGGCTTGACCGCCATATTTCCACACCAATTTATTTTTAATCGGCATTTTTATTTTTGAAAAATGTATCCATATGGACATCACGATTGCTACTGAAATTCCATGTCCATTTAAAATATAGCTTGGTTTATTAAATCGAAAGTAAATAGGGAATACATTATCTATCAATCGCATATTATTATCAATCGACATTTGATATCAACTATGAACTAACTAACCAACAAATATTGCAATATTAATATGAATTGAGGAGATGAGTTTTGACCGAACATAAGCTATCATTTGACCTACAGATTGAGATAAGCAGCAGCATGCTTAAAATGATTCCTGCCGGTGAACTATGCTGTGAGAAACCGTGCTGAAATTCTCACACTAACACGTTTTAATTTTTAATCACAGTGATCCCTAATTAATTACCACGTGCGTTTGGAATGTAGAGCATGCACAGTATACCTTGGTTAATAAGTCAACATGCAATTAATGAATCATTCAAATATACATGAGAATCATTAGATCACTTAATCGAACGCTGCATCAAAGAGATGCTAATAATAAACGAAACGTCCATGAGAATTCCCGTCCCACCTAAATTAGCCGCATATGCCCGGAGGCGGAATGATCATTTTTCTTCTTACTTCACAATTAAAACAGTGGGGCTGCCTTGATTTTCACGAACGATCGGCTATTCAAGACCATTCATTCAGGCCTGTTGTTACAGGACATTGAGAATAGAAAAGTGAAACGAATGTAATGACAAAATTAACTCTTGTATGGTAGTTAGTCAGTTAGTTAGTTAGTTAGCCCAACTAAATATTTTGAGCCAACACTGTATTCACACACATGGCATACGCACGCAGATAACAGCTGTAGTGATCAGTTTAGTTAGTAAGTTGTGACGACCGACTAACTATAGTAGCCAGACCAATGATTAATTCAACCAACATAAACACTTTCTAAGCATATGATTATAAAGATTGAAAACATCATGTGTGCTAGGACAGCACAATTTGGCTTACCCCTATAATGATGAAGGATCAATTGATATTTTTCTATCATGGACGCATTCTGGTATTCGAATGTGTTGTCTTCCATGCTTCGGAATTCCATATTGAAGATGAAAATAATTTATAAATCTTGGTAGAGCACACAAATGACAAAAAAAAGTTAGTACAAACTAACTACTGGCAATATTGATTGATTGATGATCACAAGAAAAAGTTGAAAATTTTGTATAGAGCTCCAAGGTTCAAGTGGGTTAAGACTTCAGGGCATACTATATTCAAGTCTTAGCACCATTATAATCCCAAGAAATTTCGTGGTGTGGAATGCAAAAGGACTGGTGGTGCAAATATGGCTCTAGATCCCCAGAACCTGTTTTCTTCTTTGGCTATACGCACATTATAATTGAAGGCACACACGAATTTTTTTACTGCACCATTGAATCTTCCTTATATCTTGAACACAGGAGTAAAACAACACACCTGATTGCACTTTTCTTGTAAACTATAAAGTCTTCCGCTCTCACTATCCTATACTTTATCAAAAACTGACTACTGAAACAAACTAACTCGTATTTAGTTAACACCGCGAATGCATTCAGCGATCGGATATTTCGGTGATTCAAACACACGAGGCACCGTTCTCAACTGCCGTTCAATGTACAAGTAGTTTAAAACTTTTTTCAACTCTTTTATAGTTATCTGTAGTTAGTTCCTTATCTTTTTTGACGGTTCAAAACTTTCAGGTGGCTGTCTGTTCCCAGTGAGCACAACTTGAATTACCTACAAAAAAACTGAAGATTAGGGCGAGGGACCCAAAAATCGTTCTCAATGGTCTCCGAGTGAGACAGTATACGAACTAGTGCAGGTGCGTCAGCTGCTCCACACGATAAATGAAATGGCTGAGAGAGGTGAGATTTCTTTATGTGGCTTTGTCCATTTCAGAGATTTATACAACTCTCACTGACTGACTGCATGCTTGCTTGCTTATAATACATGGGTGCTCATATTCCTCAGTAGTTTAAGAAGTTCTTTGTTGAATTTGCCAGTTTAGCTAGTTACATTTCGTGGTACCACTACTATAAGTGCCATCAATTGTTATATAAAAATATTGTCTGCGAAATGTGTATATGTATGGTGATATTTTGCACGGCATAGACTACGTATGGTTAATTCTAGTGGTCTGTCTATGTATATTGGTTGGACTTTGGTGTACATGGGGTAGATTTTAAGAAACACATGCTGATGGTGCTCGAATATGCAAGGAATGTAATTTTCGTGGTAGATGAACATCATAACCTATGTTAAACTTTAATATGGATAATTATTGCAATACTGGCTGCATTACGTTTGTCAGTTGCACACTATATCTATTAGAGGCATTCGGATGTGGTTGTAATCTGCGAACTAACTCTGGATTTATATTTAGCTAACTAAAAGTGCTGTGAACCATGTGGAGATCTAATGACTTAAAGTAGTGGCTTATCTCAATATGAACCATGTGTAGCTTGTTTCATTTCATCTGTGTAGCACTTTATGTTGACTAATGTTGTTCAATTTGTTAAAATTAAGATCAATTGGTCGAATTTCAGTGATTCATGTTGCACATTTTACGGTCAAGGGGATTATGTGTGGTAACGATTTTACTGACTGACACATAGTTGTTAGTCATTCCTACCGTTTGGAAAAGGATTGAATTGCATGCATTTTGATAAAGAGGCCTTGACAACATGATGAGGCATAAAATTAGAGTTGTCCATGATATTTGAGCACATAGTCATGTAAGGGTTATTACAGCTGTGCTAACGACAATGCTTTGTGAACTAACTAACAATGGCTTCCAAATACATGGGAAATAGATTGATGGATAAAAGAGCATGTAATGTAACGACTCAGCGAATGGTAATAAAATTTGAGACACAAGTAACATTTTGTTACCTCACGTAGTCAATTTGGGCCGTGCACTTTGGACTATGCTAAAAAGGACTTATTGCTGTAGCTGCACCAAGCACAGATTAGATTTGCATGCTATTCCTTCCTATGGCGGATACTATAAGGACTATAGGCTGTGGTGGTGTATGACATAACACATTTATCTGCGTTTTCAAATTTCATGGTAAGTGGAATGTGTGGGTTTGACTAAATTAGTAGTTTTTGATCTCATAGTTAGGGATTTTGTTTATATCTGACGTAATTGTCAGGATTTTTTGTGTTCTTCAAGGCTATGTATATATATATATACATGCAGATTTTAGCTTCCACCTACGGCAACAGCTTTTTTGTGTTAAAATTGAACATCTATATGATTTGGTGTCAATGTCAAAAGCATATTAAAGATTATTTTGTTCTTTGGATGGCGGTTTTCTGGTTTTTTACCCAAATAATTTTAAACTAAACTGTTGTTTCAATTTTAATGATAAGTAGACATAAACTTGTTATGATGATTATGAATTTATATATGTATTTTCACAATATATTCCCATATATTTGCAGGAATAACAATATAAGGCACAGAGCATATTTTTTTTTCGCTAAATGCAAAATTAGAAAAAAAAAATAAAAAGGTCGGATTAAGTAGTCGCATAGTTTTCACAACCGGAGTTGAAAAACATTAACGCATCGTTATTTAGGTCACATTATTGCTGCAAAATTTTAGTTCTGTTTAAAATAGAACCTTGCTTTGCTCTTTGCTCGATCAGCATGGAAATGCATGCATAACTTTTTAAGCTTGATGAGATAATTTGGGCTTTTATACTTTTCCAAATATGAATAAACAAAGTACGATATAAGCATTTCTACCATTCTACCTCAAAAAAATTTAATTCAATAAGATCTACCTTTCCCTCAGTAGAACCTTACTGAAAAACCAATATTTTTAAAGCTAAACTACTATTTGCCAATCATTACAATCATAAAATTCCCACTTATGGTCTTGTTTATTACTCCTAGACTAATGATTGAATTACAAAAGCAGAGGCTCACAAAACAATACCGTGAGAACAAAAGTCTTTGTCACGAAACTCGCTAAATCGCTTAAAAAATGTGAGCATACCGGCTACTCTCAACACATCAAGCAAAAGGCGCCGTGAATCAAATGTATAGGAATCCCTAATGCTTACTTACGATTTTCTAGAATCTAATTGGAAAATTGGATTTTGGATTGTTGTGAACTGTGACATTAACCAGCGATTTAACTCTCGTTAATTCCGTTATAACGATACCAACAAGGAAGCCTGTGTTCTCATTAGCTCAAAATGGCCTCCAATATGATCCCTAAAGTTAAAGCAGAGGAAGAGGAAGAATTAGTTGTAAGTCAAAATTGGCTTATTTTTGCAATGCGGCTCTTTTATTGTTTATTTATTTTTTGTGCTAATTGAGGAAATTATTTATTTCAGGATCCTCTCGATACCCTCCGAGATGAATGTCGGCCAAAATGTAACAACTACTTTGAAAAACTTAATTTGTGCAATGAAAGGGTGGAATCGAAAACCAAAACTTCCGAGACTTGCGTCGAAGAAGTTATAGACTTCATGCATTGTCTCGATCATTGTGTAAGCTATAATTTGTCAACAATGTTTACATTATTACGTGTATTGCCAGACGGTATTTCATAATGAACGATTGATTCTTTCGCAGGCTACTAAGGATCTATTCAGTCGTCTAAAATAAGCTTAATGTTGAGACTTATCGCCCACTATTCAACAATTTGATTCCTCATTTTGATCACATTAGGATGAACAGATTGTAGTCAAACCGTCATGTAGATAATGCTGTAAAATATAATAAACCTTCCTCTAAATCTAAATTGGGGGTTTTATTTGCATTTATCGTGCAGATCGGAATAAACTGTAATAGTATAACAAGTTCGGTTTACAAATTACAAGTAACGGCAATGTAAAACATAACGTAGGGTTTAAAAATTCCATCAGTAGTGTGAATGATGGCCATGTCCTCCTCCTACAAGATGTCTGCAAAAATTGTACGTATACACTTTAGATCTTTATAGTTCTTCCAAAAAACAGTACACAATACACAAGAAAATTGAAGATTCAGATTTACCTGACTCCCCATTTAAAGTTTGCATGATAGTCCGTTTTCTATGAATATAGGAGAATATTATGCTTTCAGATATTTTTTAAAAGTTTTGCCATGTAATTGAATGTGAGATGCAAAATGGAAGCTGCACTTACTGCATATGTGTGGACAGGACCTAAGTAGCCCCATCCGTATCCTCCACCATGGTGGCCATGGTCATCATGTCCATGATGACCATGACTGTGGCCATAGGAATCCCCCCTTTTCAATCTCACGAGATATTCTTAGAATCATGCAAATATTAGAGTGAGGATGTGATTCAGCCCATTGACTAGATTACTAGTAACATAATTTGCACAGTGTAGTTTCTGGTCCACATCTTACAGAGTATGTACCAACAACAACTTAAAGCTAGAGGATAAATAAATAAGTTACAGTCTACAGAGTTGACTGTCTATTATACTGAAGCGTTTTATACGAACCTAACTAACTAACTAACTAACTAGAGAGATAATGTATTATTGAGCAGAAGAAACTGGAGAATGCATTAATGCATATTATCCATGCCAGCCTCCGCCAACTTTATGTCGCACGCCCCATTGTACGTTTCCTGCAAGAATCAAAATGTTATATGAGATGATGGAAATACGAATATGGCGTTAATACTTTACAAAATAATTTTACCATGATAATCTGTCTTCACGTAAGTAAAAACCGGGCCGACGACTCCTGGTTTTTTCCAACCCCAGCCACCCCCTCCACCATAATGACTGTGGTCATGTCCATGGCCTCCACGGTTTACATTGTAGTATCTACTTTCATTTTCATCATGGTGGTTGTGGTTAACATTGCGTCGTTTCCAATGGTCTCTATTGTAATGTTCGTCATGTCTTTCACTAGACATAGGGCTGGGGTAATGTTGGGGTGTGGCCTTATGATAGCTTATTAGGTCGCTTTCTTTGTCCCGTCTAGAATAATGTCTTCTACGATTTGTATGGGCGGAACTGTACCGATTCCGCAAGTTCCAAATGTCTACGGGTTCAAAGTAAGCAACTACAACGATCTACTGTCAAGTCTATCATGGAAAACTAATTAACTTGTACAGCTTGCTACGATAAATTACCCAAAAAATAATGTTAATTGTAGGGTAACAAGAGATTATTAAGCAGATAGTAAAAGCTCTACCAAGGGAATTTTTAAAATGACTCCAGAAAAGGAATCTATATGGACAGATTGATGAGAATTTGGAAAAAATTTGGCTTTCGTCTATGGAAACTTTCAAAAGAACAGTCATATTATATAGTTACTACAACAAAGCTGAATTTTCGCTCGTTTTATACATACCTCGGGGTCCATTGTCCGCACTGTTTTGAGGCGCACTATCAAATGTGAGTTTGGTAGCTGCATCTGAAACGTATGCAAAATATGAGAGAAAAAATATAAGAATTAGACAGAATCCCGTGTGTTTGGATGTGTCCATAATGAAGTTAGAAATATTATAAACCACACAGACTGAATGTTTTGACCAAACTGGTAGGTTGAAAAGTTGGTTCATCTTATTTAAAGCTTTCCAAATGTAGATGAAGACAGTTTTTGCTCAGAAATCGAGAAAGTGAAGTGATGAGCAGATTTGTTTTTGGTTGCATGCATGAGGTAACGAATGAACTCTCAATACTATATTCGTCAGTTAGTCAATCATGGCAGAATTTTATGATTTCACTCTGTCATGGGCTACTTATTAAAGACTGGCAATCCAATTAGTGTACTGTTATAGGGATGAAAACGAAATTTAATGAATTCCATTCTATAATATACCTCTTTTTTGCATTCACTGAGCACTAAACACATATTGTTCCTGCAATCAATTCCTCTCTACAGAAAAACAATTTTTGGTAACATTTTTAGCCATGCAAGATTCTCATCCTGAGTCTTACACTTTTCGTATATTAATTAGTTAAATTAGGATTTTCAGTAATTTCCTACTTTGCAAGCTAAATACATTGTGTACCAGTTTCCCCAATCCACATTTTTCTGTAAAAAAAGCATTTTCAGAAGGAGTAATCATATTTTACGCATGCAGACTAAAATTCGCTTTCATTTTTATCATTGTTTGCAAAGTCCTAATACTATACACAATCCTTTTTTTTTCAAAGAGTTTTGGATACTTTCTGAGGCTTAAAAATGTTCATCATCCAACAATGCTAATCTCTTTGATACCATAACACAGCAAAAATGCATACAATAGTGTGACCAATGAACCGTTCATGACAACAATGTGCAAAAGTTTTACTGTACGTCTGCGCTTTTAGCCACACCAACAAAAAAACATTCACATATCACTCATATGGCAATGAAAATGGCCTACAGGCAGCTCCTATTTTTCATGTATATATGGTGAACTTGCTCTAGGTATAAGCAAAAGCTACTAACTATGTAATCCTGCAAAACTATTGTCTGTCCGTGCCTTTAATCATGAACTAAAATCTTCACCCCTTAGATCTTTTTTTTTTCAAAATCCAACCAATGTTGATATATGTATATTCTTTTACTTTCAAACTACTGAAACAGGGAAAGTCTAAAATTGCAAAATTTTGGGCATCAATGATTGAAAATGGGCAGCATTGCGTAAAAGTTATTCAGTTAGTTAAACTAGGAAATTAAAGCTAGAGCAGACTACGGTAGTATGTTAAGTTACTCACATCACAAAACATAGCTGTATAGTAAGTAAGTAAGTAAGTAAGAGCAACAAGGAGTACGAATTTTCCACATAGTTTGTGTATACAGGATGAATTTAGATTTTGTGTACAAACCCAACTGCCCATCTATTTTCCCGTGTGCTACTTTTGGTCCAAATAGCCCGTATGCCCGTATACACAGTAGTAGATACCTTTACCTTATAGGGTGCTGTTGGACGAACGGAAAAGATAAATATTGAAAGAAATAAGATCCCACAGCAGGAAAATTCCCCAAGTTAATTATTCCTGTTTCTCCTTCATTTAGCTTACTATACAGGTTGACTCATTGTGATTGTAAGTAATTAAGTAAACCAGCTCAGTCAGACGGAAATCGGATAAGAAAAATGAGATTAGCAAAAGTAACATAATCTGGGGTTGACGTTTTTTTGAGTTACTAACTAACTAACTACCTATTGAACATACGGGGATCAGAATCGACAGTGTTTTTAGTTTTCATTTCGTCGTGTTCGTGTCCTGAGTAACTTACAAGCTACCGATTGATTTGACCAGATTTTTCGAGTGAATTCAAATACAATGACTAGTTAACGTGGAATCAGTAGTAGAAGAAATACTACTGCTGATTTAAATCGCCGAGGTCGGGGTGTGACTTGTTTGAAAATGCCTCGGAAGCACAAATATTATCATCACAATAACAGCAGCAGTAGCCACTATTATCATCCTCAGGGCCACTCACAATACCGAGGAGGAAATGTTGGTCCGACTAATCACAGTTTAATCATTCGGGCCGATCAAAGTGAAGTCAGCTGTTGTCTCAAATACTTGATTTTTGGGTTCAATGTGATCTTTTGGGTGAGGAATAATATATTCACCAGACGGCTAATGATTTTTACGATGAAATTTTAATATGCTCATGAAGCTTGTTTAGTTTTTACTGAGTTGTTATTTTTGGTTTCTAGCTTTTGGGAATTTTCATCTTGGGCGTCGGAGTCTGGGCCTGGAGTGAAAAAGATACACTCAGCAATTTATCTCGACTCACGAAAGTTGCCCTGGACCCAGCCTTCATTCTGGTCATTGTGGGCACTTTGACTTTCGTCATTGGGTTCACTGGTTGTGTCGGAGCTTTGCGAGAAAATACTCGACTTCTGGCTCTCTATGCTTTCTTCCTAGCAACCATTTTACTCATTGAAGTTGGCGCAGCAATTTTAGGGTAGGTTTACCTAAAACTTCAAAAATTAAACTCATTGTCGTTATCTAAAAGCTTTGATAGCTTATATTGCCCTTTTTTGTGCCATTGCAGGTTCATTTTTAAGGATTGGATAAAAAGTGAAGCTGCGAGTGGCTTTCAGTCTTTCATTGTATCGTATCGAGAGGATGCAGGTAGGACTTCTAATTATATCATGATTATTATCATACTGATTGAATTTTCTAATGAATGAATACAATTTTGCTTATGCAACAGATCAACAAAATCTCATAGATTGGATTCAAGAGAAATGGCTTTACTGCTGTGGAATTGAAGGACCTAAAGATTGGGACAAGAACATTTACTTCAACTGCAACTCATCTGCCAGGGAAGCATGTGGTGTTCCATTTTCTTGTTGTATACAGCAAGAAAATCAGGTGAGATTCATGTGCAAACAAAAATTATTCCGAGACTGAATTGTAAATGATTAAAATTGCTAAATAATATGTACATGTTTTCTAGATGTGGATTCGAAATATTCAATGCGGCTACGATGTTCGAAAAGTTGACTTTGTAAGCATTGTATTTTTCTTACAAAGTGAAAATTATGTTTTGATAATTGTGTGGCATATTAGGATTAACCTATTTTGTGACTTTTTTCTAGCCTGACGACAGAGGTGTAATCATATATGAAAAAGGATGTTTACGAAGTGGGGAGGAATGGGTAGAAGCAAATCTCATACCAGTTGCAGCAGCGCTGGTAGCTTTAGCAATTATACAGGTAAGTTTTTAACTGACCATTAATTTTGATGTCTTAAACCAGCCAGGGAAAAGTTTAATACTTAAAATGATCATATTTGTTTCAGATCTTGGGAATCTGTTTCAGCCAAAACTTACGCGCAGACATTTTCGCTCAGAAAATGAAATGGCGTTACAATTTAGGATAAGAGTAACTTAAAGCGCATTTGTTTAAATTATATAGCACAACGCATTTATGTGTAAAACACTGTGTCCCCTATATATTGCCATATCTTACAGTGTATTATGCAATTGATACAGGTTGTGTTCCATTGTGTGAATCTCTTGAAGTTTTTTTTAATTTGTGACCAAGTTTGTAATAATTCTTTTCTATTGCTAACCAGACAATAAGCGTTTTTTAGTTGCCAAATCTCAATTTCATTTGGTGATGGTTTTTCATTCCACTTTATGTTGGCTAGAGTTCCTATTTTCATTCGCACTTTTTGTGTCTGAATAGACTACCTGGATTATAAATAGAATGTTTCAACTAATGTGTGACCATTTCTGTGTCGTGTGGAATTTTTGTACTGTGGAATAAAGTTTTAACAAGTATATGTTACGAGTACTTACTTACTACAGGAACTTTTTATTCACTCATTTTTTACAGTCACATAGAGTAAGATAATATATTTAACTTTGTACACAACATGATGGCATAAAATTATCACACAATTTGTATCACTTATAAAGTATACACTTCATTCTCCTTGTCATCGAATCCAACGCTCTCCTTCCGGGCCAGGGGGATCAGAGGCAGTTTCCCGAATTTAAATCTCTTTTGTATTGCACCCACCATCCAAAAAGTGTATTCTCGAACGACAAAGGCTCCTATGTAGAATGGGATTGCGAGGGGCTGGGCTACCCCCAAAATAATGGCCGTTAGGAAAAATAAAACGCTCAGGATGAGTAGCGTCAGTGTGTAGAATAGCCAAATACGGATCAAAACGATACTCCTCTGAAAAGTTTAAAAAAATGGCAATTCAGCAAACTATGATGTGTGGAGCAATTGGAGTTTTTAAGCTAGAATTATATGTATTGGAAATTATCGCACAATTTGCAGCTAAAACTTGCTCACTAATTAACTAACTGAATGTTTTCATAACATAGGGGAAATTCTCATAATGATTAGAGCATGGAATTTTTTGTACCTGAAAGATGCCAAAAAGTAGACACAGAGCAAGTCCAATTTTTTGCAACCAGTAGATGGCATTGAAGGATAGAAAGACTTCCAAAACTGTACCTGCAATGTGACGCAATAAGGAACAAAAAATATGAATAGGTTTCTGTTTCGTAATGTGTGTGCTGCAGCACAACAGTGGCAATGAATTATATTCACATGCACCCTTTTTGTAAAAGAAATATTTACCTCCTAACTGCCTCAAATCTAGGAATTGAGCTAGAATCGGTGGCGGGTCATCAAAATCGTCCAAAATTTGCGCTCGGTTTTGTTCAAAGTATAAGAATCCTCCACATGATACTCCCAGAGCTAATATGGAGAACAGCTAAAATAAAAGGACATTTTTACTTAAAAAATTATATTTTAACTCTAAAAATTATATTTTAGCTTGAAGTTAACTTAAAATTTTAAAAAATAGTATATATGCATTTCTCTTCTGTGTCCAAATATCCACTCTTAATTTGAAAGACAAAGGAACAAGCACTCACAATAGCTTTTGAATTCATTCAAAATACAGCAGAAGCTACGATTTTTCTCATTAATCTCGTATTAATTAATATTCCGTTGTACCCAATTAAGTCGAATTTAAAAACACGAAAAAAATGCATACTCACCAAATCTAAAATGGCAACCACTTTTGCACACCCAATGAGAGGAAAACAGGCGGTCGGTTTGTAACATAAATGTTTAAGAAAATTATCCATTACTGGAAACTTTTCCAGAGTTGTGAACATTTTTGAAAACCACTGATATGCGAGCACCAACACACTAAAAACACTGTTCAGTAGCCAAACTACTCGATAGAACTGGCAGAACAAAGAGTTCCTTTGATCGAGCTAGTTAGTTAGTTAACTTGAACTTACTAATCAAGTAATAATGATAGGAATATGAAAAACATTGTGTCTATCCAGTGAATCCATTAGATCTTATGATGAGAACCGGTTCTGCGAAATAACTTGCCAACCTAAGTTCTGGTTTTCCGTCAGCCATGTGTAAATGCCGTAGGCATGAAATTATAATCATCTCCCCACCACAATGCTACAGTAATTTTTATGGCCACAATCCCAAGAAAACGGTATTCTCATAAAATCCTACTCTTTTCCACAATATTTGACTTCTATTCTGCACAACAAATATTGTCGAGTCAAGAATTTCCATTCAAAATATGTGTAGGTCCGTATACAATCAATAGAAATGTATCAGGCTGATGTGAAAATATTTGCCTCTAGTTTTTGCTCCATATGCGTAACATATATGACGTACTGGCTCTTAAGCACCCAATAGTTATTTAGTAACCTATAGTAGCTAACCGAACCAACAACTTTTAACTACTTCTTGTAAATATGGAATCAGTCAAATTAAGATTTCATCAAGGTCATTTCATGCATTGTTTCCCATGCCAGAGTCTGCATCCAATTATCACATCTCTAGACATGGGAACTAACTAACCAAGTATTTGCATTATGATAGATCCCTCCTCATAATTTAACTAAAATTGTAGCTAAAATAACTAAGATTTCATTTAACTCGATGTCAGTTTCAATACCTTTGTTCATTCATACTTACTTAGCAATGGGTGTCGGGTGTGGGAACTGCAGCGCTTTTAAAGGTATGACAATGGCTCCCAGTCTTAATTTATTACCTGTCCAATCCTAACTTAACGTATAACCAAGAGCCAATCTAAATCCATGTTAAAATGATCAGAATTCATAACGCACAAGAAATGCATATCCTGAGAATAAGTTGGAACACATTAAATGGAGGCAGTAAAAAAGTTCAAAAATTGTGGGGCTCCAATTTTTACAGATCCCCTAGTTGCATTAACTAACTAACTATTGTGCCTCCACGATACACATTAGTTGATAAAAATTCTAAGGCGCAATAAATACGCTAATATCAAACAGGACAAAGTCCCAGGGATATGGAAAATGG
>Ga0210040_10006132_pt1 | contig 15074 bp, 24 predicted proteins | sample CryGeyCG12114_NA_FD_185462 | JGI IMG/M metagenome (GOLD analysis project Ga0210040, IMG submission 185462) | Groundwater microbial communities from aquifer - Crystal Geyser CG19_WC_8/21/14_NA (SPAdes) (version 2) | ecosystem: Environmental > Aquatic > Deep subsurface > Groundwater | place: USA... | reverse complement strand
TACGATTACTCCTACAATTACAATGACCACTCCCTCAACTCCCCAAGGCAAAAGTCCGAACCATGTGTTTGGCACCTGAATAGACAAACAAAGTTTTTCAATTAGCTATAGTTAGTAACTTCATACATGGAAGCATTCTCCAGCATAGTCGTTGTTGGAATAAGTGCACATAAGAATAGATGTATTTCAATGTATGCTTACCAAGAAACCTTCAAATCCAGTTTGGACAGAGAATCCTGGGTCTTTGAATCCGAATGGAGGGAATGGAGGCTGTCCTTGAGGGGGTGGGGGTGGAGAGCCATAAGAGCCGGCACCTCCTTGGTCATAGCCACCGCCACCATATCCACCTCCGTATCCTCCTTGAGGGGCAACTTGGGAAGGCATTTCCCGTTTTTCCACGGCAGCGCCCAAAGTGAACGAGAGGCAGAAGGAGCCAATGAAGCAGATGGCGAGAAGAACTTTTGAGGAAGACATGATGATATGAGCAAAAACTTTGTTTGTGGGACTTGTAATTAAATTTTAGTTAAACTTTGTGACTGGGTTTGGGAGAGGAGGATTCGGAAGCTGTTGTTGTTATTTGGAAGATGAGGAATGGAATGATTTGATGAGAACTGGGAACGAGTTTATATAGGAGGATGGTTTTCACATCCAGTGCGAAAATCCAATTCGGTAAGGATGGACAAGGAATGAGAGCGAAAGGGATGAGGTGTGTTTCAATGCACAGGTACTACATTGTAGTCGGGTTAGTTGGTTATTATTAATATTTAGATGCATTGGATAAGGTAGTCGATTATCTGGAATAATGAAAGGGATGAAAAGGTGAGTCCCGCTAACTATTCTGTGCCACCGTGGGTAAATATCATTTATAGGGAAATCAGGGCGCTTCAGATACCGTAAGGTATGAGACCTTAATAGGTGGACTGAAAGGGACAGGATGCTGAGGAATAACGGGATGAGCTTTTGGATCGGTCGCTTCTTCGATGCTATTCCTAGAGTTGTGAGGGGAATGATACGGGATTTTTCATTCTAAGGCCTCTCGTGCGGTTTTTTCTAAAGGTGTCTGTCTGAGTGTACATTTTGGATGGAACCCTTTTTGGCTTTCATTTTTCGGGACTGGTCTACAATTGCTGGCATCATAAATGGGACCAAAATAGGTTATGGTGTGAATATATTCATGTGTTTCCGGCAATAGCGCCAGAGAATACGTTGTATCGTGTATAGTACAGTATGTTCTACGAGAAGCTTTCAGTATACGCATGCACAACACTTTCTGACTTTGTGTGCAGCTGTTAATTGGTGCAGAGATGATGCAGAAAAGGTGCTCTGATTAGTCGGCTTGAAAATGAAATGTGTGTTTTGTATCCTGCGTGCACTAACCACTTAATCAAACATAACTTTATACGACTCTACACTTCTTTGAACAGCGAGTCGGGTGCATCTACTATGGTACCATTGCCAAGGCTGGTTGGCGCATGAGAACGCGGAAATCATTTCTTGTAGTAAAAGTGAATGGAATGGATCTCCTGGTGTCTATTGTCAGGTTAAGTGGGTCAGCACTTAAGTCGTGACCTATAATGAAGGGAATTTCTTTGGATTCTCGTAAAATTCTCTAAATAGCTTGTCACAACTTTTTGGATCAGGTGGGTTGTGAGCAGGGCTATGAGGCGTCAAAATTGATAGCTGATGCAATTTTGTTCATAAGTTCATAAATTGCCAATTTTAAGTTGTTAATATTGCAGCTTTTTAAAATAGTATACTTCTGCTTTTAGGTTTACCTATTTTTTATCATTGTTATGACTTTCTGTAGAGTGGACTGCTTGAGCGTCATTTTTAATATTTGCATGTAGGATTTGTGTACGAGAAAGGACGCAAGGACTATGAACTTAAAGTTTCATTTTACATTTCCTGCTGGAATGAATACTTGCATGTTAGTTCAACTTTTGTTTCGGCCAATGCATAAAATGTAACTGGAAGGTTTCTGTGTAAGAAAAATACACATTTATTAACATTCAAATTCGTTTAGGCACACTATGGACATTATAACATGAAAAATGTAATAGCCAGAATCTTATGCAAATTAGGAGTGATTGTATCTGTACTATCCAATGATATGCCAGTACCGCTTTTAGCTTTTTTTACAACGAAATTAGATGTTTTAACTGCTGCAGTCCTAGGCTATATGCAAATTATAATAAATACGCTTAATCCATCATTCCGCTTATGTCATTGACTCCATTTGCTTTATTTTACTTTACTTACATTATTAGAAACAACCAGTCAGTCGTTGATATGATACTAGTCACGCCAATTTTTTAAAATTTAATTCCTACACTCAAAATGTTCAAATCTACACATCTAATTGCCATCTTCATTTTGGCTGCACAACATGGAACCTTCGCAGGTTTGTCATAGCGAAGCAAATAATTTGAATCTTTTACATGTATTTATGAATTGCACAGTCTGAGTGTATAAGCGATAATTTAATTTCGTTGTTGCAATATTTGCTGTATATAGCTCGTAGACAAGCGGAAAATCAAGGCATCAAAGATAACCAATCTTCAGCACCCGGGTTGCCTCCAAATCCGACCCAAACAGTCGCAAAAAACCCAGTGGCAGATTTTTTTCAAGTTTCCGATCCAAGCACTAGACAGGGATTAGATGCTGTGTATGGGGCTTATAATGGGGACATTGAATGCACCAAACAATTTTTTTGTATTGTAGGGAATAGCCTTCATAATATGCCCGGTCGTGAAGTAATTTTCACGTAAGTTTTATTTACTGAATCAAATAAGTAGCTTGTTAAAAGAAACTAAATATCCACCATTTTTTATTGACTTTTAGGATGCTAAGAAGCTACATACCGGAACAATACAGCCTGTACTACGATATTTTACGGGTTTCCACAATGTATGGTCAAAATTGTTCCGTCTACCGCTGTATATCTTATTCAGCTAATCCTGCCAGTAATAATATCCGTGCGTAAGGCTACTTATCGCCAATTGGAAACAAAGATGCTAAGTTAACTCAGATTAATTTTATCCCAACAATGTAAAAACCAGCGTTGGCAACCAACCAATCACCACCATTGTAACCAATTTTGCAATCAAAAGCTTAGAATAAATATATTTTGCTCACTACATGTATAAAATATCATGCTCGTTGTGCCATGTAGGGATAATGTATTGTTGGCTTTGGCTAGAGCTGGCTCCACCGGTTATACGCACGCACTACACATTTTTGAGGCTTTCTCATCAAACACGTAGACGCGATTGGTACACATAAAAATAGGAAATTACTTCCTCAGTTCCAGCAATAGGGTTGAACTACCGTTACTTGAAGAGCACCTTCATTCATTGTCAATTGTCATGTACCTTTGTGAAGCGAAGATTCTCATTGAACTACACTAACCATCTATAACTCATTCCAAGTAGTATAATATTGTCTTGGGAATTGTGCATAGGAAGTGTTGCGGAAGCCATTACTGACTTTATCTATTTTTGGAAACATTGTATCCGCGGTTAGCCTAGTTTCTTGATTCATTTTTAGTCAGGTGGGTCACATCAAAATTCACTACTTGTTATTTAGCTAGGTACTCGAGGTCCCGTTTCCAAAATTACCAGGGCATTTAAAGGCGTACAATAAATTGCCGAGATCACTTGACAAGGCAAACTCAACCCAATCACATCTCTGGAAGACACAAATTTATACATTCAATCCGCTACGGGTAAATCATAGACAAAATGAAGGTTTCAAGTCTACTGTTGGTAACTCTTCTGCTCACTATTACGATAGTGTCCGGAGGTACAGTAAGTACGAAAAACCCTTCAACAAGGCCGGAAGAAGTGGTTGCAGCTGATCTAACTGAAACAGAGGATAAAAAAGTGGAAGTATCAAAAGTAGAAAACAAACCAAAACCTCAAAAAGATGAGTCTAAAGAACATGAAAAAGAAGATTCCAAGAAACCTGAAAAGGAAAAACCGGAGAATGAAGATTCCAAGAAACCTGAAAAGGAAAAACCGGAGAATGAAGATTCCAAGAAACCCGAAACAGCTGTAGAGAAGCCAACATACATGGGTACGTGGGTTTGTTATAAAATGCTTAAAAAATAATAGGTTAAGTTGTCATTTGTTTGAAAAGCTTTTGTAAACATGGTGATTTCGGGTATATTTTAGGCCGGGTTCGTATTCTAATGAAAAGAATATTGGAACTTTTGGGCATCAAAAGCCAAAACCGTAAAAATCGTATGCTTGACATTAACAATTTGGACTACAAATACAAAAGTGAAGTAAGAGCTGCTGTCGGTGCAGTCATGGGAAAAAATGATTGCGTGAAGAAGGCTGTCTGTGGAGTTGGTAGCTATCTCAAGAAATTCAATGGAAAACAGGTGTTACTGATGTAAGTTTAAATTTTTATTAAAAATCATATTGAAAATTAGCTAATAATAGTGAATAAAATTGTTTGATGAAAGCCAACTTATTGAATACTTTTGAATTGCAGATTTTTGGAAAAACTTTCTCCAGACAGTTGGCAAGAAACGGTGAAACTGTTGAAAAACTCAGCCATTAGCGACATGAAATGTGATTACCATTGCTTAGACGCTAACTAGCATGCTTTTTGTGTGGCAATCAAAATTATACTTAATTATTTATTTATTGCATGGAGACTATGATTTTGTATTCATACTGTTGGTTATGACATTAATCTTGTGCTGGCATATGTTACGTGGTACGTGTTTTTTTACGAATAAATCAATCGTAAGATTCTTTTTCATATACTTGTGTATTTCAACCATAATCATAGTGGCATGCTCAGATGCTCAAACACATCTGGTCAAACAATCATCTAAGCACAAAAATATACTTTCAAACATCTATTTACGTAATTTTACACCCGTACGCATAACGCACGCGAATCAAGAACTCTTATTTACAACTTCGTATAATTCCCAACGGCGTTGTTTTTCCAAAGGAATTTGACTGCGGATTTCTTCCATGTACTTAGTGTCTGAAAAGCAAATCCAAAAGTTGAGTATCGCAATATCTTTGAGTGCGTAATCAGTCTAACTTTCAATTTTTACCTATGTCAGCGTAGACAATAGTTTCTTTGGCATCAGCTTCTGCAATGATTTTGCCCCATGGATCAACAGCCATTGAATGGCCCCAAGCAACATACGAAGCCGATTCATCTCTAGCAGGAGAAATAGTGGCCACATAAAGCTGCAAATTTAAAACATATAATCAATCCTCCTATAAATTTGAGAAAGCAAATTAGTATTATAGTTGCTTATTTTGAAACCTGATTATCGACAGCACGACCTTGTTGCAAAATTTGCCAATGACTAGGACCTGTGGTCATATTGAATGCACCGGGGTAAAGCAGTAATTTACATCCCATATCACGATAAATTTGAGCCATTTCGGCAAATCGCAAGTCATAGCAAATTCCTAAGCCAACTTTGCCCATTTCTGTATCAAATGTGGTCAAGCGACTTCCCTGAGAGAGGACTTTGGATTCCTGGAACGTAATTTTCCCTGGGATATCTATATCGAACAGATGCACCTTCCTATGCTTGGCAAGCATTTCACCTGCTGGGCTCCATACTGTACATGTGTTATATAACTTCCCATTTCCATCATCCTCCGGAATGGATCCTCCAACAATGTATACATTGTTGTCTTTGGCACACTGAGATAGAGCTTCACAAGTATATCCCTTCGGGACGGATTCGCTGTACTCCTTAAAGTTCTCTTTAGCAATTAAACATTTTATGATTAGGAACGCTAATAACATTTTCAAGCGATATATGGCATGCGCACGGGATGAATGATATGAATGAAGTTATTGACATAAGGCTACTGATAATACCGATTCCGTACGGAGAGTTGAAACATTCTGGAAGAGCCACAATTTTTGCCCCTTTCTCGGCGGCTTCCCGAATAAATTTTGTACACTTTAAGACGTTGTCAGTTTTACAGGCAGAGACAGCTAACTGAACCAGAGCGAGTTTGAAACCTAATTATAAAAAAGTCTGATTTAAATGAATTTTATCATCATCTATGTACCATCTACTGCCAGCCAATGTAATGCCTATACACATTTACACATAAGTGAATCAGTTAATGTGCTTACTTGTTGACATTTTTTCCTCGAAACTGATTCCTTATAACAACTGAAGTTATTTAAATGTACTCACACAGACCCAAGTAAGCTTTCGAAATAAATACTTTTTGAAAAAATGAAACATTAACATGTAAAGACGGCTATGTATGAAATTCGCGGGACTTGATGAGTCGCTTGCTCGATGCATTCAGTGTCATTTCAACTTGGTTGTTCCACAATACAAGAAACTTTAATAATTTCGCAATTAAACGATGCAATATAGTAAGTATCTTTATTTGATGTGTACTTTTTAGCATGTGCTTTGATTTCTAATTGCAAGTGGAGACCAAGAAAATATTAATATATTATGAATAAACACCATCACCATTAAAAATAGTATTTCTTGTGCAGATTCTCTTGTCCTCTCTCTTGTGAACCTATGCCACGTAACTTTTTTTTGCTGTTTTCAAGAAATTACAATTCAAATTGATCTTTGTTAGTTAAAGCCAGTCGCATAATATCCTCCGGTGTAATAGGACCATCTGAGATATAAAAAAATTATTACCAGGCGATACAAGATTGACATAGAACAATTTTGCATTCTCGCTCTCGTACCCATTTGATACCAATCTGTATTCCCTGCATCTTTTCGGGCCGAGTCAATAGCATTTCGCATTGCAAACAACACAGCTACCATCATGCACATTGGGGGCTATTATGAATACCGATCATTCAATTTCAATCCCATCGTTAGTTTTTAAAAATCTAATATTCATGCATAAGCATACGATTGATTTTTATAAACCAAATTACTAGCTAAATTACCTCTCCTGTTGCTTTGGAGTTTAACACACCGATTGGATTTTTTGCATTTTTCAGCATCGTGATTCTTAAATCTTCAGGAATATCTTTTGGCAATGGTGGTTTATATTCCTGTCGTAAAAACCGGAATTGAAACAAATATGGCTAGTCGAATCAAATTTCACTGTAAAATATATAATGTACCCAAGTTCCATGAGTCAATAGTTGTCCATTGTTTTCATCATGGACAATTTTCTCGGTCAACCATAATCCCAGTCCCATAATAACAGACCCCTCAAGTTGACCTATGTCTATTTCAGGGCTAATACTTTTCCCTGCATCTTCAATCATATCCAATCGTACAATCTATATAATAGTTTGTTGAGCATAACTAAAATTCCTTTATGTACTTCTTTTAGAATTACTGTTCTGTAGTAGGATTAACCTTATATTCCCCGGTAAGAATATCCACTTCTACCTCAGTCAATGTTAATCCCCAAACATTGTAAGGCAAAACATCATTAGTTTTCGGTCTACAAATTATGCAAAAGTTCGAGCAATGCATATTAAATAAAGAACTAGAGCAAAGTACAGTCTGCAATCATTTTTTTACAAAACATACTGGAAATGAGAAGTGAGCTGCATTCCCTCTTTGTAGCATGCTGCTACAACTTGCTCCCAAGTTGGATCTGTTAGTTTAGCTTTCATGGGAGCCATTTTGTCCATTAAGTTTTTCGCTGCGTGCATCGCTGCCTATAAAATGAGAAAACATTTTTCAGGAAAAAAAATCGGTTACTAACCATTCAATTGTTCAGTGTGCTTTGCTTACAAAACATGTCATTTCACTAGTCGTAGCTCCTCCTGTGAGAGTGGCATTCGGGGACAGTAAAGTGCTGGATGGTTTAACTTTTATTTTGTCAACTGGGATCCCAAGTTCATAGGCTACAACTTGCGCCACCTAGTGTACAAAAAGGAACTTTTTTCCATGGGAAAAGATATTCGAAGCTGCTACAAGCATCAAACTGATCAAACATCAAACAGGGCTGATCGGCTGATTGATTGAAAACTGTATTAAAAATAACCTTTGTGTTTATTCCCTGGCCCATCTCAATTCCACTATGAGATATTGACACTGTTCCATCCACATGATAAACGGAAATATAAGCTGGGAATTTAAAATCCACATAATGTGTTGGATATCGCATAGGTACGATCCCCAAACCACGTTTTTTCCATCGATTTTCCTGATGCATAATAAGATAACTGCATTTATATTGTCAGCAAGCCGAGGGTGGTAATAATTCATGTCCCCAAGCTTTACCTTATTATAATTTTGCACGAATTTTTTACGATCCTCATAATCAGCAGTATTTTTCATATCTTCCAACATGTCAGGAATAAGATTCTTGCCCTCGAACTTTTGTCCACCAAAAAAGAACATGGCATCACCATCTTGAATCAAATTTTTCATTCGAACATCCAAAGGATCCATTTTCATTTCATGGGCAATATGTTCCATAATTGATTCGATTAGCGCTATTGCCGGTGTGCTCCCTGTACAATAATAATAAAGCTCGCATTCATTCACCGAGCGTTCTCATATTTATCAATGCAAATCTTTAACTGGCTGACTGCAATGTTCCTTATTACCTGGCGCTCTGCAATACGTGTTAGCCGGAGTATTAGTCAAAGCTTTCCCATGAACAACTTCCCATCCTTTGGCCCGGTACACACTATGAAGTCAATTATCATAAATTAATTTCCAACTAGCACATGTACCCAAATATTTTATGAGGAACCCACAAATTACATACTTTTGAACGTTCATGGCAGCGTACACAGAAGTACTCTCATTCGGAACATAGCCTGGGTCGCAAAAAATCTGAATCTTCATGCTAACTACATTTCCTTCGTCATCAATTCCAGCCTGTGATTATTCATTCATACCAGTGTGTCAAAAGTCGAGAGAGTTGTTCTAATGAATAAATGAGATCCCTTACCTCATATTTACTGTAGTATGGAAGCCTTTTGCCAATCAACTTCATATTGCTCTCCAGGTCCATTACAACTCTCACGGGCTTTCGAACATTATGTGCTGCCACTGCACAGGCAGTAGCCACGTGCACAGAGCGTGAAATTTTGCAACCAAATGCTCCGCCAAGTCGTCTAACTTGCACATTCACTCTACAGAAAATAAAACACACGAAATTGGAAGAGTGGTCATATATTTTTATGCATTAACCATCAGTTTAATTTGTCTAGCAAAAATTGTCTCCTTAGGAAACCATGTTTGATTTTTTGAGTGTCAAATGAAAAACATATTTTTTACTCGTTATTGCCAACTCCCAAAGAAGCAGCCACAGCGGACTGTGTTAAATCCATCCATTGAGTCGCAGAGTAAACATCCATACTGTCCTCTTTGGGCACACAAATGCAAGTTTGAGTTTCCATTGGGAAGTGAAATTGACTTCCTGATCTAAATTCTCCTTTTACTACGTGAGCTGGGTCGGATACTGGTCCTTCTGGACTCTTTTTCATTTCAAAGATGAGTTCATCCATTTTACCCTCTTTGGTGGCCTTTTCCATTACTTTTTTTATGTCCAATACTGGTTTTTGAATGTTGTCGTATATGATTTCCACTTTTTTGGCGGCTGCTAGAGCTTGTTCGCGGGTTTCCGCAACAATAAGCCCGATGGATTGTCCTGCATGCCTGACTTTGTCTACTGCAAATATCTAGACAGCAAAATGGCATGGCAAGCAATGACTTAAATGTCATGTACGTAGTGTATTGAGAAACGAAAGATTTAAATATATGCACATCAATTGTGAATGGTAGTATACCTCTTCGGGTTGTGGATAAAAAACCATGTAATTGTTGACACCAGGAACGTCTTTGGCTTGAATGAAAGAGATAACTCCTGGCATCAGCTTAAGTGCAACACAAAATTAAATTTAAAAAAATATTTTGATTGACTTAACACTCTAAATCTTCTTAAATGCTATCATACCAAAGCTTCTGAGGGATCAATGTTTTTAATGCTCGCATTGGCTTCGGTAGATAATACAAATGCACCATGTAGTTCTCCAAATTCAGGATTGATGTCATTAATATATTCAGCCTCGCCTAAAACATGATATCAGAAAACGTTTAATTTAGTTAAAAACTTTTCAGAAGAGTTTAAACAGTGCAATGCTAATAGACAAACCCGAAACTTGTGCTTTAGCCTCCAATTTGGGCATAGGCTTATACAAAGGCCACATTGATTTGTCCACTTCATATGTTTGTTTGCCATAGTTGAGTCCACGCTCAATATCTTTGGCACCACTTCGGAGACGTTCAGAAGCAGTATCTCCCATAATTCCAAGCACAAACTAAAATAATTGATTTCAATTTGAATCTCAAACATATTATAGTCAAACTAAAAGTATTCCTTTAAACACAGGAATCTTACTTTGTAGAACAAGGCTTCAGCCAATCCCTTCCTGTACACTGGAGTAGCATCTGGAGGTTTGTTTTCAGGTTTGACTTCTTTCTCTAAAGTTTTTAAAGCACTTTGCAAAGTCGTCAAGTTTAAAAATTTCCCTATCAAACTCATCTCTGTAGCTGTTGCATGAACCTGTTAAAATGCAGGGAAAAATTGTGTCTCAAAGAGCTCGATTATAAAATGTTATGCATCGTTTTTTAAATTAATTACAAATGCTGGACTGATTCCTCCAAAAACAATAGTGGGCTTCCCTCTAATACTAAAGTTCCTTTTTGGATCTACTTGCATTAAGAATCCAGCATTTACATATGCATGAGCATTTTGGTAACGTCTAGTAATCTGCATATTACAATTAACTTAAATATATTGGAGCCTCATTCAAAATTTCAATTAAAAATTAAACCTAAACGTACTTTGAAACTACGGAAGTAGCAATTTTCTTTCAGGGGTGACAGTTTAAATGATATAATGACTTTCCCGTCCATATCCAAGTCTAAAAATTCCAGCGGGGAATAGTCTCGGGACACAGTGGGTGAAGACGCTGAAATAATTTTAAATTTAAAATAAACGAGCGGCCCTGACTTGTGCTTTCTCAATATAACAATAAGCTACACTCATACCGATATTTAATTTGGCTCCAACGGTTTCCAACAACAGGAATACATCCGATGGGAAATCTCTATGAGCATGTTTCAACATCAAATTCCCGGACCACGTCCCAGCCTTTGATAATAATAAAATTAGGAACCGATATTTCTCGCATAACTCATCATGTAAAATCACATTCATTTCAAGATGAATTTCTGGCCTACATTTCGAACAGGTGTATTTGCAACCCTCTTCAAATGTGTACCCATGTCTCCAGTATACTTGAATCCATCAATCTCAGCTGCCTTACTGAACAACTCGATTAGAGAACTGAGAGTCACACTGGCACCAATTACTACCTCTTTGGAATCAAGCACAGTTTTTCCCAGTTCTGCAATGCTGTTCACATCCACATATGCTTGATATGGGCCGTCATATTTGAACACTCCTGAAAACACCAACAAATAGGGAGTTAAATAAAAGTAATTATGCAAATATAGTATACAATGAATCAAAATTTAAATTTTAATTTTAAATTTAAAAAAATTCTAACCAGTTCCAGTGTTTCCTCCCATTAATCGGTATTTAAGCCCGGATGATGTTAATCGCGCAAGCACGTCGAAAAGTGTGGCGCAAGATGTAGGTCGAACCCATTCTTCTCCACTTTTCAGTCGCAAATGGAGCTGCATGGCATCTCCACATTTCTCAAAGTCTTCTGATCCACAACATTTTGCTGCAGAGGCACAATCTCCATTTTTGGGTTTGCATGGGCAACTAGCACAATCCTTTGTTCCACAAAAATTACACTTTCAATGTAACTTATCCTCAGCACTGAAAACTTTTGGATAATAAAGCTTACCTCAATTTCCGCACATTTTCTTTTCAGCTCTTCAGAAGCATCAATTGCAATGGATTTAAATGCATCTAAAATAGGACGGTATCCAGTACAACGGCAAATATTCCCATCAAAATGGTCTTCAACATCTTGTGATTTAAATTGTTTTTTGGATTCGACCAAGCTATGTAACAGATTGAAAACGTTTATTGAAATGCGTTTTGTATAGAGCAAAATTGCTTTAAAATGAAATTTTACCTATGCATATTCATGATCTGGGTTTAAAAAAATAAATGCTTATTAAGTTGATCGATACCTAAATATCTTATAGCGAAATAGAAATGCCATACCATTCCAGGAGAACAATAGCCACATTGCGTCCCACTAAATTTTACCATTTGATTTTGCAACTTATGGTAACCATCTTGCTTGTTCCCAAGCTTTTCTATTGTAGAAATATCCCAACCATCACAGCAAAATACAGGGATCAGGCACTGATTATTGTACAATTTTAGTTAACAAATCATATTGCACTGGCAATGTTTATGAGTGTGATTAGAATGTATACCGAATTCACGGAGCGAATGGTCTCTTGACCCGAATTCGGATCCTTGGATCGTACAGACACCACACAAACTCCGCATCCTCCTTCCCTGCAATTGTATTTTGTGCCTTTTAAACCTGCTACATCTCGGATAAAATCCACCAGCAAAGTTTGTGGGCGAGCTTTGTCCAAATCGGGTTGGACTAACAACAATTTATCATGCATCAATCAAGAATATAAATGTTTCATCAAAAGCCCATAAAACACAGTTATTTTGTTTATTCTTACCATTGTACTCTTTCCCATTGATGAAGAACCCAACACTCTGTTTTACATTTTCTGCCCTAGAAAACATGATACATAGATTTGAATGCCAGGCTTTAGTTTCCAGATATCAGTTGAGTATGCTTTTGTTATTAATGCGAGTGTTTGAAAGATCACTACAGTGCAAGAAATTATTTAAAAGCGTTAAAAAATGTGTCCGAAAAGGAGATTTGGTAAGTACAATTGGATTGCGTGTTTATTGGGCACATGCAATCTTTCATGATAAATGATGGGCAGCTAACAATTTTAAACAATCGTCACTCACACAAAATACATGTGATGCGTGCTGAAATCCTAACCAAAAAATATTGTTGCACAGTCTACTATTAGGTGTCAAACATAACATGCAAATAATAGCAAAAACAATGTTAAGTTTTTTACGTTGCATAAAAAATTGTAAAAACTTACGCTAACTGGCTTTGTTCGGCTCCCATATTAAAAAATTTTCCGCAAAAATAAGTTTCCTTTTTATCCACTTGGCTGGATAACTAACACCAATTTCAATTCGCTAACCTGCAGGAGATCCAGGTGAGAGAATGAAACATACATGAAATTATTCATTCATCCTTGTTTGCAGCCATTTGGTATTATCTAATAGGACTTGAGGAAACTTTTTGTGGATTGTAGACATGTGCCGTGTGATAGATTGCGTTCACGTTTATATTTCTACTAACAAAACTGACTGTATATAGTACCTACTTATGAGATTTTGATGGAACCATTTGATTCAGGCAGTAGAGATATATTTTGCCTATCATTCGATGATGATGATAATGCTACTGCAAACTGAAGGTCTCTTTATAAAAACTCTGAGGAGTACTAAGATGCATTCTTTCTAATTTTTATTGCCTAAAGGAATATTTTACTTATGCATTACTGATTACTTTCTAGCTCTACATGGTTTTTTACAAGGAATATGTACGTTACATAAATAATAATTTTAGATATAAACAAATGTACCTTCAGTTCTAACCATAGGATTTTAAAACTGTTCTCAGTCAGTTCATGGTATGGTACTGCTTAACTCTAGCTACCTTACTTACGATTTTACGATTGTTGAAGGAAATTTTTTTAAATTGGCAAAAAGTCGGAAAAACCATTGGTTCTCACATTGCCCCTTATGAGGATCAAAACGTCGGAGTCGGAAGCTATTTTGGGGACAACCAAACAATGTTTTTTTGAGAATTTCTAATCATTGATCTGATTGGGATGAAACTTGGCATGCATACGTTGCTTGTAAATAGAAACCGTAGTAACTGCTCTCCAAGTTTTTGTATGCCCCAAATATCAAAAGAGTGGGACAGTGGGAAATGAGCGGGGCGGAACGTAAAAATATTTCCTATAGCTGTGGTTACCAGGCGACTGATGTCACTGTGCTCATGTATCTATATTACTAACGCTCACTTCAGTATACATTGCCACGCTTTCCAACAAAACTACAATATGAGTTAAAATTGTAATTGCACCATTAGAATCGGCATTATTTTTTCTACAACATGACGGTTTTCAAAATATTATTCACTTTGAAACTTTTTTTATAAAAAATAAAGTTTGATTTCCTTGCTTTTTGTTTCATTTCATTATGCACATAACTGATGATAAGTTTGATATTCTGGTTAGGTTGATTACTTGACAAAAGTGAGTAGAAAAAGCTATTTGATGACAAAACCTGCCATCTAACCTTTCAGCTAACGAGGAGTTTACTTTATCACTACTGAAAGTAGTAGTACAGACGTAATTTGTAGCGTTGTACATATATTGGGTGATTGGCTGCCAACTATAACATTCAGGCAAATCTAGATTCGGAAAATTGTTATGCTATTTAACACATGATTTTCTTTCTTTTTACAAATATTTCTTTGAGCGACGTTGAAATCCAACAATATAGTATTAGAGCATTTAAACTGCTCTGGTGCAGCTTAAAGCATCAGCGTCGTTAGAGTTAACCAATAGTTTTTTTCGCACATTTTGGGTCATTGGCTTCCAACTATAACATTCAGGCAAATCTACATTCGGAAAATTGTTATGCTATTTAACACATGATTTTCTATCTTTTTACAAATATTTCTTTGAGCGACGTTGAAATCCAACAATATGGTATTAGAGCATTTAAACTGCTCTGGTGCAGCTTAAAGCGTCAGCGTCGTTAGAGTTAACCAATAGTTTTTTTCGCACATTTGGAAAATGCATTTTACATTAGCCTTTGTAATTAACTTCGTGACTATCCCCCTATGTAAGTAACCAAACTGAGATTGAGAATTTAACATAGGCTTTTTGTAAAAAATTTCTGTTAAGGCTGCAGGTCGCGACGATCAATTGTTGTCACCTAAACCCAATAAAATTGTTGGTTACTTGTGAATTGCAATGAGTTTTGGTTATCACAAAGAACAATTAACCA
>Ga0210040_10006130_pt1 | contig 15075 bp, 14 predicted proteins | sample CryGeyCG12114_NA_FD_185462 | JGI IMG/M metagenome (GOLD analysis project Ga0210040, IMG submission 185462) | Groundwater microbial communities from aquifer - Crystal Geyser CG19_WC_8/21/14_NA (SPAdes) (version 2) | ecosystem: Environmental > Aquatic > Deep subsurface > Groundwater | place: USA... | reverse complement strand
CCCTCCACGACGCCGGTCTGGTGGAGCCGGCGAAGGGCGGCAAGGGGCGCTGGCGGCTGACGCCCACCGGCTGGACCGCCCGTCAGCAGACCGCAGCGGCCCCGGTCAGCGCCGGCGTCGTCGTCGACGCCGCCCTGGACCTGTGGGCCGGCCTGGGTCTGTACGCCCACCGCGCTTTCCTCGAGCTGCTGCTGTCCGCGGTCGTCGGGCGTCACCACATCGGCGCCGGCAAGCCAGACCGACACCTGGCCTTCGTCGCGGTCGGGGAGAGCGGCACCGGCAAGTCGGCGCTGGCCCAGATGGCCTGCTCGGTCCTCGGCCTGGACCCGGTCGACCACGAGCTCTACGTGCCCGCCCAGGCGCCCGGGGCGGTCATCGGCCGGCGGGTGCGCGCCGAGGGTGGCTACGCCTGGGAGCCGGCCCCCATCGCCGGTCGGCCGCTGGCCCTGTTCGACGAGTTCGACAAGGCCGACGAGCCGGTTCGCAAGGCGCTCATGCCCTACCTCGACGGGCGCGTGCTCACCCAGTTCGAGGGCGAGCGCTGCTACCTCTCCCCCACCCCGGTTCTCGCCGCCAACCCACCCCGCACCGGCGACCGGCTCGGCCACATCAGGGCGGAGTTCCGCCGGCGGTCGGTACTGCTGGACACCGGCTACGCCGCTCACCGCGGCGTCGAGCTGGAGCGGTCCCTGCACGACTTCTACGACCAGCCGCGGCCACACCTGGACCTGGAGCAGCTGCGCCCCCCCGCGGTGGTGCCCCGTGCGGTCCGCGACCTGCTCGGCTCCCTCGGGCACGCGTTGACCCCCGCTGGGCAGGCCGCCAAGCCCCCGCAGGCCGCGCTGGAGGCGGCCGTCCTGGGCCGGGCGGCGCTCGCCGGCGACAACAGCGAGGAGGGCCTACTGCTGGCCGCACTGAGCGTCTCGGTGGCCTACCTGACCGTCGCCGACCAGCTCGCCGGCGAGGTGTCCCCCGGCTGGCAGCTGGACCTGCACGCCGTCCGCGAGCACGTGGCCGGCCACGGCGGCGTCGACAAGCTCGAGCGGGTCATCGCCGACGCCCGCGCCGCCCGCAGCCAGTCCCACGCCCGGGTCGCCCGGTCGCGGGTGGCCGTCGAGGCCGAGGACCTGGAGCTCACCGGTGACAAGCACGCCCTGGCTGAGGAGCTGCGCTTGGCCGCCGAGGCGGTCGACGGCCGGAAGGTGCCCGCCGCCGCCGACAAGGCGACCGCGGCGGCGCTGCGTGCGCAGCTCCGCAAGGCGCGCACCCAAGTGCTGGACTGCCAGGCCCGCAGCCGGCTGGAGGACCTGCGCACCATCGCGGGCGGCCCGCTGGAGCAGGCGCGGGCCCTGCGCCGGCGCATCGACCAGGACGCGGCGAACGCCCGGGATGAGGCCCGTCAGGCCGCGGTTGCGCAACGGGAAGACCGGGCCACCGCCCGGAACCACGAACGGTTCGTGCACGCTCAGCAGCGCGCCCACCGGGAGGCGGTGAAGGCGCAGCTGGACCAGGTACGGGCCGCGGCCCGCGAGGGCGAGCGGCTATGGAACCGGCGTAGCGCGGCCGACGGTGAGCCGCCGTGGCGGGCGCTCGAGCGTCTCGGCCTGCTGCGCTTCGAGGCCATCACGGCACTGGAGCGGCCGGACAGCTGGTGGCGCCGGCTGGGCACCACCCTGGTCGACGGCGTCGGCACCGGCCGCTGGGTGACGACGAGCGGGAACCCCCCAGTGGCGTTCAGCGGTACCAGGACCAGCTGCCCGGAGCTGGCCCAGTGGGGTGAGGGGACGCGGGCGGTGCTGCTGCCCCTGCTGGCGCCGCTGCACGCACAGGAGGACCAGCTGGTCACCGCGCTGAGGATGCGGCCGCGCAAGCGCCCCGAGCTCTACCGGCCGCAGCCGGCCCCGCCGGTCGTCCGGGTCCAGAGCCAGCGGGTGCCACGAGCACTCCCCCGCGCGTAGACGAGGTCCCGGAACTCCCGCTACTCCCCCGCCGACGCCGGGATGACGTAGGCAGCGCAGCCGGTCCGGTAGCTGGTGGTCCGCACGAGTCGGCCCTGGGCGTGCGCGCGGGACAGGGCGCCGGAGGCCTGCCCGTGGTGCCAGTTGCGGGCCTTCTTCAGCACCTCGCGGACGGTCAGCCCGTCCGGGCCGGCCGCGGCGACCAGGTCGACGACGCGGTCCAGGCTGGTCTTCGCCGGCGCCGGCGTGGACGGACGGGCGGCCACCGCGGCGGGGCGCTGGCGGCCGTCCAGCGAGGTGACGGTGGCCAGCTGGACGCCGGCGGCCTTGAGGTCCCGCTGAACAGTCTGCGGGGACAGCCCCAGCGGCGCACCGATGGCCCGCAGGGACAGGCCGCGGCCGCGGAGCGTGGCGACGGCGCTCTGGCGCTGCTCGAGCGGCAGAGCGAGCTCGGCGAGCTCGGGCAGCTCGGCGGCGCAGTAGGCCTCCCACGTTGGGTGGCCCAGCGCCTCCCATGCCCGCCCCTCGAAGACCTCCACCAGCAGGTCCAGGGCGAGCGTGAGGGTCTCGCGCAGCTGCTTGGTGAGCCGGCGGGCCCGGGCGACGTTGAGCGGGGCGGGGGACGCGACCTGGGCGCTCACGCCGCGACCGCCAGACGGGCCTCGGCGGTGGCGGCCGAGGCCGCAGCACCGGCGGTCCCCCGGGCGCGCAGCCAGTAGCGGGCGCCGTAGTGGTCGAGCAGGACCACCAGGGCGGGGTCCTCGGCCTGCTGTGAGGTCAGGGCGGGCTGGAGCCGGACGGCGCCGGCGGCCTCGTCGAGCACGACGACGGCGGCAGGGGCTTCAGCGACGGTGGAGACCATCGCAGCGGTGATGCGCGGAGCGGTCATGACTCCATGTACGACATAAATGTCGCAGGGCTTGAGTCGAACCGGGGACTTTCTGCGCGACTCCTCCGAACGGGTGAGTCAGTCCCGCTCCGCCCAGGTCAGCAGGTCAGACGCCGCGATGCCGAAGACCGGGGCAATGGCGGCCAGGTCGTCGACGTCCCACGGGCTAGTGCCGGCCAGCTTGCGGTCCACGCTGCGCGGGTTGATGCCCGCGGCCAGCGCCAGTTGGCGCCCGCTCATGCCGCGCTCCTCGAGGAGCCGGCGGACCTGCGCGGCGACTGCGCGTGAGAGCTCCTCGGGCACCCTGGCACCGTAGCTCAGTGGCTACCCACTGGCTACGCACTGTGTAGCCAGTGGGTAGACGTGTCGCTCAACTGGCGGGCGTGACGGTCCTGTACACGCCGGCGACGATGAGCGCGCCGGCAACTGCAGTGGCCAGCAGCTTCAGCGCGGTCTCGCCCCAGTCGAGGTCGAACAGGGCACCTTCGCCGTTCACACCCTCTGGCGGCGCTGGGTCGGTCTGGGTGCCGGCAGGGATGGGCACCCCGTCGGGCGTGAAGGTGATGCCTCCGCCACTCTCACCGGCTCCGCCTCCCTCCTGGCTGTCGAGAATGCGACGCACAGAAGTGAAACTGCCGACGGGGTCCACCCGGACGCTGGCGCCGGTGTAGGGGGCGTCGATCATCTGGTTGGCTCCGATGTAGATGCCGACGTGGTCAGTGGCGCCCGGCTTGTCGTAGTAGATGAGGTCGCCCGGCTGGGCCTGTCCGATAGGGATGGGGGTGCCCATCTTCCCGAGGTCCGATGCGATGGGTCGGCCCTTGAGCGGGACTCCGGCAGCCTTGTAGGCGGCGATGACCAGACCAGAGCAGTCGACGCCACCCTCAGCCTCGGACTCCCCGCCCCAGACGTAGGGGGTACCCAGCCACTTCTGGGCGCCCGCAACGATCTTGTCCCTGACGGTCACGCGGGTCAGTGTGGCCGCGCCGCAGCATCAGATTCGGGAGCCACACCGCTCTCCCGGGCCGTCAGAGCACCCCATCGCCCCATCCGCCACAGGCCCAGCGCAGCGCCTTCAGCCCGGCTGAGGCTTCGCGTTAGGGGACCTAACCGTCTAGCTTGCTCCGTCACTCAGTCGGCTGCGGACCGCCGGCAGGCCGGGCAGGCCAGCTCCCCTCGCCGTGGCGAGGGGAGCGCGCCGGCGGGCTGCCCGTGGGGGCACAGCGGCCCCTCGTACCGGCCGAAGCGCAGGGACCGCTCGTAGGCGGCCTGGGCGGCCTCCTCGGCGGCCATGAGCTCGTCGAGGGCGCCCGGCCGGTCGGCAGGGTCCAGGGGGCGCAGCAGCGCCGCCAGGTAGGCCGCCGGCTGGGTCAGCTTCCGAGGGACCCGCCAGCCGCGGGCTGCGAGCGCGTCCCGGACGGCGCGCTCGAGGTCCTGGGGCGTCCAGTCGGCCTGGGCGAAGCGGTGCAGGGCCGGGGCCAGTCGGAGTGCTGAGACCACCGACAGCCACGGGAAGCAGCTCCTGGCGGCCTCCGCGAGGCGCCTGGTGGCCGGTGCTGGGCAACCCGGGCGTCGACTCTGCCCCTCTTCGGTTGGTGCGGGCCGCGGAGCGGCCTTCCTCTGTTCGGTGGTGGCTCGAAGATGAGTTCTCCCAACAGAAGAGCTCCTGCTCACTACGTGAGCGGCGGGTGGGGTGTCACGCTCCACAACCCGCAGGTCAGGCTGGGGATGGGCAGTGCGGTCCCGGCGGGAGCAGAGGGCGAACTCAGCGGCGATGCGCCGGTGCGCGCTCCCCCGGCGCCAGGCGGTCAGGCGCTCGCTGCGGGTCATCACGCTGCGGCCGCGGACGAGCTCGACGACCAGGCCGAGGGCCTTGAGGACGCGGCGGGCCCGCTGGACGGTGGACAGCGAGATGCGCAGCAGCTCGACCAGGCGGTCATTGGTGGGCCGGCAGTCGCGGCCAGTGACGTGGTCGGCGTAGCCGGCCATCCCGCGCGCGACCGCGAGCACGGTGTCCGGGTCGACGTGGTGGGCGCGGCAGACGTCGCGGTGCTCGCGCAGGGCGCCGCGGACCTCGACCTCGACCCAGTCGGTGGCACCCCACCAGGCCGGCCGGCGGCTGGTGGCCCCAGGGTCGGGTCGGATGCCCGCCGAGACGCGACGGGTGCTGACCAGTACGCCGCCACCGAGCGAGCGGCGGAACCGGCCAGATGAGGGGGTGACAAGGGGTGTGTGCGGCTCGACCTGCACCAGGGCAGCAGCTACCGTCATGGGTGCCTCCACAGGCAACGTGATGGGAACTCCCGCGAGGGAGCGAAGGACCGGAGCGCCGGGGTGTTGACCCGGTGGTCCAGCAGCGCGAAGCGAGACGGCCGCCCCTGCCAGGGCGGCCTCTCTGCGTTCCGGGGGGCCTACAGAGGCGCCTCCACGTCCAGGTCGAAGGGCACGGCCGTCACGCCGTCTCGCCGAGCGGCAGGGACTCCTGCGCGGACTCGGGCATCGGCGCCTCCTCGAGCAGCTGCTCGAGGTAGGCGGCCGTGCTCATGTTGAGCGTGGCCGCGGCGGCGTGGGCCTTGCTCCGCAGACGAGCCGGGACCCGGACGATGAACTGGACCATCTGCTCGGGGTTGTCCGGCTGCACGAGGGCGCGGCGCTGACGCTGCCCGCGCTTCCCTGTCGACGGCATGGGGGGATCTTGTCCCCGGGTGGGGCGCGAGCGGGAGAGGTCGCCCGGCGTGTCGGTGATAACACCCTCTGGACGACGCGCCAGCGACGTCGGTTGCCACCTGGAGGAGCACCCGGGAGCTTGCCGGAGCGCCGCCGGCCAGCGGCGAGGGGCAGGGAACCCTGCGGGCAACGTCGCGGTCGCGCGCATTGGCCGCTGGCCTGGGCGTTCGCGGGGCGCGCGAGATGGCAACCGACGCGTCGGCAGCGCGCGCAACAAGAGGAGGGTGAACTGCTGCGCTCAGCTCGCCCACCGCTCCCCCTGTGTCTACCCAGCGGCTACCCACTGGGTCCCCGGTGGGTAGTCAGTGGGTAGACGTGCGCCCGGCTACTGGCGCACGTCCACCCACCGACGGCGGGAGCGGGTGTGACGGGCACCCGGTCCCAGGCAGAGCAGGGCCGGTGCCGGGCGGCCCCTGCAGTGGCCAGGCATCCGGCACCCTCACCCCCGGCAGCCGGGCCGTAGCCCCCGACTGCCCGGAGTCGGTCGCGCACCTCTGCGACGGTGCGCGGCCGACCTGCTCGAGCTACTCCTCCTCGCCGCCCAGGTAGGTGGCGAGGGTGTACGTGGCGTGCCGGTCGATGCGACCGCGGTTGCGGTCGTAGCGCCGGGTCGTGATGGGGCTGGCGTGGCCGGCGCTGTCCTGGACGTCGCGCAGCGGGACGCCGGCGTCCAGCGCGAGGGTCACGAAGGCGTGCCGCAGGTCGTGGGGGTGGATGGGCGGCTTGCTGGGGACGGCCACGGTGGCGATGGCCTGGACCCAACGGTGCAGGTCGCGGCGGTCCAGCGGTGCAACCTCCCGGCTGCCTCGGCGGAGCTTGAAGAACAGCTGGCCGCTGTGCCGGGGCATGGTCTCGGCCCGGACCTCGAGCCACCGGTCCATCGCCTCGCCGGTGCGGGGGGCCAGGGGCACCCGCACCTTGTCGGCCAGGCCCTTGCGGTCCACGGCGAGGGTGCGGTGGCCGCGCTCGCTGCCCAGGTCCTCGACCTGGCACAGGAGGGCCTCAGAGGCGCGCAGGCCGTTGAGGCCGAGCAGGGTCATCAGGGCGTGCAGCTGGGGGCCGCGGCGCCGGGCTTCGGCCAGGAAGGCGTTGAGCTCGTCGCGGGTCAGCCCGGTGCTGCTGGACTGGTCGGAGAGCTTGGGCCGGCGGACACCGCGCAGCGGCGACTTGGGGACGTGGTCCTCGTCGACGGCGTAGGTGTAGAAGCTCGACACCGCGCTGAGCCGGGCGTTGACGGTGGCCGGCTTCCGGCCGGCGTCGTAGAGGTGGTTCTTGTACAGCTCGACCAGCGCGCGGCGGGCCAGCAGCGGGTCGACGTCGGCCTGCCGGCAGAAGTTGAACCAGTCGAGGATGGCCCAGCGGTAGACGCGGAGGGTGTTCGGCCGGTCGGCGTAGGTCAGCAGCCAGCCCCGGGCGACGTCCTCGGGGGTGAGCGGCACCTCCTCCCCCGCCGCCAGCAGCTGGCCGGTCAGCGCCGGGCCGGCGGCGCCGAGCTCGGGCCGCCGGCGGCTCAGCGAGCGGGCGGGGAGAGCGGTCTGGCGCTGCGGCATGAGCTCGGTCATGGGGGGCTCCTGGAGTGTCCCGTAATCACTGTTATCGGCGCTCACCGTGCCGGGCCCCGAGGGGGAGCGCAGTCGCATCGGCGGCGAGGGTGGGGCGGAGGTCGGACGCGTGTGGTCAGACCAGCTGGATGGCGCGGCACCAGTCGGCGAGCAGGGGCCCGCGCAGGTGCCGCGCCTCCTCGACGCCGAAGAGCATCTGGAACGGAGAGAACGTCCCCAGCAGTCGCAGTGCGCTGAGCTCTTCGGCGGCCAGACCTCCGATGACCCGGACCGAGGGCGGGGCTGCGGGGCCCGACGCCGCCCACGCGGCGTACGCCTGGTCGGCGTCCCGCGACGGCGCCGGCTCCTGGAGCTCGTAGGCGGCCCAGGAGGCGCGGTGGTGGTCGTAGGTGGTCACGACCACGGCCAGCATGGTGAGGTCCAGTGACAGCCGGCCCTCGGCGTCGCGGCTGACCATGTCGGGCACCTGGACCACCAGGCCGGCGAGGTGCGGGTGTCGGCCGAGCAGCCAGGCGGCCGAGGCTGAGGGCGCGCCGCTGGGCGGCTCGGTTGCGGTGGTGTCTGGCCACCTGGTCAGGTCGTCCGCCACGGCTGCTCCCTCTCGACTGGCTACCCACCGCCTACCCAGTGGGTAGCCACTGTCTACCCACTGGGTAGGCGCATGTCCAGTCCTGCGCGCACGCCGCGCCGGTGAGTCAGTACCCCAGGGACTTGAGCTTGTCGTCCAGTGCGTGGGCGACCAGGGAGCTCTTGGTGAACCCGGTCTGGGAGGAGCACTGCTCCAGCCGGTCGTAGATGGCCTCCGGGATGCGCATGCCCAACTGCTTGCCGCGGCGCTCGACGACCGGGCGCGGGGCTGCCGGGGTCGGCTGGGTGCTCTGCTCGGCGAACGGGACGCCGTTGTCCGGGGCCGGCGCCAGCGAGGCGGCCGGGGCCTCGTTCTCGGTGGCGGAGCCGGCCTGGGGGAGTCGCGGGGCTGGCTTGGGCATCAGGACACCTCTTCGGTGGTCGGGGTGACGCCGGCGGCGTCGAGGACACGGGCGGCGAGCCGGGCGTAGGCGTCGGCGACGTCCTTGCCGCCGGGGGCAAAGGCGCGCACCGGGGCGCGGGCGCCCTCGGCCTGGCGGACGACGGCTCGGCGGGGGACCGGCTCGAGCAGCTGCTCGCCGTAGGACTCGCGCAGCAGGTCCAGGAGCTCGGCAGGCCTGGCCTCGCGGGCGACGTTGGTGGGCAGCACGCCCAGCAGTCGGGGGAGTGGGCCACCGCGGGCGGCGCGGACGCTGCGCAGCACGTCCAGCGTGCGCGGCAGGCCCTCCAGCGCGTTGTCGGCCGGCTCGGTGGCCAGCAGGACCGCGTCGGCGGCGGTCATGGCGGCCAGGAACAGCGCACCGAGGCTCGGGCCGCAGTCGATGACGACCAGGTCGACGTCGGCACCCTCACCCAGGGCCAGGGCGAGCCGGCGCTCGTAGCCGCGGAAGGTCTCCGCGCCACGGGCGGCCAGGTCCTGGTTGGCCGGCGCGACCCGCAGCCGCGGGGACCAGTACTCCCCCGCCGGCACCGAGACCTGGTGCACCGTGCCGGTCTTCGTCGCCGCGCCCTCCCGCTCCTGGGCGGCCCACAGCGCGTCGCTGACGGTGAGCACCTGCGGCTTGCCGAAGGCGTTGCCCTCGAACACCCGCGGCTGGGCGTCGGTCAGCGTGGTGGCGTTGCCCTGGGGGTCCAGGTCGACCAGCAGGACGCGGGCCCCAAGCTCGGCGGCCGCGTCGGCGAGGTTCGCGGCGGTCGTCGTCTTGGCCACGCCGCCCTTCTGGTTGGCGACTGCGAGGGTGAACACGCCGGCTCCCGAGGTGGATAGACACTGGCTACCCAGTGTGTAGCACCTGGGTAGCCAGTGGGGAGGGGACCGACAAGCCGGCCCTCAGAAGAGGACCGCGGCCGCAGCGGTCAGACGCGCTGGGTGTTCTTGTCGACGGGCGCGCGGAACCGCATCTGAGCCGCCTGCCGGGTCGTCCCGAGCGCGGCGCCGATGACGGTCCAGGAGTCACCGGCAGCGCGAGCCTCCGCGACGGTCTGGCGCAGCTTCTGCTCGGCCGCGGCCAGGTCTTCGGCCGCGGCGATGACGGCGCGCACGTGGGTGGCGTCGCGGGCCTTGACGGTCGCCGGGTCCAGCTGGTCCAGCCAGCGCTCGGCGGCCGCGGTCTCGGCGTCTTCGGTGGTTCGGGTAGCGGGCTTCGTCATCGTCATCACCTCAGCAGGTCGTAGAACTTCGGGCGGAGCCGGTCAGCGTGGATGACCCGCAGCGGCTGGTCGGCCGGGACGACGACCAGCTCCAGCAGTGCGCCGTCGAGGGCCGGGCCGATGGCCAGCAGCCGGGTCTCCCCGTCGTAGTCCTGCTCGACGGTGCGCATCACGTTGCGCCACGCATGGAGGACGTCGGCATCCGTCAGCCCGTGCTTGCGCGCACTGGCGGTGACCTCCACGTGTCAAGTGTGGCTTGACGGTGGCCGACTGTCAAGCTCGACTTGACGGGTGACGCTGGTGACGCTGGTGACGCTGTCCACCCCCTCTCTTGCGGTCTACCCCCTGGGCACTCCACTCCCCCTCGTCTGTTCCATGTTGGAACAAACGAGAGCGGGGGGTCTCAGCGTCACCAGCGTCACCCCTGTGACCGTGCGTCGATAGGCATGCCGCTGACCAGCGACAATGCGTGAGGAAGGCGGTGACGCTAGGCCGGCGGTCAGCGTCACCCCAGCGTCACCAGCGTCACCCCAGCGTCACCCCGAGGGCAGGGGTCAGACGGCGGGGGAGAGCGCCTGCCGGACAGCGGCGACGCGCTCGCGGGGGACCTCTCGGCGCTCCCACTGGGCGACGGCGGGGCCGCTCACCCCGACAGCGGCGCCGAGCGCGGGCAGCGACAGGCCGGTGGCCAGCCGGGCCAGGCGCAGCTGTTCACCCGGCAGCGGGGCGGGTCCGTCGCCGGCGAGGTCCTCGAGCGCCTGGTCGACGTCGGCCACGCGCAGCGCCGGCACCGCGCGCTGCTCCCAGCCGGTGACGGCGGTCTGGCTGACCCCGAGGGCAGCGGCGAGGTCGCGCTGCCGGAGGCCTGCGGCCAGGCGGCGACGGCGGAGCTGGGCGCCGGGTAGGGGAGTGGGTGCCGCGACGTCGGGCGCCGGGCCGGGGTGGACGCCGAGGCGGCCGCCGGGGGCGCCCCGCTTGGGCGTCGGGCGCTCGTGGAGCTCGCCGGCGTCGACGAGCTCCTGGAGCACGGCCAGCCCAGCTGGGTTGGCCCGGCCGTAGCCGGCCGCGCGCAGCAGCGCGGCGCGGGTCAGCCCCGGGTCCTCGGCAGCCGCGGCACACATCGCCGCGCGGGCTTGCTGTCGCCGGTCGGGGCGGTGGGCGGCCAGGTGCTCGAGCACGTCGCGCGCGGCCGCGGTGACCGCCGGCGGGATGGGCCGGCGGCCGCGACGCTCCCACTTGCTGACGGTGCCCCAGGCGGTGCCCAGCCCGGCGGCCAGTTCGGACTGGGAGACGCCGGCGGCCTGTCGAGCCGCCCTCAGCTCGGCGCCGCTCATGGCCTCCTCGTCGTCCAAGCGCCGACGCGGGCCCGGGTGTAGCCGCTGGGACACCTGCCAGGCGCCGTCGCGGCGGCGGGTCCAGGTCTCGCGCCAGTGCACCTGTCGGTGGCGCAGCGCCTGCTCGAGCGCGGCGGCGTCCCGCTGCCTGGAGCCGGTGTGCCCTCCTCGCCGGCCGCGGGAAAGTGCGTCGGCCAGGTTGCTGGCGGTGCACCCCTCGGGCTGTGCGGCCGCAACGACTTCGACGATGCGCCCGCGGACGGCCCGGACCGGGTCCTCCTCGGCGGCCGCGGCCAGGACGTGTCCCGCCCGGACCGCGTCGGCCAGCGGCAGCGGCCGACGGCGGTGCTCCCAGGCGTTCAGGGCGGAGGGTGCCCGGCCGAGGCGGCGGGCCAGCTCGGCCTGGGGGAGGCCGACCCGCTGGCGAGCCGCGGCCAGGTTCAGAGTCGGCAGCGGGTCGACCAGCAGCCGGCGCAGTTCGTCCTGGCGGGCGTCGGGGACGCCGGCGCGCTCAAGCTCGGCGACCCGCTGCCGGGTGATGCCCAGCCGCGCGGCCAAGCCCTGCTGCGACCAGCCGTGCAGGTGCCGCAGGCCGGCGACGTCGCCGCCGTCGAGCCGCGGGCGCTCGTCGGAGCCGGCCGGCGGCGGGCCCGGCAGCACGCGCACCCGGGTGTAGCGGCGCCCGGAGGCGTCGGCCACGGCCACCTGCTCGCGGTGCAGCAGGCCGTCCCGCTCGGCCGCCTCAAGCTGCTCGGCGAGGTAGCCGGCGCGGGCCCGCAGCTTCGCCTCGGTCAGCCCCGGCTCCGCGCGGACCAGCGCGGCGAGCTGTTCAAGCGCCGCGGGGCCGGTCACCGGGGGCGGCACCGCGGCCAGCGCGGTGCTCACCGCGTCCATCCGCGCTGCGGGCACTCCGGCGACCTCCCACCTCTGCACCGCGGTGCGGGACACCCGCAGCCGACGTGCCAGCTCGCTGACGCTGAGCCCGGACGCCACCCGCTCGGCCGCCAGAGCGTGCCGGTCGACCACGAACGAACCACCCGCCGCTCCTCCGCCGCCGTCAGGTTGCACCCTCCATCTTGCACGTTGCCGGGGTCCAATGCGCTGACATTCGCTGCGCGTGACCTTTCCACTCCTTACGGTTGGCGGTCGTGAGCGGTAGCGCAACGACAACAACGGTCCAGGTCTGCGGGCACGGCGAAGAGCGCGGCTGTGCGGCCTGCGCGCTGTGCCGACGCGTCGGATGCACGGTCTGCCGCCCTTCGGCCGACGGTGCCGAGCGGGTGTTCGCCCTGCGGCTGCCCGCCGACCTGCACGAGGCACTCAAGCAGCGCGCGAAGGCCGAGGACCGGCGCATGGCCCAGACCGTCCGGGCCGCCCTGCGGGCCTACCTCGCATCGTGAGCTCCGCGCCATCGGTGCCGGCCCTCGACCAGGGCGCCGTCCGTCAGGTGCTGGCGACGCGGGCGGGGGAGCGGGTGGCCATCTCGGTCATCACCGCCGAGAGCGCCTACGCCGCGGCGTTCGAACTGCCCGCTCAGCTAGAAGGAGCGGTGGAGTGGGTCCGCCAGCGGGCCACCACCGACCGCACCGTCTCCGTCGGGGTCGCCTCGCTGAGCGCCGAGGGTGGACAGCGGCTGGCCGACAGCCACCGCCGCGGCGTGCGAGCCCGGCCGCGACACGGCGAGCACGCCGGCTACGCCTGGGTGGTCGCCGACCTGGACCCGCACGACGGCGAGCGGCTGGCCGCGCTACACGCCCGGTTGGGCCGCTACCCACACCCCCCGACACTGCTGGCCTCCTCCGGGCGAGGTCTGCACGCCTGGTGGCACCTGACCGGGCCGGTCGACGTCGCCACCGGCCGCGAGCTGTGCGAGGACCTCGCCCGCGCGCTCGAAGGCGACCCGGGTGCCGCCGACGAGGGCCGGGCGCTGCGGCTGCCGGGCACCTACAACGGCAAGCCCGGCGTGGAGCGCCTGGCCGCCGTGCTCGAGCACGAGCCTGCCCGGCGCTACCCCGCCGGGCAGCTCACCGCGGCCGCACTGACCCTGGCTCCTCGCCCGACGCCGGCAACGCCGCGGCCGCGGCGGCTGGTGGAGCTGCGCGAAGGCCTCGACGTCGCCGAGCAGCTGCGCGCCGGCCACGACCTGGCCGACGAGCTGGACCGGGTCGCCGGGCCTCGCACCCGGCAGAGCAAGTGGCGCTGCCCCGACGGGCACGACGGGACCGCCTCGCTGGGGTTGCACCGCGACGACCCGCAGCGCTGGGTGTGCTTCGGCGGTGGCCACGGTGACGGCTTCGGCCGGCCGACGAAGGGCGGCCAGCACTCCGGCGACGTCGTCGACCTCCTCGCCCTGGAGGCCGGGCAGACCGTCGAGCGGTTCCTCTCCGCCGAGCGGGCCCGCCTGGCGCCGGCGCACCTGACACCGCGGGCTTCCGTGACAGGTGGCGCACACCCCGGACCTTCCAACGTCGTGAGCGCAAGCAATACACCCGACGAGGTCCCGTTGCCGCCGGAACCACCGGCCGAACCCGAGCCCCCGCCCAGCCGCGGCGGCGGCGGCAAGAAGAGCGACCAGCCCTCCCAGGCCGACCTGCTCGTTCAGCAGGCCGAGCGGAACTACACGCTGGGCCGCTCGAAGACCGAGCCCTACGCCGTGCCGCACACCGGGCCCCGGGTGGCCCTGGCCCTGCGCGGCGGCGGAAACAGCCTCCGCCAGCACCTGGCCGCCTCCTTCGCCCGCGAGCACGGCAAGACCGCCACCACCGGCGCGCTGGCCGACGCCCTCAACACCCTGGAGGGCTACGCGCTCGCCGAGGACCCGACTGACGTCGACCTGCGGCTAGCCCACCAGGACCACCCGGACGGCCGGACGCGCATTGTGCTGGACCTCGGCGACGCCGCCGGCCGCGCTGTGGTCGCCGGCCCCGACGGCTGGCACGTCATCGACCGCTCCCCCGTCGTCTTCAGGCGCACCGGGCTGACGTTGCCGCTACCCGAGCCGGTCCGCGGCGGCAGCCTCGAAGAGCTGCGCGACCTGCTCAACGTCACAGACGAAACGTGGCCCCAGCTGGTGGGCTGGCTGGTCGCCGCGATGCTGCCCGACGTCCCGCACCCCATCGCGCTGCTGACCGGTGAGCAGGGCACCGGCAAGAGCACCGCCGGCCGGCTGCTGGTGCAGCTGCTGGACCCCTCGGCGGCCCCGCTGCGGTCCAGTCCGAAGGATGAGGAGACCTGGGGCGTCAGCGCTGCGGCGTCCTACGTGGTCGGCATCGACAACATCTCCAGCATCCCGCTCTGGATGAGCGACGCCATGTGCCGGGCGGTCACCGGCGACGGACTGGTCCGTCGCCGCCTCTACACCGACAGCGACGTGAGCGTGCTGTCCCTCAAGCGCGTGCTGGTGCTCACCAGCATCGACGCCGGCGCGCTGCGCGGAGACCTGGCCGAGCGTCTGCTGACCGTCGAGCTCGAGCGCATCGACGCCAAGAGCCGGCGCACCGACAGGGCACTGGCCGAGGCCTGGCAGGCTGCCCACCCTCGTCTGCTCGGGGCCCTGCTGGACCTGGTCTGCCAGGTGATGGCCGTCCTCCCCGAGGCCGCCGCCGAGCTCGTCGAGCACCCACGCATGGCCGACTTCGCTGAGGTGCTGCTGGCCGTCGACATGGTCAGGGGCAGCGCCGCCCTGGACAGCTACACGAAGGCCGGCGAGCGGCTGGCCCGCGACGTCGCCGAGAGCGACCCGGTCGCGCACGCCGTTCTGGAGCTGCTCGAGCGGCAGAGCTACGGCTGGCAGAGCTCGGCCTCGGTACTGCTGGCCGAGCTCAAGCGCTACGCCCCCGACCCGCTCCCGCGCTCCTGGCCACCGGACGCCACCCGGCTGTCGAGCCACCTCAAGCGGGTGACCCCGGCGCTGCGCTCTAGCGGCGTCGGAGTCGACATCCAGCGGACCAAGCGGACCCGGGAGGTCGTGCTCACCAAGCTCGGCCAGCAGCTGGAGGTACAGCCCTGAGCACCGGTACACACCAGTGGTCGGGGTGGGGCCTGAACGGGTCCGCGGCCGACCGCGGGGGAGCGGAGCGCCCAATGCCCACCCTCGCGGCGCATCGGCCGCCCTGCCGCACGCTGACCTGGGTGTTCGCTGTCCCGTCGGCGGGACACCCGCCGCCGGGCGCCGGTCATCAGCCGCCCGTTCCGCCGCACCGGCCGCCTCTGAGCCGCGTCCGGCCACATCAGCAGAAGGGACTCCGGACGTGGAGCTGACCACCAGCGCGGCCGCCGTCCTCGCCGCCCTGGGCGACCTGGGGGGCGAGGCCGGCGCCGGCGAGCTCGCGGCCGCGGCCGCCGTCCCGCCGCGCACCGTCACCCGC
>Ga0210040_10006129_pt1 | contig 15075 bp, 10 predicted proteins | sample CryGeyCG12114_NA_FD_185462 | JGI IMG/M metagenome (GOLD analysis project Ga0210040, IMG submission 185462) | Groundwater microbial communities from aquifer - Crystal Geyser CG19_WC_8/21/14_NA (SPAdes) (version 2) | ecosystem: Environmental > Aquatic > Deep subsurface > Groundwater | place: USA... | reverse complement strand
GTGCTACACAACTTTTCGTGTCAGTTTGCAATATACAGATGAGCTAGGGTGAATAGAAAAATGGTTCATTTTTTAATGTGCCTATAAAAGTATGTTCGTTGGCAGGTTTCAGATATCACTTTATATCTCAATAATGGGCGTACAGCAGATCAAACATATTGTTTTTCTCATTTTGGAATACGTTAGCGTTACCAAAGATAATGTGCGATATAAATATACGAGTTTAATGTTGGCACCAATTTGAGAACAAGAATTCAAAGTGATAACAAAAATTGTCTTTGTTCACAATACATCATAGTGGGAAACCGTTTAGTAAGAATGAAAGAGTATTGTTAGCTAGAGCGCAACAAAGAGAAATTTAAAAGTCAATAGTTTAGAGCCGGAAAAGGGTTGACTGGGGAAAAGTGGTGGCATGGCCAAAAAGCACTAATTTGGAATTCCTTTTGCGAAGAAGAGTGAAATAAAAGAGCAAATATAGGGAGAAGAAAAGTGGAGATGGTCAAAGAGCCGATAAAATTCACTTCCAACAGGAATAGTGAACGGGAAATGACTTTTGGACGAGAAACATGACATGACTACTTCACCAATTGCTTTACTTATTTTTTTATCCACATTCACTAGGCACGTACTAACTAAACGTGCTATATATTCCACAGTTTTCATCATCCCCGAAAAAGGTCAAAAATTTCGATCTGTGTATACCAAACCCAACAAACAAAAAAACTAACTAGGGGGAATACCCCTAAAGAATCCTACGGATACCAAAAGTCCCTATTATCAAATTTTGCCACTTTTTTATATGAATTCTCTATTTTTTGCGTGTTTTTCGAAAAACAGGCTTTACTTTTCTATTGCCACTAACTAACGCTCTAGAATTGTACAAACTAATTTTGTACTGTTGTGCCCTACTGTTTTTTGCAACCCACAAAAAATCTATCACTCATTCCACTGGACAGGATTCACTTACTGACTGACTGACTACTTTCATTTCCAAAACTCGTTCTCAATTACATCAACACTTGTTTCAAGCTCCATTACACAAGTATCAAAAAATGTTGACCAAGATGAATCGAATCCCTTATTACTTTGTGCACATGGAAAAACAAAACACATATGGTGCATGTCTCCGCATGATAAAAAAAGTATTGGAACAACTCACAATTTTTTGGCATCCTTTCTTAGTTAGTTACTTATTACTATCGAAATTATTAGTTACTAACACTTGTCACATAATAATGATTGGAAGATTATCCAATACACATTTAGATACAATACTGCTCCGCGTGACAAACATTATTTTTACTAACTAACTACAACTGAATGACTAAATTTGGCTAACCGTTTCATAAATATTCGATGCGGACACATAAAACATTTCTTATCTTATTGCACTCATTGAAATAACAATGGCTGGTGCACGACCAAATGACAATAATATTACATTTAGCATGGGGAATCCAACATCTAGTGTCAATATTGATTTGCTAGACTTCCCAGTCTAAATAAGGAGTTGCACAAGAAAAACAATAACTAACTGTACTAGGGGTTAAGTTCGTTAAGAATCCAAAGCCAAACAAGGCAATACGGATACTTTTACATGACAAGTATATGGAGATGACAGTTTGTTAGTTAGTTAGTCAAAAAATGTCAAGCTAAAATTATAAAGGACATCTCCATGCGGCTTTTTTACCGAATGAATTACAATAAGTAAGTAAGGCTATAGATTTTTCTACCATATCATCTATTTTTTGGGATGCCAATTCTGTATTTACGGCAGAAAAGATGACAATAGTATAGCAAGTTAGTTAGTAAACTGATGTTGTTTTCTTTGCGTGCTAAATATAGACTAACTAACCAACTATAATAGTTGAGGTGGATTCCACACTTTCATTCATTGCCTATATAGTATGGAAGATGCCTTAGGGAAACAAATACTATCTTCTTTGGATGTACTTATGTCACCCTAAGTATAAGTTTTGGTTGTACACCCTTGTGGCAATCTAATGAGCAAGGGAGATACGCGTGCTTATCATCATAGTGCGCTCCCTGGATTCTTACACTTACGATTCGTTCTGCTTATAGTATGTTACGTACACATGGCATTTTCAACTCTATAGTAGTTAGTTAGTTAGTTAGTCTAGAGTTGGAAATAATAATTCCAGTGTGTAAAGTTAAAGTCAGTATTCCCAATATAGAGGATTCGAAACTTGCTTACTTGTAGGTTCGTTTTCAAAGTGGGACTGACTAACAAAAGTGGTAGCTTTATAGGGAATGTTCATACAAGCAATTTTTTTGACTCTCTCAAACTAAACGCGATTGAAATGGGAAAATGAAGGAATAGTAGATGGATTTGGAAAGCATAAGACGATTAGTGACAGAAATGGCAGTTTGTCTGCACCATTTTGGAGAGAAGAGGGTGAGATAAGCCAATTAACTAAAGATGGATGGTTACTTACGAAGTTACTGGAAAAAGACAATGAATTCAGAGCTATAGTTTGCCATATTGCATGAATTCGTGTCATCTTCATGAAAGGAAAAGAGAAGGGAAATTATCCAAGTGCAAATTTTTTACATAATGCCAAAATCACGTACGGACTCACTAAAAATTCTGGATAGAACAAACTAACTAACCAACTGTACAAAAGATGAGGTCGAGTTTTCATTTTGGGTGAGAAAAATGTAATTCTTGTCAAATGTATTGTGAAAAGCTATGGTTATTGGGCTCAGTTGGACTAAACCTGACGTTGTCTGTAGTCACAAAATGATGAAGTGAAAATGTGTAGAAAAATGTAAGAAAAGTTTCGTTCGCATGAATTCACTCGTCGTCATCTATGAATATTCCAATTTGTGGCAAATAAAAGGGGAGGAAAAAGAAAAAAGAGACTATATAGTTCTATGCATGGGATCTTTTTAATTTGAAAGGAGATAGAAGGATTTCTCGCTCAAACGAATATGAATGGCAACGAGTAAATAATAAGTGAAAGTAAAGCGTACATTTAATGTATGAACATTTTCTGTGGCTTCATTTATTACACACGTACTATATTCCGCATTCATACTCAACTTGCCTATTTTTTTTGCCATGGGACGACAGTATATGGCTCTTTCTGATAACTAAAGAATATCAAACACTCATTTTTCACTAACTAACTAAAAAGAAGAGCTTGGCTTTTATTCAAGTATATATGAGACATGTTTTAGCACGGCACACATTTCTTTGCTAGCTTCAAAAAATCGATCAGGGAAAGTTATATGGACTGACAAATCTGACTGAAGAATACTAACCATGTAATGTATTTTGATTTAGAAAATGAGGATGGACAGAAAGGAAAATCTTTAGAAGTTTTCTGACATTTATGTTTGAGCAAAGTTGATGAGCTTTCACAGATTCGAAACCAGCCGTCAAATAAATATGGATTCAACAGATGAGAAGAATGAATTGGTGAATGCATATTTTCTAGGGTTATAAGATAGGAAAAACAATGGGAGATTGTCACTTTTAGTTTAAAGGAAATGTTAGAGAGAATTCTTTGCAGTCAAAAGCTAAACTTTGCTTGTGTTGCAGATGGGAACAAGGGTCAGGTTTTGAAGTTCCTTAAAATGTGATTTTTCGTCTCATATTTGCTTTGCTGTTTGATAGATTTAAATGCCGAATAAAATTCCTCTAAAAACTGGATCTGGTAAATTTAAAAAATTGAGATGCGTAGGAAGTCTTTTTATTATAATATCGTTTACAAATTGAAGGTTTAAGATTCCGAAATATAGCAATCCGGGTGAAGATTTCAAATGTAAAATTTAAGGCAAATAATTTTCCCTCCTGTTTTCAATAATAAAGGTCTGTCCTGTAATGCAAAGAGCAAGCAGGGTCGGTAATTTGATACGTGAAAAAAAGAGGAATCCAATTTCCTCTGATGAGTTTAAAATTGGACTCCCCATTCGTCTTTAAGGTCATATGGTCAACACTTGCCTTTAGCTTTTCCCTTGTAACTATGTGTTTACGAAACATGTATGTATTTATTTGTTTTTCAAACCCAATCCTACGTACATAAATATACTGCTCTCACATAATGGCCCCTTTCTTCCTTTGTCTTAACAGGATTCAAAAGCCATTTGTGCATTCACAAATTTTATTCTCCAAAGAACGTGCTCACTTTTAAATACAAAATGGGTGCGTACAAACAAAATGGCTTTCGGGTGTAACTAAATTATTGCATGAAAAAGTCAACAGTGCCAGCATTTTTCATTCTGTGTACAAAAATGCAACAAACTGACTAAAACCCCATTTCGGAGTCAGTCAGTCAGTCCTAATAATAATAATATTAAGGCAAAGGGTGTAATAGGAGCCAAATAATTTGCATTTCATATGGCATTTCTAAAATGAGCACATTCTGTGGCTTCTATATAAATGTATACATAATTAGTTACAAGCTGTACAGCATGACATTCGGGACGTCGTACAAATAACATTATGTGAACCAAATGAGCTCCTGTGAGAGCACATCCAAATTTCATTAAGAGCGTCACATTGGAATAATAATTATGATTACAATTCACCGGGTCTCCTTATAATGAGCAAGTTGCATATTCAGTCAGTCCAACTCACTGAATCGATCAAATTCAACATTTTGTTGGTTCATATTCAATACGCTTAATTAAACTTGTGGGATCACAGCCCATGTCACTGAATTAGAATAGCTCGGCTAGAAACGAAATTTTTGGAATTTTTTCATCCTTGTTTCTATATTGTTGACAATGCTCGTGCAAAATAATAACATACAGGGAGGGAGTTATGCTTTCATAAAGTAACAGTATAACTAACTAACTAACTGCAGAGATATATGATTTGCATGAAATGCGCAGAGCTTACCTCCCAAAGTGAATTTAGTTAGTGATAAAAGTGGAAATCTAATAAGAGTGTAACTTTATAAAGGAACACATGGTTTTTCTCCCACACTCTGTATACAAATGTCACAAAACGAACTCAACTTTTGTCTTCTCCCCTTTGTCTAAGGCACATCTTATTATTATCTCACAGGCTGGAACAAAAGACACTTTTTTTCACAACAAAGCTCCCTTTATTCCTATCTAGTAGATGAAACAGGCCGTTAAATTATTATACCTCTGTGTGTGTGTGCCACCATTATGAATGCACTCTTTGTCTCCCCAAAAGAATCTTTTCAATGATGTCTTCACATTACAAAAATTCCCACTTACAAAATCAACTTATAAAAACTAACTAACACGAATGTATAAAATACACAGACAAAAATTTTGAGCACTTGAGAAATATGTATGATACACAACAATCCTGCAGATTTCTGGAAATCCCATTTCACAAAAAGACCGAAAGGATCCCAAAATTCTGTTTATTCGTCTTCGTCACTGGCAATATGAATACATCCATTTAGAAGTTTTCCAGTAAAAGTAAGTAGCAAACTTGTAGCGTGAAATTCGTGTATAACATTTTTGGGAGACCCAAAACTGAACATTACCCGGCTGTAGTGACTAACTAACTAACTGTGTAGCAAATGAGTGCACACACATTTTCTAACAAACTAACTCACTAACTACAAATGTGTATGGGAAAAGTGCATACGGGATTTACCGATGACTTAACTTCTTATCTTTGGTTCTCCCTATGTTTAGAACTTACCAAGTTAGTTAGTTAGCTCAAATGCACTCGTTTTATTTATTGAGCACACACGGACTGACTGCACAAGAAAATGCGGACCGGAAAACCAGAAATACTCACATTTTTTCCATTGTGGTTTGGTATTCCAAAACGATATACCGGAATTTCAAATATATTCGTGACAATTACCTTAACCTTACCTTAACCTTAATCCATCTACTCCATTCTGTATTGACTGACAATCCTAATTTCTCTTTTGCTAATAATACCATTTGTTCGTCGTATATATTGGTAGCATTTTAAAACCCTACAGCAAGTTTTACCCCAAATCTGCGGCAAGTCCTACATTTAGCTGTACAATTTGTAACTAACTGGCTCTGTCTCCCATCACTTTTTCAGCAAGCCCAAGTAAGTGTATAAAACACACGGAAAAAATGTATCCACTTTTTCGTACACTAATGCATACGACTGGTGTCAGTCACCGTACATTACGAAAGGAACTAAATAAGTTGAGCACTACATGAAGCGTGCTCCGGTCATTTGGTTCCATAAACCTTTCGTAATGATCTTAGTGCACTAACAGCATCCCTATGTGTACCATGTTCCAGTGCAAGGGGAAAATGTGCCTGTCTAACTCCAAACACACGATCATTTGGTTTTTCTCACTAACCAGCTAACTAAAACCTCTACAGTTAGTTAGTTAGTATGCTCACAAAAATTTACTACCACTGAAAAATTACATTGGCACCAACAAGTCACTCTAATTCACTAATGAGATACAAAAAATACAAACCAAAAATTTGACTTTTTCTACCAATTCAAGCTTCAAATGTATATATACACAACCTCAGGTTAAAATTAGTTAGTTTGTTGTTAGCATTGGAGTATAGAAGAAACTAATTCCCTATGATGATGATGGGGGACGAGAAAATGAAAAGATTAGGAAAGCCACATAATTCATTAGAGACAAGGAAAACAAAATTTGAGGCGAATATAATTTCCCCCTAAGGTAAGCAAGAATAATATGGAGATGACGCACTTAAGCTTCCCCTAAAATAACAAGAGTGAAATACGAATGGGACAATTTTTTCCCTTGTGGTGGGCTTTACGTTTTTCCAATGATAAAGACATCAGGAAACTCACTATAGTCACTACAGCCTGACTAACTCCATGTAATAACATAGGGAGGAGTAGAATCATTGCAAAAAGGATGGACCAAACTTAAGACCAGTTTTGTTTTACTCTTCATTGTAATTGCTGTGTGTGGAGTATGTATTTTGGGGCAATTCCTACAGTGCGCTAAATTACAGTTATCAAGGGAGAACTGGATATCTCTTTATCAGGTTCATCCTTTTTGCAAAATTGCGAGACCAAAGCCATCAATTTGCAAAGTTGGAACAACAATCTGAGTGGCTCTAGATTTTCACTCTAATTTTGCTACCCACAAAATTGCTATTTGGATTTTTTGGGTATGGAATGCAACCAGGAATTGGATATCAAACATTTCGACGGATTCCACAGCAAACTAATATACAGTTATGAGCAAAATGCTCTGTACACCTTTGTTGTTCACAAAATGCCAAATTGTACGGAATAAATGTAGGGAGACTGTAAATGAGAACTAACATGTGCTTTTCCTTTTCACGATCATGTTTATGAGCTCCTCATCTTGTACTCCACTCATGTCGTAAGAATTTATTGAATTCCCCTCCTTTGTCCATTTCCCAGCCAAATAACTAACTAACTAAAACTTCATATCATTATTATCATCCTTAACAACTTACTACTTATTGCACATGAGAATTCATGCTACCTTTGAATTTGACTTTTTGTGCACAGATCAATTTTTGACCAAAAAAAACACAGGGTTAAGCTAGCCGACTGACTGACTAGCTCAAGAAATTCCCAGGAGCAAACATCCTATATATGGATTTGCATTGGGAAACGGGTAGATAAGGGAAAATGGTCTGTAATAGTTATTTGCTCGTTCCTCCTTCTTCACATTCGATTTCACATTAAGAATTTAGATAGAGCTAACTGTGTATACATGTACAACACTACTACTCACTTACTAGAGGAACGGAACCTCTTCTTTTCTGCTCGTCTTATACATAGTTAATTAGTTAGTTACAAAGTATACATGAATTACCTCTGAGCTCTGAAGCGAAACAATCTGATTAGCATTCACGGCCTCTATATAACTAACTAGCATATACAGTCAAAGGTTAAACTCTGACCTCTCCCTTCAATAATAAATTGTCTCCCGGTACAAACTAACTATGATCAGGTGAGATTTGCCAAAAGAAGAATTTTGCGAATTCTTAGTCAAAATTATGTTGACTTACTAACTAAGAATTTCGAATTTGATCAGTCAAGCTGATGACTTATTGAAATCTTCTGTGAAAAACTAACTAAAACCTAACGAAACGCATTAGTAAGTAAATAATATGATTTGAATCCCATATTTGTCTCTTAGATGCAATAAAGCTAATGCTATCGATTTCTCAATCCTTTATACAGGAAACTTTCATATTGTGTAAGTAATATGGAATAATTTGCTTTCAGAGTCGCCTGGACTTGTGTCGCAACTGATTACTGTATAATTGGGTGTCAAAGTGACATAGGCAAGTGACAAGTCGCCAAAAAAGATATTGATTAGAAAAGGGGGAAATGGACATGCTATTCAATCCAAGATTTTTTTCTTCCACTCCACTATACAGTTTAATTCTGAAAATCAGGATAAGATCTATTTGTGGCCTTTGGCTGGGAAAGTGAAAGTCAGTTGGTTCCAAAGGGGAAAAGATATATGGTGGAAATGAAAAAAATGCTCACATTGAGATGTTTCAAGTGCAATTTCTATGTAAAGGTAGGTAGGAAAAAGTTGAGCTGTTTCCACTAGAAACTTCAAGTTGCCTTCTAACTAATGTTGCTAAAGGCAGGATATAAGTTTGTTCGTCTGATTTTTAGAAATTGTCTCAGATTTCAATACATGGCAGGAGATACATAACATTGACGTTATTTGACAATTCATTTACAGCTTATGGTTGCACAACTGAATAATATTCATTTTGCATTCTCCTAAGCAATATATATGAAGGCAAAAGTTTTCCAACAAAATAAATTCTAACCAACTAACCAAGTTTATGTATCCTTGTTTCAGTTTAGTTAGTTGCAAAAACTAACTACTCACCCAAAATTAATAAAGTACATACCTGGAGGTGAATCTTCATTAATCCCAAATGTAGTCCATAGGTAGAAATCCTGGAAGCAAATAAAAACACATGTTATTATTATTACTCGTATCTAAAATGTTTTTGTTTCGCATCACAACAATATTTACTTGTGCGTTCACAGAACTAACAAATACCATGCTGGCAATTTGATGTAAATTTTCTCCCAACGATTCAAATTACTATATGTAACAAACCACAATGCTTCCTAAGGAGCTTTCCCCTATTGCAAATTAATCCCTAACTGGCTCACTCAGATTTCAAAAATAACCTGGTCCCGACTATTCTCAATTACGAGCTCAATCAACTTTTTTGGGTCACTGACTTTTACTAACATAAGATTCAATCCGTTTAGTTAGTAGCCCGTGAACAAAATTATCATATCATTAGTTAGTTAGTGAACGCAGTTTTGTATCCAAATTGAACATTTAAGCCACAATTCTGTACACGAGTAAACGGACTCTCAAACTCGCACGACTCAGTATACACTTATGCATGGGATGATATACATAGTACATACAGTCAGTGCATAGTATCTATCAAGTTTTGTATAAATAGTGAGCAGTGTGAATGTGAAAGACCTACTTTCACTCACTGTGAACTCAAGTTACTCACTCACTCAGTTTGTGAGTTACTGGAACTGTGAAATGCTTTCAAAGAGCTGCTAATGATGGGATATACACAGTAGTCTCCTTGGAGAGTGCAAAAAAGATAGACTTAAAGACGTGCTCGAATCCAAGTCGAAAGAATGATGCACGATTTGTACGGATCGTGAAAACGATACAAAAATTTGGTTGGTTAGTTACAAAAATTCAATTTGGATCTTAACGTGCGGTGAAAGTTAGTGAGTATGTTAGTTTTGACAGTTTTTTGCTATACTGCCTTATCAGTAGTGACCCCAATTATTGTGAATTGTCAAATAATTTGCTACATTGTAATCAGATGAAAACGTTAATTTTATAGTGAACACGACTATCAAGATGGCAAGTTTGCATGACAGTATAAAGCATGGACCACAGGGGAGAATTTAATATGGCTTCGTGAATTTCTCTTCGGATAGTGTAGTTAATATATAATGGTGAGCTGGAAGAACGTATCTTTTCACTGGAGGGGAATCTGTTTGCATAATAATCGGTAGTTAGTTGGGAACGATATGATATCGTTTTCGATAAAACGGGCTCTTATCATCATTTTAAGTAGTCGAGTAATTCCATGAGCGGTTCCCATTTAATATCACATTTGAACTCACCTTAAATTTTATATCGGCTTGGCTGGTTACAAGCTAGTCACTAACTATGGTTCATTCCTGAATTAAATGGCATAGATAATGGAAAATCCATTTTCTGGTACGTAAAATTTCACTTTTCTATAATATGAGTGTATAGTGATCTATATTCCAAAACACAAGAATTTGGCAAGGTATATCTCGCTCTGAATTATGCGACCATTTTGTATCATATAAGACAACAGTGGACATGAAAACCACACTTTTTAGGTTCTCACAGCCGCCATATTATTATGATTACATCAGATTGTAAACCTGGATAAAATTTACCGTGGCTGGTATCTTTAATACAAAAAGGCTACCGTGAATAATATATAAGAGACAGGGGGTAAAAAAGTGTACGATGTATGATGATGACCCCAGAAAATCCCAGGGAGTCAAGAAAATAGGTTACAAAACTGAAGGTCGTCTCCAGTTTTTTTCTCATACTAAAATAAGATTCACACGAAAGCGTATTTTCATAAGTATATAGATAACGTCTTGATCACGGAATGAAATGCTCAACTGTAGTAATAAGATTAGACAGGTCTAACTAAACTAACAATCTAAGGCAGTGTTTCACTTTTCACGTGAAACAAGTATTTTTTTCAACAGGGTGGAATAAAAAACAGTTTTAGGGAGAAGTTATAGTAATGATAATGATTACAAAAGTGACTGACTGGTAGTAGTTGAAAAATAGGGGAGCAATGGGAACCAGCACGAAATCTCAAGGAGAATAATTTTAGAGTGTACAAGATTATGACCACGGTAGATTGTCTGCGTTTATTTAGATTGGCTGGAGAATCCTTAATTAGATTTTGATTGACCCATTAAGCCGTCTTGGTCGAGAAAAGCGGTAAAATCTTCATAATTAGGGGATGTAGAGTTTTTCAATTGAGAATATTTTGTAGCTAGCTAAATACGATACATATTATGCTTGTCTATGACCTTTGACTATAAATTTAATTAGTTTTGTGTACCTGGAAGAAAATGGAGGAAAAATAAAGTGGAGATATGATTAAATTGAAGCATAATGGAATTAATAAAAGAGGTGAGTTAATGAAATTTGTAAATGCCAAAGAATCAGAACGTAACGAAAACCACGAGAGTAAACAAACTGGGATGCATGCAAAAGGGTTTGTTAGTCGCACTCACTGTGTATAAGTTTTTGGGTGAAAAAGTTACGTTGGAGGGGAAATAAACCGCTTTTGCTGTAACACATCCATAAAGTCATTTTATTATCTTGTGCACTCACCCACAGTAAGCAAACTAACTGACATAAAAGCGCCTCCATGTCATATAAATGGGTACGAAGGCCGGATTTTCGCAGAAAAATACGCTATTTAACATTCTGGGTAATCGGAAATCAAATATTCATGCATATACAGCCAAAAATTACATACAGTTTAAATCGACGTCTACACCTGAAGTATTTGCACATAAAAAATACTATAGAATCCAAAATATGTTGAAAATCGTGTATACAAATCAAATGCAAAATTTTAAGACTCAATACGAGCTCAATCCGATTTCTGTTTTTTCTATTCACAGGCCAAATTGTACACATGTGTATTTTCAGTGTTGCAGAAAATTGCCATCTCATATGCCATCTTGTATCCTTCATTTATAAAAAAAGTCAGCCAGATAGTATGACAAAATGACATGGTACCCACTTTTCCTTTTCATGGAAGAAAAGTAATTCGAGTGTCATCAAATTTACCTACAACACAGTGTACTACAGATTCAACGCAAATCTCGTCCCATTCAACTCACGAAACAAAAAGTATTGACAAGGAAAGGTGAACCCATTAAATCAAATGAGCCGCTCTAACTTAATAAATATAAGGAACCAAAAAATCTGTACGCACAAAAAGACAGAGAAAAGACACACATAATTGAATTACATGTGTCGTTCAAGAGGAGTAAAAGGAAATCTTTTGTTCATCATGACAACAACATGGAATCACAAAAGTCCTTCCTTGCAATGTTTAGCTAGTCACTCTACAAGCTCCGAAAAAATTATGCGTCGGGAATTTTTTCCCACTTGTCCGTCATGAGAAAAACTCGAAAATTGCGAGTCAGAGGAAATGAATTTCTATGCGATTTTTGCAAAAGCCTTCTGGTAGGCAAAAGAAATCAATTTTTTTGGATATAGCGGGGTAGAGATGTACGCTGAGAACACAATAGGCAGCGGCGGCACAAAAAACTTTCCAAATTTTTCGGCGGCGCTGCAGCGCACATCTCTAGCTAGATATATCCCTCAATGTATGCGAAATTCACAATAAAAATAATTTGGATCTTTTTTTATTTGGCTTGTAGAATTTTTAAGTTATCTCAGTCTACCATAAACAATTTTTTTTACTCAAATGGTGCCTATGATTTCAAATTCGACTGTTATGATATCCTCAAACAAAATTTCGCCTGACATACGACTCTGTAATATCAAAGCAAAGCATAGCAGTTGCAAATCACAAAAAAATGAAAAGGTGCTTGTTGCACATAAAAGGTAAGAAGAAATGTAACTTAACTAACTAACAGCCGCTGGACCAAACGAACTTTCTATATGAGCACAAAAAGTTAGACAAGAAAAAAATGTTTTTCTTTGAGTAGTAAAGTCTATTTGTTTATTTGTTTGTTTGAACAAGACTGGTGGCTCCTACTCCTGCTCCCAGCTATCAAACCTACCTTCCTACCTACTTCATGTACCACCAAAAGTATACTAAATAAATTATGTACAAAGACTTGTATTATTATTCTTGGTCTCTGGATGGATTAGGTGCTAAAGAATTTCCAGGAGCAAACATCTGCTCTTTCTATATGATTTATTTGGAAACCAACAACCACTTACCAACTTGGGGCAACAATGGGATTGGGAATCCACAATTTGTATAGCAACAGACTAACTAAATCGTTTTTATGCGACACATATGAAACCGATGCAATACCAATGGGCCACCCGTTGTTTCTACAGCCCTATTAAAAGGCTATAGTAGTTAGTAGTTATAGTTAGAGTCTTTAGTATTTGATAATCTTGAAGAAATGGGCCCTTCAAATCATCTGTAGTGTATTAAATACAGGTGGAATAATGGGAAAGTAGTTAAAGTTTGCACGAATGGACGTTCCAGTCAAAAACATGTGGAATCCATGTCTTCTTCTGTGTAAGATAATGAGGGACGTAATAACAATCATTATAGATTGCAAGAAGCTCGATAAAAACAATTGAGGCTCACGAACTCTTCCTCTAGATTAGACTACTATACGGTTTGTCCATAGTTGCAGTATAAGATGGTGTGTAGAGGTCGGCTATTTTAGCTTGGGACTTTTTTAAATGCGTAGCACGTACTTTTTTCAAATTTTGCAATGTTTAAAGCACTATTTTTCTTGATTTATAAAACATTGTATGCACAAATATTTTACAATGTAATAAATGCATGTTAAAATATTTCTTTGGAGTTGTTAGAATGAAAAAAAAACTTCTCAAAGTGAATAAGCTAATGATTTCCCGTTTTAAAGTTCTGAAGCAACTATGTAAGTAAATTTTGCCGAAAATGGTTTTCACAGGGATATTTTGTCGGGCAAATAGAATTACATGAGATGAAAGATTATTCCACGAATGGCTAAAAAAAAACTTCATAAAACGGAATTCTAAAATTGCACAGCCTACACTTAAGGTTAGATACCGAACAAGCCCCATAATATGACCAAAGTCTGAAATGATGGAAGCCAAATAGTTGAGAGAAGTTCGTCGTGTGTAATAATTGTGAGATGATGATGAGGATAATACGGGCCATTAGAATGGTTCATAAAATGGGACCAAGAGTCTGTCGGGAACTACTATATAGTAAGTGAACGTAATACCATGAGATTAGATAGGAGCAACCAATTGAAACGAAACCACTAAAACAACTTCTATATTCTTATATGCACATCATATCAAATGCTCGGCTATTGACTGGACTGACCTGTCTGCTGTAATATTCTCGCATCACCGTATATCATCTCCTATTGTCTCATTCCTTCCCCAAAAGCCAGCACTTCCTATATGCACAAATGCATTCCAGCAACTTTAAAATGCAATGCTGAGCTACTATCTATCTATACAGATAATTTAAAATCCAATCCACACATGAAATCCGAGTGGCTCAAAAAAGTATCAATCTAAAACTCATTGGGCTGAAAGATTGAAAAAAATCGTTGTCTCTTTGGCCATAGTACATACATATGAAACTCGAGTAGAAAAATGAGGTGAACCAAACCATAAGATTGTGTTCATTCGCCTTGGGTTATTATTTACTTGTACATAGACTGATTTTTTTCCAGAATCTCTGCAAGTTGATAATATAATAGAGTAAGAAGGTAGACGGTTGCCAGCTGTGATCATTTTCGAACAAACTAACTAACTAGCTAGCTACGGAGCGAGATCCCAGAAATGCAGCAACTCTTTTTTTTCTCCACTTACAACTTGTTCCCTTCAATTTTGAATGCACCTTCACCTTGCACTTGTCGTTATGACTTTCAGGCGGTCTCTCTTCTTTATTCCCCTTCCCATACTTATCTGCACTCTCCTGTCTGTTTAAATTGCTCCTGTAGGTAAACACAGGTGGGAGCGTTTTTCACCCAAAAAATTCTGGGGGGAAACCACTTTTTCTTCCCAAAAGCAATGACAATAGTAATTCGCTGTGATTTGGGTTTGCAAATTATCCGCTTTCGTTTCGAATTTTGTATGATGAGGGATTTTTTTCAGGAATTCAGACTTTAGGGTGTAGTCTTATCTACGATGAGGACTAAATAAGTTAGTTATATGGTAATATTCCCAATGGTCACTTGCACTAACCCTAACTTTTGATAAAAATAAATTTTCCATAGCAATCAAATGTGGAAATTTATTTTAAATCGAATTTAGGGCGATCAAACCCTAACTTGCAAAACTTCGGCTTAAAATAAATTTT
>Ga0210040_10006128_pt1 | contig 15076 bp, 15 predicted proteins | sample CryGeyCG12114_NA_FD_185462 | JGI IMG/M metagenome (GOLD analysis project Ga0210040, IMG submission 185462) | Groundwater microbial communities from aquifer - Crystal Geyser CG19_WC_8/21/14_NA (SPAdes) (version 2) | ecosystem: Environmental > Aquatic > Deep subsurface > Groundwater | place: USA... | reverse complement strand
TTATGTAATATCATCTATGCATGGACATCATCACATGTGTTTAGTGGATGAAAATAATAGTAATCTCACAAAACATGTCTGTAGCTTCAATAATCTCTATCTATCCTGTTGGCACATTTGCAATGATGTAATTTCCCAGTCCAAAAGGACAAGTTGGAACCATTTTTGGATTAAAAACCCCAAAATAATGGACATGGCTAACGTTCAGATTCATTTTTCAACCATTTTATTTAGCATTCGTTCAGTCACACATATATAAAGTTGATTGTGATCAGCCTTTCCATAAAATGAGCATTTAGTTAGTTGGATAGTTATTTGTCAAATCGTATAAATGAAAACGTGTCACAAATAAATTAGTATTGGTAATTAGTTGTAAGACAGATGACAAAAGTTAAAAATTTTAAATTCAATATTTTGATTCCTCATTAAGTTTGTTTGTGGCACTCGGGATTGTAAATTTTCACATGTTGGAAATAACAGGCTTTGGAATAAGCAGTGCTTGCAATGCACATGGACTCATGCGTATCAAAATCTCCAGACTGGGCCAAATTTTCGCACATCATTCGGTAATAAGATTTGTCCACCACGCTAAAACAGGGTCTGCAAAACAAAGTCACAATCTGAGGCTATTTATCCGTAAATGTGACATTTTCCGTCAATTTCTACCAAGTGTTCACCCAATATTTGCGTTCAATATCGTTTTTTTTTTACCTGAGCGGGGAAAATCTGTCGGTAAAAGCTTTGGCACATTCTTCTCTAATTGGCTCGCTGATTTCCATTTCTAGGGGTTGCACCTTCTGAGTTCTTTCAACACAGTTATCGTTCAGTTTCCATTTGGGGATCATTTGGTGTGCAGTCTCCTCAATCTATGCACAAATGAAATCATCCTTATTTCCGTGTAGACTGAGTCTAATTAAGATTTGTAGACAACATGAATACCTGGCCATCAGGGGAGCTGAAGTCATCAAAAGACTCTTGATTGTATTTGCCCAAAAGACCCATGACTTTGCCATGGTAGTAGCCATTGAGTTTGACGGCGCACACATCTTGACTCAAGGAGCAGCCAATGCCGATTCCATTGTCCCCGCGGGCCACAACCCATCCATTCCACAAGTCAAGTCTAAAATTGCCGGATCGCAGTCCACTTGACTCGGTCGCTTGAATCGGTTTCCCGTTTACCAAAACCTGGAAAATACATGGACTTTCCATTATATGATTTCGTTTTTTTGGGGCGAAATGTAAATATTTTTGGCTATATTATTCTTACAGTACTGTCTTTGGCCTTGATTTCAATAGAGTCCTTGTGATCAGTCAAAATGAAAGATTTGCGACTATCATCCGATTTGTAGTCTACAACGACCGAGAAGTTTTTGTCTCCGAAATCGGAAGTCAACAGATATTGGCAGTCCCCTTGGAATCGATAGAATTGTCCATCGAAGGTTCGATAGTATTGGGAGCCTACCAATAGTCCGTATGCTGTGCAAATATAAAAAGTTACTTATTATTTGGCCAATCAGGAATATACTGTAAAAACTATAGTAGGTTTATAGACATACAATTGAAGGGGGGAGTAATGTCATCGAAAGAGGCGCCGTTTTTCAACTTATATAGAGATTCCTGGAGTCCCACAGTATAAGATGGGAAATTGTAATCAAAAGATGGGAAACTCGGCATTCGGATTGATGAGAAAATCTCAACCAAACTGCTCACGGGCACTGACAATGGGATCTACAAAATTTGTCCAAGCTATATATTGTAATTCGAAAATCGGCGGGATTTTTTAGTTTTGTATTGCACTATACCTGTGCCAAAAAGAGTCCATCCGCTGGCCATTCAGCGGAAAATACTTTGGTAGCAAAAGCTTTGAAAGCGGAACTCAATTTCACATAAATGTCCGTCAACGCTGCACAGTCGTCCACTTTAACTCCCTTCAATTTCTTTTCAATATAATCGTCCATGGCGGCCAATAACTCGTGCATCTCATTTTGGTTCACATGTTTCAAAATGTATTCTCTGGCGTCCCCAATCCGCTCTTTGACATCTTGGATGATTTCAGTGACCAGAGTCTGAGCGCGATTTAAAACAGACTTGACCAATCGTTGGACACGTTCGTCTTCCAGAATTTCTTCCTCTACATATTTCCAGGCGTCGAATAGAGCGTCCAGAAGGAGTTCATATGCTTCTTCGATAGTTTCGGCGGCGTCTTCGATGAATTCTTTAAAGTCTTCAAGTTTCTCTACAATGTAAGGAGTGGCTTCTAAAAGTTTCTCCAGGTAGTCGGTGGCCACAATGCTCAAATGTTTTCCCGCTTCCACGAATTTCACGAAAATTTTGTCCAGGTAGTGATGCAAGTCTTGAGTGGATTTTAACGATACCAATTGGTCCCAAAAAGTTTCCCAGAGTTCGGGAATGGATTCCATGAACGATTCTGCAGTGTAGATCACGGAGCCCATGTAGCGACTCAAGTCACGGCCCATTTCCATGGCGTAGAAGAGGGCGCCACGAGTCATATGACCCACGATGGACAAAAAGCGGAGGATTTTGGCAGTGTCTTGGTCTGCCTGGAGTTCGTCCCGAAGATTTGTCAAGTCTTGGCTTAAGCCTCGGAAGATTGGTTCCATATTTGGGGCTGCCGTGGTGAGCGACTTGAAGTGGAATTCCGCTTCTTTGGCGATTTCTGTTCCGCATTGTTTCATTTTCTTTTGGAATCGCTCCTTGCATGTTTCCGCACGAGTTTTTGTATCCATCTGTGAAGAATGGGCAACAAAAATTGTGTTTTTTTTATTGAAAAGTGGAAAAAATCATCATCAGAAGAGGGAGTTGATTAACTTACCCATGTCTTATGAATGACGTCCGAATCCCAGGTGCTCTTGACAAACAACTTCTTAGACTCATTGAGCGCCAAATGAAAATCGGCTAACGTTTGGATCTCCTCCGTCGCATGATTATACAACCCGGCGACAAAATGACGACTATCCTTGAGTCCGAAAAATCCTTCGTAAAATTCCCCGCTGGATTTGGTATACATTTTGATTATAGCCTTGGGATTCTCTTCAAAAGACAAAGTGGCCTCTAAAACCCTTGGTTGGATCATCCCTGGGAACAAAAGTTGGTTTTTCATTTCCATCCGAGATCCCTCTCTTTCCAGGTTGGACGTCAGTCCAAACAATTTGCTTTCGGGGGTGTCAATCTGTGTACAAAAAACCGAGTTATCGGAGATCCGGGTTTTTTCTAACTGTCAACCTTATAGTAGGTGTACATACATTGAAATAGAAGCGATCCATGGACAAACTAATGTCAGTGGTCATGGTCTGCATTTGACCCTGGCGATTCTCATAGTGCAAATTCCTTTTGTATGTGATTTTCTTGTTGCCCACTTTGTATTCCCCTTCGGATCCAATGTTCAAGTTCAGGGCCTAATAAATTCCCCCAGGAAATGTCAAAATCTTAACTCGTTTGCGAAAAGTGTAAGTTGAAAAATATGTCTCACCTGAGAAACTGCGGACCATTCCGTGGAAATTACTCTATTGCCCGCAGTGTTGTCAATCTGAACATGATATTTGAATACCGCTTCATTTCCCGCTTTGAAAATATCCAATATGGTTTCCATGTGCACAATGTTGCGGGCTCCACCGAATGCGTATTTGGACACGATTTTCATATCCTGCAAAACCACGGAGGGCATAATGAATGAAAAGTTTAGAGATGATTTTACAAAAATCTATAGGTTTTCTCACCTTGGGCATATCCGGATGTCTGAAAATGAGTTCCGTTTGGCGTTCCTTTGCGCCCTCTGAATTTCGCTCCATTCGGGCCACATTGAAAATCAAGCTGACTTTCCGTTCTGGCTGCTTTGTGCGATCCATATAGAAACTCAAATCCATCATAGCATTGTGGTTTTGTCGCGTGGCTGTTAAAACGGTGGCGATGGTCCGTTGGGGCAATAAAATTTCGGCTCCGTGCTCACTGCCTTCCTTGTGTGTGCGATATAAACGATATCCAACATTTTCGGGCCCATCGCGACCCAAAATGAATTTCCCTACGTGCTCCACTTCGCTCCATCGGTCTGTCGCTGTCATTTTGACGGAAAGGCCTTCCGTGGTAGTTTTACCGTCGGCCATCGCTTCACTTACAGCTTTCAACTCAAGTTTCAAATCTCCGTTGTCACTCCAAATGTGTTGCAAGTGGAAATCCCCTGTGCGACATTCTTCGTCGTTTTGGTTACAAGCTTTGATGCGATATCGGCGCTCCATGTTGGTTGATTTACCGATGAATGACAATTTTAAAGGGTAGCTGTCATCTTTGATTTCTAAATTTGCCGTGATTTGGGGCCCTTCTTCGCCGTCGCGGGCTCGTGTCAAATGTGTCTTGTCTATGTTGAAGACACCGTTGATTTTCATGCCGCGAACGTCCGTTTTCAGAGTGCCCGTATAACTTTTCTCCGTATCGGAACGACCGCCTGCTTTCGCATACGTTAATCTAAATGACGGAAGGGGGGAAATTATGTTTAGCACGCAAGATGGAAGAAAACTTTTTTATTTTCACTTACTCAACAAATCCCTGTGAAGCGTTGTCCGCCTCCAATTTGACCATGAAGGAGCCATTGCCCTCACCTTGCTTTTTGGAAAAGGTCAATTCATACTTCCTAGGGTCAATAGAGGGCGCTTCCACAGTCAAAAGGGCCTCATATGCTCCGCGTGAGGGTTTGGAAAATTTTCCATTCAGATTGGCAAACTCATCTTGATCGCCCCATTTGACCAAACCTTTCATTTCCCATTCCCTGCTGCCCATTTGCTCCAGCGACCAAGAGAAGCGCTGCGCGGGCGCGTCTCCGTACGATAAGAACATATCTGTTGATTTCTTACTGGCCGAATATTCCAACTTGTTAGTCAATCGGATGCGATCTTTACCGGATTTGGCTAATACGTCCGTTTCGAAAACGCCCTCTGCTGTCTTCTTGTTAGTTGCTTTGATTTCAATGGCACTATCGCTCTCAATGTAGATTGGCAATGGAGCTAAAAAGGCGGGATCGAATTTCACGAGCATCGAGAATTCGGGCAACTCATGTTTCAAATCTGTAGTTAATTCCCGTGGCGATTCGTTCTTGTATTGGAATGAGAGTTTACCGCCCAACCGGGACTTTTGAATTTTTCCAGCCGCTTCAAAAGCTACCCAGGGGGCGCTGTTTTCATTAATTTTGCTGCTATATGTGATTTCGCCGTCTTGGATGGAGGCCAAGTTTTCCCAATCGTATTTCGGTAGCGTATTATATTCGAAAGCGCCGATTTCTTTCAGATGGAAGTCGAGCAGGGAGTAGAAGTAGTATTCGTATTTCAAATCCGTTTTCAGTTTTTGGAGATACTGGAAAGGCGTCTTAACGGATAGTTGCGTACCGATCACTTTCTTGGTGGACGTGAAATCGTGTTCCAGCGCCATGTTGATTTCTGCTTTTTCTTGTCCGTAGCGGAACTGGTTTTGGAGGTTGATGCGCGTGTTTTTAGTATCTGCTTTCACGACGTACGACATGGGTTTGGAAAGCGCGTTTCCAGAGAGGGCCAACTGTAAACAAAATTCAGTTGAAGGATTACTACAGATTACCAATTGACTACTAGGCGCGAAGTTTTAAACAGCTTACTTTTCCAGCATATTGACGATAATCTCCTGGAGTCTTGGAAGCCAAATCGCCCATGAAGACCAAAGTCTTCCTATTGAAGATCCCTTTGACTTTGTTTTTCAGCTCAAACGTTAAGTCTGTGAGAGGGGGTGGGATCTGACCAACCAGAAAAATATATTTACTATCAATTGTAACTAATTTTATAATAAGTGGTGATCATAATTTGTTTTGAGAACTGACTGCTCCCTGGTGCAATTCCTTCCAGTTCAACAAGGCCAAAGTTTGGTCCACATGGAGTTCAAATGGTTCCCGATTGGGCACATTGAGTATCATATGCATTTTATTCTCTTTGTTGTCCACTTGCCGGGCATTGATGGTGTCCACAATGGACAAGGAAGCCGTTTTGCCGCAAGGACACGTGTAAGTCACTTTGACTGTGTGTTGTCCATCTAATAGGTCAGGGGCGAGTTTCCCTTCCAAGTTGACCAACGACTTTCCCCCTTTGATATTGATTTCATTTCTAGGGAAAATGAATTATTATTGGCATTTGGATTGAAAGATAAGAAAAATGATATCTAGAGAGTCTATAAAGCATAAAATATTTGGAAACTAGGAAAGCGAAAGAATCTGTGATTTCAACATGAATTTTGGGTGAAAAAATGAAAATTTTTCCTTCTTACTTGGAATCAATTTCCCTGCCTTCAGATTGGAATGCCAGCGTGCTCTTGAGGGCCACGATTTTGGACTCATCCTTGTCCGCATCCCATTTAAGATGGGCGTCCAAATCATATGTATTTTGTTGATTGTGGACCAATTTGGTGGCTGCTGTGATTTTCCGATTTGTGGGCAAATATTTGAGCTCATAATCGAACATGGCTTCTTCACTGGAATAGCTGGCCACTATTTTTTCGTCCACAAATTTCCGAATGAAAGACTTCATGTTCAGTTTTGCATGTGTAGGCAAATGGTTTTCGCAATTCAACGTCATGTCCGCGTATTTCTCATTCGCCGCGTCAATCTGCAAATTGCCGTCATAGTTTTCTCCGTTTTTGTTTGTGAAGCCAGATTTTATGCTGGAAAAGATGAAAATATAATGAAAATAGAGGTTTGAGGCAAAAGTGGAGATTTTCGGGTGAAAACTGTTGTTTCAAAGAGACAATAACTACTAATTTGGGGTAAAACGGGATAAATGAAATCCAAAAACTTACAAAACAGGATGATTCCACTTGTCACTTGTGATTTTCATGTTCAAAACAGTCTCCACATCTTGTGGCTCCATCTTGTAAGTTAAATCTGTGATGGCCAAATACCAATGACCAGGGGTCGTTTGCAATCGGCTTTCGAAAGTCGACTTATGCTCATCAATGCGTTTTCCGGTTTCCAGGTATTCGTAAGTTTTTTCCGGGAATTTCAACTAAACACATGATTTATTAATTTTTCGCCGCTTAATGAACGTATTTTCGAAATTTGAGCAAATAAATACCTCAGATTGGAAGTCATATTCCACCCAAGTGGGTCCAGTAGATTTGTAGTTGACCGTAGCCGACATTTTGTTTCCACTCTTCATGCTCAAGTCCACATGACATTCTCCGTCCAATTTATTCACGGCGTCAAATTTGCTGGCTAGGTCAATATGCATTGACGGAACTTTCACTATTTTACAAAAAAAAACATATAAATCGTCAAAAATGTGAAAAATGTAGCATTTTGAACGAATATTTCTGCATCACTCACTTTTAACTTCCTTCTTCATATCGAAAGATTTGATGGAATCAAACTGAATGTTTGACTTTTGATAATATTTGGCAATGCGATTCCCTTTGGGTCCCACAGCACCTTCCATGTAAAAGTCCAGGCCATTTTGTTCCCTCTTCATAGTGGACGCTAGTTCCGTACTGAATTTTGGGAATTGGGAAGATTGGATTGAAAATTTCAAAATATTGGTCCCATCCTCATCTTGACCAATCCTATATTTCTCTTCCAAAGTGTGTTCTAAATTCTCCCCATATTTGGTCATTCCTTCTGCATACACTAGATATCCAGCTCTGGTCACTTTTCCATTCAATTCTGCTTGCCCCAATATCTCAGAGGTCATTTTCAGGTTCGAAATGAGGATTTGCAAGGAATTCTCTGATTTTACATATTCCAAGGCTCCTATAAACCGAAAAAAATTGAAATTCTGGGTGCACAATCCAATTTGAATCAATTGATTCGATTCACTTGCAAAAAACATTTCACCACGCACATTTTGGCATGATTTTAGCTCACCCTTCATCGTAGCCCTTAGTGCTGCACAAGGGCCATTTGACCTGAGGTCAATTTGCACTTTCCTGTCCCCATTTCGACTGATTTTCCCTTCAATGATGTTCACTTGTTCCCCAGATGGGAGGGAATATTGGACCAAAGGTTCCAATTCGTAGCTCCCAGCCCCCAAATCATTTTTCTTCAATTCCACCTTCCCATCATATTTTTGACCATCTGAGTTGACCTTGAGATGAACTCCTTTCAAATCTTCTGTATTGGATCGTTTATCTGAAAAGAATGTAAACTTACTCCCCGCTGTCTAAAAATCCGGGTAATTTTAACCTAAAATGGCAAATCTTACAATCCACATCAATATTATTCCACGGGGATTTAATCTGCACTTTCACTGTGGGCGTATCACTTCGGTAGTTGTTATATTCTCCGGCCACTGAAATCTTTCGATCCGTTTGCGATCCAGGTGTGTCCAACAATAATTGGAATCCGGCATCATCTCCTATTTACAAAATTTTGAAAATATGTTTTTCCTTAAAAAAGGGCATTTCTGATAATCCCACATACCTTCATGCTTGGTGTCCAATTTCATTTGATAGCCTTGCATAGAAGGTTCCGTTTTCTCCACCGATAGGGCCATCACAAATGGTCCATTCAAAAAGAAATATGGATGTCTAGTGTTCATTTTGGGCAACTTCATGTCCACGCAAGCCTTCATTCCCAACACCTTGTCCAAAGCGGATGTGCAGCTATGCTCAGCAAAAACTCTACAAAAACCAAAACTTCAAAATTACCTACATAGCCCAAAAAAAAGTATTATTGAAGGTCCGCGCTGCGGTCTCACCTAGTCGATTTTTCATAGTGAACCGGGGTTTTTCTCATCAATTCGGTGTGTTCCCCTTGTTCTACCCAGTAGAGGTCAGTGCGCACATCAATGACTTGAATCTTCTCTTGGGGGACATTCACTTTCAAATCCAAGTTGACCCCTTGGCGCTTCACTTTAAGGTCAATCCCCGAACCGGTGTGAATTTTGCCCTCGATTTCCAAGCCAGACTGGATAGGTCCGTCCCCTACAGTCATTCGTCCTTTAAGGGAAGTTGCACTGCTAGGCATAACCCGGGCATTGAGTTCCGAAGTGCCCGAGGTCTTGAAAAAGGCGGGCAGGTCTAGATTACCTTCCATTTGCAAAGACAAGACGGTGGTTCCTTCGATATTGAGGTTGATAGGGAAGCCGCTAAAGGTGGGCAACATCAGTTCATCGTCGACGAACAAGATGGGTTCGGTGATGTCGAATTTGTGTTCTTTGGCGCCGTCGATAAGTTTTTCGATCCCTTGGAAGATGCCAGAGGTCAAAGAAGTGCTCCGAAGGGACCCTTGAGTGAATGTTTCTGCCAAGATTGTTGTCCCTAAGACTCGGGTGTAGAGGTCTACGGTGGCGGAGTGGCCGGTACGCTCGTCAATGTTGACTTGCTCATGGAATGTGTCAATTTCGTTGGTGTTGACAGAACGGCGTGTGCGTTTGTTGAGAGCGCGGGAGAATTTGCGCCAGGCGTGACGACCGGTTCGAAGAATGTCGTTGGACGTAGTGGTGCGGGCGACTCCGACGGGTCCAATGACTCCTTCGATGAGGTGTTCAAAGTCTTGAGCGTAGAGTCCAAGCTGAAAGTAATGAGCGCGTTAGTTGGTTAGTAGGACGGAGGGGAGTAAATTGTTTGCCGCGGACTTACTTCAAATACGTTGTAAGAGCGACCGAAAGCTTGGAAAGTCAAATTGCCGCTGCTTTGTCGAGGGATGTATGAATCGTGAGAGAAGATAACATTCCCTTCGGCGGAAAAGCCGGAATTCAAATCGTGACTGAAAAAGGAGGTTTCCAAATTGCGCGAAAATTTGCGAACGTCGGAGGGGAACCGTTCTGGAACGGTCACATGGTGGAAGAATTTGTGCACGTCTTTCTTATCGGGAGAAGCGCTTTCTTTGGAGTTTTCAATGTGTGAAGTTATGAAGGATCCGACTAAAAAAAATTCAAAAACTTAGATCGCACAAAGGTTTTGCATACATTTTTCAAAGGAAGCAAAAATTTCATATGTTTTTGATTCGATAATTCAAAGCAAAATTTCCTGTCTTTGATATCTTAAAAAAACCTATGGATTTCAAAAAAATATTTTACCTTGATTGGATTTCTCATTATCCAGAATGGCCTGCATGTAGGGGACATCCTCAATGTGCAAACATTTGGTCAACGTCAGATAAGCTTGGATCCTCACATTGGAATTGCGTTTCAAATCTTCCAACACTTCTTTAGCCAATCCCTTAAGTTGGGGTTGACACGGGTCCCTTCGGAAGGAATCTAAAGCGCGCACTTGCAATCGCTCTGGCATCGAAGTGTCCTTAATAAGTCCAGAGACAGCAGTGACTGCAGCGGGTGTAAAATTATCCAAATTTCCTAAGGCTTGAAGCGCGGCGATGACTTTGCCCATGGATTCCTCATCCGTCGCGGGACGCACATGTTGGACAATCTTATTTACCAGCGAAATGTATTCATCATTAGAGCCGCAGTCGGGATTGCTCATTTTACAATACTGATGAGCCAGTCCGGAGGACATGAGCAAATGTTCGTGGTCAGCGTCACTTCGAGAGATCAAGTTCTTGACTGCGGCCAAAGCGAGTGGTCCTGGGTGCGCAGCGAAGGCGGTATACAAGTTGAATTTGGAAACGGTTTCTTCCGGCGCTTGACCAGATCCAATGACTTCGTCGAGGAATCCGATGCATCCATCAGAAGCGGCCATCGCGCAAGCGTCCAAATATAATTTGGTCAGTTTTTCGTTCGCTCTTTTGGAGCATAAAGTTTGAGAAGAGAGTTCATCGAAAAGTCGCTTCAAGTCATCCTTTTGGGCATGTTTCATGGACCGTTTAAGTTGCAAGTAAAGTCCAGGGACTTTGGACGAGACAGTACCGTCTTCCATTTCCGAGCATAGTTTTGTCAATAAGGTTTCTGTTGCGGATGCAGCGGAGCGGGATTGGTCCGCGTTTTGAGTTGATTCAGAGTAGTCATACAAGATGGATGATTTTTGACTAGGGGTAGTTGTTCCAGAAAGTCCTGGCGTTTTGGTGACCAAAGCAATGTTGGATTTGATGACTGTCTCAGCAGCAGCGACGCGATGCGTGAGTGCGGCCATGCGGTGCGTTTCGACGCATTGGGTGGATCTGATGATTCCGTCCGAAATTTCTTGGTCGCATGTTAGAGAGGAGTTGACCAATGGGATGGATTGGATGCTCTACAAAAGGAAGTGGACTGTCAAATAACTATATTAACTATAATAGAAGGCCGCGCGTAACTCTCCAAAGTTAAGAGACTTACAGATTGGCTATCATATGCAACTCCGTGGAAAATTGAGAATCCTCCTACACGGTGCGAACAGGCGTTCAAGTCACGAGTCTTCGTGTAGGTATTCCCGGACACGTAATAAGTCGTCGGGCAGTGACCAGAAATATCAACCTGGAAATTCCATATGCATCCTTTTTGTATAGGCATTTTGTAGAGGCAATTTGTATAGGCATTGTCATTATAGCAGTACCTCATGGGTGTCCATGGAATGGCCCGAGACATAGTGATTAACCAACATGGACGCAATGGCCCTCTTGATATTGGCTGACCAAACAGGGTCACCTTGACCAGTGCAAACATTCTCAATGGCGCCATTGTGATATCCAAATCGAATGGAGCTCCCTTCAATCCCTGCTAGCTCACTGATTGCCTAGATTACGTCAACCGATATTATTATCATCTCATCACTACCTAACTAACTTTGATGATGAATGGTCCACTGTTGATTATGTACATAGACATGAGGGAGTGTGTGCGTGCGTACCTGACCACTATTAGTCTGAATGCCCACTTGTTCCAGTGTGAGCAGTAGATCACAGGCAGAGCGACTGGACAACTTGGCTTGACCTTTCACCTTGAATCGGTTGAGCTCCTCACTCTCGTCCGCTATCTGCGTGGTCACTTGCGTGTGGAATTTATATACATATGTCTCTCCCAGGCCATAGTTCAATGTGGACGGCTCATCTAATCACAATATAATCATCAACTTTTAGCTAGACCACATATTATGCTTTTCCTTTTTTTCGAGTTCAAGGTCTCTATTTGCACAGGAGTCTCACTTTCTTGTCAAAAGTTGCCATTCTAACTAAAAGACACATTTCTGTCCTCCATATTCTCTGATAAAGATATTTACTTAGGATTGTGTACTTACTTTTTGGTTTGCACGTGTTGGAGCAATCTCCTTGGTCAGATCTTCTGGGGGCTATAATAAGAATTCCGTGGAATTAATTTTTTCGCCCCAAAACTACATGAAGATTCTGCGGGACATGTGTACATACATACCTGAGATGGACGGGGAAATGAGAGAGAATAAGAATATGACTGCTACAGCGTAGCGCTGCAGACTTGGCTCCATAATTGTCCAAATACAAGGGACACTATAGTTAGTAAAGTTGCTGGTAGATGTGAACTGGATGACTGGAATCTGGCAACTGAAGATTTCTCACAATCTTGTCTTCTCTATATCTAATATGTACTATGCAACTAACTAACTATAGTTAGGTAACTGACTTGTGATCCGCAGTTAGTTATTGCTCGAATGATGGAGAATCTTTTTTTATCGGCCCTGTCTCTGCAAATAAGCGAGTACACTAGTTAGTTGGTTAGTTAGTTAGCTAGTTGTGAGTACAAATAGACCATTCATTCGGATTTTATGTTATGCATGTTTGCATTCTCATCACAAAGTTGGTTCAAAATTAAATGATTATCAGTCTTTCATGCTATATAACTGATATATTATGAGATTTGAATGCGCTAACTAACTTTATCAGAGCTGAATAACAATGGTTTTCAAATCTAGAGCTTTTTAGACGAATTTAAATAGTCCCCGATTGTTGCATGGAATTGAGAATCCATTTTGAAATTCCTTAACAAGGGAAATAACATGGGGAAAATTAAGAGGAATTCAATTTTCGGGCCAGGCGGCGATTCTATAATGAAAGATGTTACAGCCACTGCGGTGTTTAAATTCCCAGATTTTTATGTGGTTTGGTTTTTGCAACTGTCATAATACAAAGTGCATGTTTTTTTTCTATAGCTAATTGAATGTAGACAAGTCTGGTTTACCTGTATTATATATAGTTCCCAATAGTTAGCGTTAGTTTTGATATCGTCACGTGTAAAACAGAGTTTTTGCAGCTTTTAAATTGTATTCGAGTATTGTGTTTGTTTGAGTAGATAGTTTTGAGGTTGTAAGTATAACTAGTAACTATTAGAACAAGTCGCCTTTGGGATCACGATCAGACTGAGGGAATTTGCAAACTTTTTTCGATTGAGGTATATTTTATGGTAGTATGAAAGAGTCTGTTGATAGAAGGACGAAAAAATGGGTCCTACCTAGCCAAGGGAAAGTTAGTTAGTTAGTTAGTTAGCCCAATTAGATGGATTGCGAAATTTTCATTGATCTATTTTGCCAGATGTGTGCATATAATTGTTGATTTAACATTATTTATAACCCTTTGTTCGAGCAGAAATTAGAATTCACTGGAAAGTTTGGGTCAACAACCGGTGATTTTTGCACACAGCAAAATTATGAAAAATTTCAATAAAAATTGCAAACACTTGCACAAACTTTATCCATATGGTCTCCAAAATGTCTAGGCAAGCAGTTTTCCCTGATAAAGGCTATATATCTAAAGAAGCCCTTTCATTAACTTTTCTTAAGTTGCATTTTTACAAATTGGGACACTTTCCAGTACAAAGTGCAAAAAAATACAAACTATATGGTAAACAAGTGGACATTTTGCATCCCATCTGATCTAGGACAAGGATATGATTATTATTAATATCCAAGAAAATAGATAGATTGGACTTTGGACACTCTATGGTCATCATGGGTAAATTGCCAGAAATTTCGGGTATTTTTCATACTCAGTTCCTGGAAATGGCCACCAAAGGTCAACTTTATGAACATATCATGTAACACTACTTGTCCATAGTGACGTTCACACAGTATCATAATTTATTATTGCTCTCGTCCTTAAGCATAATAATAATTCATTAATTACATAGTCATTAAATAATTACACACGTCACGGTAATCTAAATCACACTCATCATTATATCCATAATAATATAAATAAATACATTAGCTACATCATACACATACGACCAACTTTTAGCTGCCCAGTTTTGTTGGGATTCCCCATATTCCCTTAAATCATAATAATTCTTAATTCTAACCATCCATAATAGCTATAACTAGTTCGTTAGTTGACTTAATGATTGCATCTGAATTGGCTGACTCAAATTATTATTATTACTATTATTACATATGTATGATGGTGACTGACTGAAAATCATTATCTATTATTCCTATATGTCATAATCATCTTACAAGGGACGGGGAAAGTGATGAGTGACTACACAAATTAACATGATAATAATTTATGATAATTAACAAAAAAGCTCTATATCCTTTCCTTACCGATAATAAAGTGATCAAAAACAAATAAGACGGACAACACTTGATACCCTGTGTCGGGTCGGGCCCCACACTCCTGCTAATTCTGAATCCCGCCCAAAATAACGGTAACGTATGAATGATGTTCTATTCAAAACTAAATTCGGCAAACGGTGTCGGCCTGAATACTTGGGCATGCTGGTATCTATCTATCTGTATAATGACGGTCTTAGTTTAGCGGTGAGCCAGGCCTAGGGCACGCATTTATGAACCGATTTGCCTCAAAACAATTTTTAAAAATTCCTGAAGTGTGCGCGGAGTGCCCTTACATTTGGGTCTAAGCCGTATAACGCTTACAATGAAATGCATCTTAGTGGTTGTCGCCAGTTTTTTAATTTTCATGTCCAAAACCTTCTTCAGCACCTTTGAAAACCCTTAAAAATAGTTTTATCTCCCAATGCCCCGGATTCGATGAATTCGGGGAATTCGAAGAAAACGCTTCAACTTTATTCTTTATTTGAAAATTAAAAAACTGGCGACAACCACTAAGATGCCTTTCATTGTTAGTTAACGAGATAATTGACAATTAAGCTGATTTTTCAGGCAATTTAGGTTTCCATGTGAATCCAAACAGTTACAGATTGTAAAAATGGAAAAATGACAAGGGGCCCTCTTAATTTCTAGATTTTTTCCATGTTAA
>Ga0210040_10006126_pt1 | contig 15084 bp, 2 predicted proteins | sample CryGeyCG12114_NA_FD_185462 | JGI IMG/M metagenome (GOLD analysis project Ga0210040, IMG submission 185462) | Groundwater microbial communities from aquifer - Crystal Geyser CG19_WC_8/21/14_NA (SPAdes) (version 2) | ecosystem: Environmental > Aquatic > Deep subsurface > Groundwater | place: USA... | reverse complement strand
TCATTGTATCCTTTTTGCACCTTAGGATCAATGAGTGCTGCATGCCAACTAGTGAAGGACAGTCAAGCAACTGTTGCTTGCTGTTTGGTTGTAATGGAGCTGGATGGTCTTAATGGGAGGAAAAAAATTACTGAACCTGTACATTCCATTATGCATTTCTAAAAAAATTCCTATTGGTGGAGATTTTGAACGCCTGTATCTCGAACAAACACAGCCAAAATGTTTTTGGGTTTCATAGTAGCTCATGAAAAAAGTCAATATTTTCAAAAATAATATTTTTCCAAACTGCGGTATCTAAACCACCTTAATTCTGTAAGTGAAAATAAATAAGTAGCTGATTGATTATACACGTCATTTATTAAAATTGTCAAATTCTTCATTTACAATGTTTTGTCTATATTCATCATAAGTGCACTGTTCTTCAGAGGCTTCGTGCTCTTTAGAGTGAATAAAATCATCGTCTGGATCTGGATTAGAATCGAATTGCTTTAACTGTTCCTGTAGTACTAATGTTTTCCATCGTTCGACACTTTCTTCTTTCAAAAAGTCACTTTCCTCATAATATGTGCCTTTCTTTTTTAGCTCTTTACTCTTACTTATCCTCCTTTCCTTTAGGAACTTCAGAAATTCTGCTTTTCTTTTTCTATCTTCCTTTTTATTTTCCTCCAATCGAGAATGACTAGTCTCCGAGTCAGATTGTAGAGGAAATGTGAAATCAGCATCTACATCTGACCAATCATTGCCAGTCTGGTGAGACTTTTTCGATTTCTTGATACCCTTCTCAATCTATAATTCAAACCAAAGTAGATTTATTACACCAGCAATTTGCAACAGCTACGATTGTATAGTTGTATCCACGTTCCGCAAAATTATAATTAAGCCTAACTACCTGCTGCATAATCTTTTCTCGATCAACACCAAGAATATCCAGGCGCATTTTTACTACTTCAACAGTAGGAGATTCTATACTCATTTCAGTTGCGGCAAGTTCACTAATATTGGAGGGATTGTTGAATAATTTAGAGCTTGGAGTGGGAGTAAAATCATCTCCAAAATCGCAAACTTTTAACAAACGTTCAACTTCTTGCACATGCGCAATACTTGAATCTTTAACGAATCTAACTTCAGGAACCATTCCAATGACTCTTCGCTGTGTCAACTCATGTCTAAGGGTTAGTGCGGCCTCAGGAAGCGCTGCCTGGATTAAATCGTCAGTTTTTCCGTTAGGGGCCCAAAAAATGTTGATGACAGAGAAATTGCTTGCTACTTGTACTTTCGATATTTGTAGTCCAAGGCCCACTAACTCAGGGGCAACTTCTCCAGTTGATAAATAACTGGATATTTGTTCCATAAATACTGCATTGAGAACTTCAACTCTTCTACTTGTGCGGTTGGTAAGTATGTTAGGATTTTTGGAGATCATCTGGCTCGTGGGTTTTGATTTAAGACTGGTTGGATCATTCCTATGTTTTCAAAAAAAAACAGTAATGAATGAGTGGGCTTACATACTACAATTCAGTACTTATCGGAGCAAAAAGAAAGCTATATAAAATATGGAATATATGACAAAGAATGCGCACTTGGAATCACTGTTGATTAGATTTAAAAGAGTCCTTGATGCTCTAGTTTTCGCTATGGTATTTCGGACGTTAGAACTAAAGAAATTACATCTGCAGGCAGAAAATTTTTCATTTCCTAAAAACGCTGACGTCAAAAACCATCTAAATTTCTCACGACACAAGACGATATGACCCATTGTTTTATATTCTGCCGAGCCGGTAGAAGCTTGTCAGCATCTGTTCTGTGGTGATAGCCCAATTAGAGGTAGATTTTAATATTAAACAATTCGTACGTGAAAACAACATCAGTGAAGTGAAAACAATTGTTTTGCAAAATTTTGTGCTTGAGCTTTTCGTTATAAACAGAAATTTGGCTGACTTTTTCATTTCCCGCTAAAACAGATTCGATGATTAGGTCGGGGCAGAGCAGTTCCTTTACAACGCACAAACGGGGTTGGTAAAAAACATGGCGTTTGGTACTTAACGTTAGTGATGAAGATTTCCGCAAAAACCTGACCTGTACACAAACGTTAACGCGTACTGTTTGTGAGCATGTGCTTCATTGATGTTCTGTCGGAAAAAGCAGTACAGTATCCGATCAATTATCCGAAATTATACAGGCCATGCAAACATTTTTTTTTTAATTATTGCTTGTTGCTGTTGCTGTTTACTCGCAGTTACGTTAGCTGTTATTGAATTGGCGTATTGTACGTATGACTAAATGTTATTAAATACTGCGTCTGTAATTCAATACGTTTTAGTCTATGATAACTTGACAGTAAAAACATCTCTTGTGGTGCATTGCGTTTACAAAATTCCGAATTCTTGGATTAAAAAAGTAAAAGCGAAAAAAAACCTGAATCGGAAGGATCATTTCATCTTACACGAATTCAACAAATCATATAAACGATAGCCAGTATTCACTAAATATTATTAATTTATACATTGGACCCTTCAAAAATTTAAATTATTTGCAGCTTTATCTAAGCAAACTGTACATTCAATTAAAAACCACTATGAATACTGGAATGCAACGCATTCGCATGATTTACGAATAAACGCAAGAGAACTATCAACCCTGACCCATTCCTTTAACAATTATAACCCCCCTACTTTATACGCTAATTCAAATTGTATAAATGAAAAAATTCTAAATATGATGAAATTATGCGTCGGACCTGTCAAACATGTGAATTATTTGCAACTGACTTTATCTAAGCAAACTGTACATTCATTTTAAAACGACCATGAACTTTAGCATACGCATGATTTACGACTGAATGCAAGAGAACTATCATTCCTGACCCATTCCTTTAACTATTAACCCCCCTTTTTTATACGCTCATTTAGATTAAATAAATGAAAAAATTCTACTCATTTATTGCTTTATTTGTTAAAAACAAACAACCAAACACACTTTAAAAAATTCTTCTTTCCATACTAACAGCAATAACATGCATGCTACCAACCAACCATCACTGCGACCAATGATCGTGTTAGAGGGAAGAAAGTGGCAGATGACACGCGTCGTGAAAGCCACAATTCTGTACAATACGTACAATACAAACGTTGCTTACTACAACCACTGCTTCCAGTCGGAGCAGAAAAAAGTAAAGAGCACAAAAATTGTACGGGGAATTCACTTGCTTACTTTCTCTTCACCAGTCGAGATTCACAACTAACTACTTCTCCTCACAAACTTTCTCTGTTTCACCAATCCACCCCTTCATATAAAACGTTAGACCCAAACCTAGAATCTATTCAGTCTTGGCCCATTCTGGTTCTAGTCCAGACTATGTGCGCCCCTAACCACGTAAACCATCATTTTTGTTAACAGACAACAAAACACGTTATTTGTATTACAATATGAGTTTCCGACTACTGATACCAATTCCTGTATAACCGACCTGCCTACCATTTATACAGACAAGCTAAAAGTGTTGTTAAAAACCCAGTAATCCAGGATTATAAAAGGACAACAACCAAGCTCACATTTATCTTCATCTCTGTAGCAATTTCCTCCGGTAGTCCTTTTCTCACTGAATACGTGACTCCTGCTCCCAACCTTTTTTCTCACCGAGCACAAAAGGAATGATTATGCCCTGTGCGCGTGCATATGCATGAATAGTTTATCTCCCAGTGTGTGTGTGACCTGTTGCCTACTACAGTTAGTTCCCTCACCTGCACTCTATCCTCCGAGAAAAGTGGATGTCAGCAGCGAAAGTAACACTACTGCTGTAATAACGATAATACAGATTTTTTCCAAACTTTGTTCAAACACTAATTCTTCATCGTGTCTCCAGTTTCGTGAATCCTACTTATTCAGTTTACTGAACCATAGCTCCAGTCACCGTCGGCAAATACTCTGAGACTCAAATGGAATAGGTGAATTACTCGATTAGTGGAGTCGCACACGTTGTACTTATTAATTAACTTTAAGCTTTTAGCTAGTTAGGTTTCCGTAGTTCAGACTTGAGTGCTACTTTGAATGCGGGCTGCTTAGTTAGATCACAAACTCTGATAGATGGTTAATGTGTTCTAACAGTGGATACAGAGAAGGGAAGATGAAGTCATCTTCGCAAATGAGGTCGTATTCCTCTGGGATTTACCACGTCACGATCCTCATGGTTGCGCTTTTTCTTCAGAATGGTGAATCCGTGTCTCCCATGGAAAAAATTCCACTTGGTAAGAATATTCAATTCTTAATTTGTGTATTGTTTCATTCCTATGATTTGGCTATCGTATGATGAAACGAAAAAATCTAATATTTTCAAAGCTACTTTGTCCATGCAAAATATAAATAGTCGGTAATATTCTGGCGTGAGATATATTACTTTGGGAGAAGTAAATCAGTCAGTCATATTTATGTTTCTCTAGTGAATATTTCATCATCATCATTTTATTTTAATTTTTATAAGCTATATTTCCATGCCTGTCATACACACTTTGTAAAGGAGTTTTGAAAAAATCTGTCAGCCTTATTGTTAGTAAAAAAAAGTAAATCACACCTCAAAGAAAAGCGGAGGATGAATGTGCTAAGCCCGTATGGACATACAGACAATGGTTATGGCATCATGGTGGATCCAAAAAAGATTTATCAGGCCAGCGTCTCACAAAAATATACACAAGGGGTGTTTCATATGCAAATTATATGGTAATAATCTCTTTACGCGCTCATCTGGCTATGGCACTTTTCTCCTTATTGCCCACACAGTGAAATAAACATTTTAGATTTTTTGGCTACTAACTACTACACTTATAATACTTAATGTGGTGGTCCCTCCTAACATTAAATCACGGTAGATCGTTTCATTCAGCAAGTCTTTTGCATTGCGTATTGTGAGATCGCATTTTATACTTTAGCCATAAATAACAATAGTTTTATATTTTTGTTTGTTTCATTCGATGCATTATGCTTTTGATTGGTTAATGTTACCTTGTGGTGATTAATGTAACCTAATGAACTACTCTTTTGCTGATGCTTTGTAAGTTAAAAGAACCGGATTAGTCAATTCCTAAGGAAAGTCTCATTTTGAAAGGTGTAAAGTCAGCAACTGTTGCCATTGTTTATCGTGTGTCTATATTACTACGATTTTTAAAGCTGTCGTATGGATTTGCCCCAGTCGTTAGCCTGCTTTTTGCGTACTACTTAACTACAGTTCCCCCTGGCTTTCATATATATTCTGCTCTATCAACTTAGTTAGTAGCTACATCCCATATAAACCCTCACACTATTGACAGTATTAAGTTGGGTGAAATCCGAAAAGTTAGTTATTCTTATTGCTTGTTTCAACGATCAGCTAGAATGAATTTTATCTCAAATTATGTAAGGGAAATTTGGGGAATTGAATCTTTTTTTGACCAAATTGATATAAAATTGAACACTATGAAAACACCCTTGATTTTTTGCAGTTTCACAGTCTCATTTTAATTTTAGATGGAAATATTGACAGGCCCTTCCATACAGACAATCCCATGTAAAGTGCAATGCTTATTGTGCGTGAAATTGAAATTCTAGAGCAAACTTTGAAATCCTTTTACCACATGGAAGCTAATCGTTAGCTTTACATGTACATTTGATCTCGTTGATAAACTCTATCTACAGTATACTACAGTCATTCATTTATTTTTCAGGTGCAATTTTTGAACAAGGAACCACTCAAACGCAAACAGCATTTAAGTATGCCTTGATGCTACAAAATCAACGAGCAGAAGAGCGACGGTTTGAGTTCCAAGCATTTGTCGATGTCATTAATACAGCTGATGCATTCAAGCTCTCCAGAATAAGTGAGTTTTTAGTTTTTCGCTTCAGCTTTCCATATTTTATGCTTGCACAAGTTGACTTGAAAGATAAACTGTCTTTATCAAGGTATCCTACCATTTGTATGATCACTGTGGTTTTGCGATATTAATTTCAGTCGTAATTGCATGTAGTAAATGGGACACGAGTGCATATTTGCCATTCTATTACCATTTAAATGATCACTACATGGTGTGCATACTGTCAAATGCTATTCTTTACGATAATTAAACGCATTCATCTCTAAAATTGGTGCTGGCTGGCATCCGTATATTTCCTACAGCATAATATAAGCATACTATCATATGAGCATGTATGAATGATTTTCAGCTATGGAACATGATAAAAATACGTGCATGCAAACTCTCACAACTTATTTGACAGGGAAAATTTTAATATAACCAAAAAAAGTATTGAACGGACACTACAGTACTAAACTTGTCTCATTCCCAGAATCCCATAGTGAAATGCCAGAAAATTGAATGTGTCCAAAACATACGATTCAGTCAACTTCTTTGTCACTTGATTCATAATTTGATTAAAACAGCATGTGTGTGACTATATTCACTATTGGAATAAAATTAAATCTGGGAACCAATCTCTCGTATCCATTTAGTTTTATGTAAAATCTTTCGCCAATCCCACACGAAGCAAATTTTGCACTACTAATAAAATCAAACTGCTTACTCTGACTATCGCCAGACTGTGTTATCCTACTATCTTCCAATAAGAACAAAACATGGCATACTACACCTTCAATTTTTTGCCTTATTTACATTTTTTTCTCAACTCAAATAAAGAAAATTTTTACACTTCCTTTCACCACTTTCGTCACTACTACTACTTCTTTTTATTCATCCATGGCACGACGTAATCTTTTCTTTCCCATGACTTCATTTCATTTCTATCAGTTAAATCATTGAAGAAGAAAAAATCCTAGTATGTGCTACTGTATGCTACTACATGTTCCACGAGGAAAGAAACGTGTGTCAGTCTCTTCACTTTGTATTAGAGCAAAGGAAGTGAAAGTTGCGTCTCGTATAGTGTGTATGCACAGTTCCAAACATCCGTACCCACTGCCTTGATGTGTGTCCACATGCAGTATTTATTCTATGATTTTGTGTACACAAACCAAATTCATGAATAGTGGTGTGTAAAATTCGGATGTGACTGTCTCACATTTCGTGCACCGTGTATATATGCATAATATGTTTATGCATTGGTGTGACATGATACAACAATGAAATTGGAAAACAGTCCGCGCTCCCGTTCCTTTCTTATTTGCTCACAATTGGTGTGATAGGAGAGCTGTAAAATTTCCAATCAAACGCTACGAGCCAAAAAAAAAATGCTAGGCTCTACAAAATATAGAGCACTGTAAAAAATCAAAGCTTATCTATACAACTACATTCACGACTTGATATTTGTTTGGCTTCGTGAAATGGAAACGTTCCAAAACGACAAAAAAAAAGCTACTATAGCTTCGCAACTTATAAATGTCAGACTGACGGAATGATATAAATGACTTTCTATAGACAACCCTTTGAATTGATTATCCATCTATGTATCTACTATTTCGTTTTTACTTACTCGGAGTTTCGTGTGAGGTCAGATTGATAAACACTGTAGGCAAATTGGTATACAGTTAGTCGAGGGATAGATTTCGATTAAATCTCCTTTTTTCATCTCCATCCATAGCTTACTCATAATTACAAGGTATAGAGAATATTAGTAGTGAAATAATAAGGTTATGCATTGCATTGCAAATAGTATAACTAACCCACTCATTCAATGAGTTGCCCTAGTTAGTGCGTGATCTAGACTATAGTTCATTTGTCACTAGAAAAATAGAAATTTTCAATTAACTCCGGCCCTTTCTACTGTTCTAGGCCTTCCTTTCATGTTATAGGCCACAATAATTTGGTGGCATGAAAATCGTGTTGGCTGATTACTTGGAGATTTGATAACATCCTATGTCATGCAATCACCCTGTTTGTTCCAACATTTGTGGAACAAGTAAAACGAGTTTATTGCATGACCTTATTTCGTCTTGGTCTGTTGTCTCCGTTTACCCGCCCTTTGTTTTCATGAGACATGAATACCTGTAGATGCAAACAATGGGAATAAATTAGGGAAACTGTTCAATATTTAGGTTTCCCATTCTCTACTGACTGAATTTCATTAAGCAGGGCTATGGTGGAGCTGTTGAAATGAAGTAGCACAAAATGTTTTCGTCAGTGTTTGTCAGGTTTAGACATCCAGTTTGACAAGCTTGCACGGGTAATTAGCAAAACATGCACTAAAAGTCAAAATTTGGAATCGCATTATAGTGGAAACGTGTAGACACTATTGCCACCCTTTTTCATGGTGGAACTTTCCGTGTGAATTCTATTCTCACAATGCAAAGATAGCCTTTTGAAAGTTTGCATGACTATGGCTGTATTCCTAAGCCATGTGGCATGATCTCATCCATAGTATACATTACTTTGTTGACAACAAAACGTGGGCAACTTGTGCCCTCATTTCTTCCAGCAGTTCATTTCAAAATGATCTCAGATCTCATCAGCGTCCAAAATGAGTTGAGCATTCACCACAGCAGCCCAACAACAATGGAACGAAAAGAAGATTTACATTCTACTTTCATCACCAACAACTCTGCTCTTTCTTGGCTCTAGTATATAGTTGCCGGTACGATCCCGTTAATAAAATCTTGATCCTATCTTTTTTGTGGCAGTCGTGGCTACTATTTTTCCCCACGTCGCCTTGCCTTATGAAGTTTCAGTCGCACTCAAAACTCATTCATTTTTATTCCACTAAATCCCTTTTCGCTTTTTCATTTTCTAAAAGGTATAGGTACGAAACTAAGTAAGTAAGGAAAATAAGTAAACCTCGCTGGGAGACCTTCACATTGTGTGTGTTCCTTCGTACATCAGCACAATTTTCTAAAAGGATGAGAATAGGGAAAAAAGAGAAAGTATATCCCGTGTGTGTGTAATAACCAATGCAAGACTTCTGGAGTCAGTCACCTTGTTTTTTTACTTTAGGTAGAAACTACTTGAATTATTTATTCACAAAGTATGCTTTCAGGCCAAATATAATTTCCTCTCGTCAAAAATTCACTACGATACACAGCAAAAGAAAGATTTTTAGACCATAGTTGCGGCTCAGATTAGAATTATGAATAGTGTGAACTTTCAGATGGTGTTTTTATTCCAATTTTGAAGCATGATGATTAGTTTTGTGTATAATTTTGGAGTGAAAAGCTCAAAAAGGCTAATAATGCTGTATAATCCCTGCGACAAAAATACGCAGTGCAATCCTTTTCCTTTTGCCTTACCAAAATAATTAAACGAACATTTTTCAGAATTTTTTCTTTTTATCACGAATTTTTAGAATTTAGTCTGCATTGTTTACACATAAAATCAATAAATTTTTGGTGTATGTTAAATACAATTATAGCTGTGATTCAAAGTAAAAGCAAAACATTACGAATTAACTAGCTACATTCCGAATAACAACAAACACTATAACCGGACTTACTGCGGTTTGTTTGCTGTGTTGAGTCTGGAATTCCGTAGCATAAACAAACAGCAAACCTTCATCATGAAAAGTTATCCTACCGCATGGTCACTATATGAAAACACGAAAGACTCCTACGCGAAGCTGTGTTCTACATAACAATAAAATATCGAAAAAGAACAATGATATTTGAAATGAAAGAAATCACCACCACTACAGTGTACTTGTCGGCATAAAATTTTCTCCTCTATCTCAGAGTATGTCCTACGGGCTACATTGAACACAATGCCTTATGAATTCAATGGAAACAGCGTACAGTGATCTTTCTATTTCATCCCATGTCCTGTCTCATACACTTCCTTTTTATTACACATCTCACAGAGTTACATGTTTTTTCGTATTATTTTCCCCTGCAGTAGACAACGCAATCCCCCACATCTTATCCTTATCCCTTATTATTACCAACAACGAAAAGGAAAAAGTCTAGAGACAGAGAAAACTAACCACGAACTGTGGCTTAGCTGCTACAAAAATACAATAGGATTCAACAATGCACACACATACATAACTTAGCGTTCGTCACACTTTCTCCCCTTTTGGTAATAAACCAGGCAAGCAAAAAATAAATAAAACACAAAAACGACATGAGAAGCTCCATGGGTTGTCTATTCTATCCTGTGAGTCAAATTATGATGATTATTAACCATTGGCCAGGGCAGTCCATACCATTAGGAATGACAAAGAGTACACTCTAGTCTATGAGTAGTGCTAGATCAGCCATAAGAAATAGAGATAACTGACTGTGAGTGAGTAGCTTGGTCTGAGGAAGTCAGGTTTCCTCCTTCCATTTTCTATCTCACAGAATGGAATAAGAGCATGTTTCAAAAACTGTGAAGACACTTTTATGAAGCATATGCTCAGGGTTATTTGAACCCTGGGACCATTTCCAGCCAGAATTGCCTGTTTTATACTCCATCCATCTCTGGGAATGGTATTTGTCTATCTTTGCATGCACACTGGGTGCTCAATAAAGTGTATCATGATAGGCGAGAATAAAACCAAAGGGCAATATGGCTCATCTATATCTACCTTGTACGCAAATGTACTGTGTGATGGACGCTCGATGATCCGTAACTGATAGGTATATGAAATGCCCTAACTATGCAAATACAATGTTAAATTACTGTGTATAAAAGTGCTTTTATGCTTTACAAACATATATATCTCATTATTATCGCAAATTGACTTATTTTCAGAGCCGTATGGCTCATTTTATACAGTCAAGCTTCATATCCTATTAGCGTTTCAAATATATAATCAGATTTCCTTGGTTGTCAGAAAATAGAAACTTTCTCCCCTCATTAAAAGTTAAACAGCTAGTGATTTAAATGGATTGTAAAGGAAATTCCTTTCCTCGGGAAAATGTGTCCAATGAATCTACACATAGAGTTAACCCTAGTTAGTGATGACCTTCCATGCGTTCTGGTCACAAACAGGCTTAAAACTAGCGTCCTACTTTGCTTAGCACGAATCAGATTAACTCGAAAAACATGCAATTTCCATCACACAAGATAAACTATTTGGAACTAAAGTGCTTCACTTCGTTATGCACTAAAAAGGGGTATCCCGGCGCGAAAATTTATTTTCATCATTCCGGACAATGTTCCACGGGTAAAAATAGTGTCCATGATAATCTGTGTAGTCAATGGGGAGAAAATATGAGAGGAAAAGTACACGTTGGGAAGCCAAGGAGGAAAGGTCATTAATATTCAAAGCTACTCTTGCAGAAACTTTTCGACCATATTAGATGATAGGGAATGTGGGCACGGTTTGCGTTCTGTATAGGGAGCTGCCGACTTTCAAAAGAATACCAAGATTGATATTCATTGCCTTTGCTGTGCGTCGTTCCATATATAGCACAGCCTGTCTACGGCTACTATTCATCTTTAACACACTGCGCTCATTTTTAAGCCGACACCAAAATTCATTGAGTTATAGGCTGAAAGGATTCATTGTTTAGGTTTGACGCGATTCTACACGCAAAAGTTGTTTTATAAAAACGTCTCTGGTCTACCCGTAAAAAATCGCTTGGGGGTTCATAATACCTGCAAATATTTATTTTCACGCATAACTCGCTAAGGTCAAGAAAAAATAAAAAACAAGAAGTTGAAGCAAACAGTAAGTTTTTAGCAGAATCTGGCATTTCGTTTTGTTATTTGGAAAATTTAAAAAAAAAGTCATTCACTCTCAATTTCTCATGCATACTGTATTATGATCTATAAAAGTCGTTAATTTCTATAAGTATTCGATATCAGTGTAATAAAAAATCAACACAAAACTGGACAAAAAATAATGTGCCATAGATGTGCCGAAAAAAAAATTCTGCTACAAGATCGCTTGATTTCTTTCCTTTACTTTTGGAATGTGAGAGCGACACAATATACAAGTAGCGAACATATGTCATCAAGAAGTCTTATGAAAAAATGTAAACTTGCTTCCATGCCATAGCTATAGCTGCTGACTTGGCCAAATCTTAGTCCCCTGCTATCCAATGCAATAATAATAATCATAACGTTTCCGTTTCTCATTCCATCCTGCCATTTCATCTTTCGGAACGGCTGTCAAAAGTACATACCAAGTTTTTTTTCATATCAACGACCGTCGTAGCCAATCTTATTTTCATTCCTTTCGGATTGTATACCACACACATATAGTCCAGTCGCCCGTCTGTCACACTTTACGTACACTAGTAAAAGTAACATTTCAAGTCACCAAAATTCCCATGGATTTTGACATGTTACAAACTAGCTCACAGAATATTCATGAAATTATGACAGATTGAATTTGACAAGATTTTTTTTTGCCATTCTAGTTTGTAAGAATAGACGCGAGCCTCTGATTTGCATCCAATCACATTTGTTCACATCTGAGCTCTTCTATTTCATGATTGTTAGTGAGCGGAACTCAATATTTGGTTTCTCTCACTTGCTTGCTTACCACAATTATGCTGACAAAGGCAAAAATGTACAGCGAGCTTGTCGAATTGATTTGTTTGGACAAACGGGATATATAAAGAAACATTACAGTATGTATTGCAGACATACATAGTAGTAGTATCTTTCTTTCATTTCATACCATTATCAGACGAAACAAATTTTGTGCAAAAAAAAATGTACCAGAATATTGGTTGCAAAAGAGAAAAAAAAACTTCAAAGCATTATCATCACCATCATCATCTCACTCACTGCACGTAACAAGCTAGTGTTCTTAAAAAAGCTAATATTCTTTCTTTTTTCTCGCAAAAATCGATTTGTAGAGCACATGTCCCTCGTTTTTTTCACAACAACAAAGGGTTGAGCTGAATTATAAGCAAATAGAAATGGCCATGCTACTAGTAGTAGTGGTAAGTAAGAACTACTACTTTACACAGGATTTTCCGCAGGAATCGCAACAACATAGACAATTTTGAAAGTGAACATAGTCGTGAGTTCATCTGCATGGAAAATCCAATCTGCATGCATCCAGTGTGAGCTTTCTTTCTCTCATCTTCATTCATATTCCGGAGGGCTCCTTTCCCTTTCATTTACTACTTATGTAGTTTTTCATATAATACATGCAGAGACAGCTTCACCATAAGCGTGTGCTGTAAATCATCCATTAATCCCCATAGGATGAATTTGTGGCTTGATAATTTATGAATTTTTAGCATTACAAAGATTGAGTAAGTACAGGAAATGTACTTACTCACTCACTGACTCTGAGTCAAGTCGGTAAGCTCTGATTGCTTAATTTTTCCAATGAGTTAAAGCCACCATTTGGATTACATTCTTTGCTATAGGATAATTTGTAAAGCTAAATATTCTACAAAGGTCTTTCTATTTGTGTCTGCATGCATGCAGTAGAATTTTCATAAACTATTTAGCACATCCTAGTGCACATAGCAGATTATTCTGGCAGACTGATGTTATTACATTTTCATTACATTGAACGCACTGCGTTAATAAGTGAGCAAACTAAAAGTACTCACAAATGAGATCTGTGTGTGTGGGGAGATATGAGCCCGAAAAGGATTTCATTTGGCTTTCAACATATCATGTGGACCCCCAGCGTTTTATAGAAGCAAAAAAGTTTATACTGTGGTGAACGAATTCTCTTTACCATAAAGTATACACCCAGTTCTATATGTAGCTCTATTTTTTTTGCACTCGTTGTTTTTTTGCACCAGTGCTGAAAGAGAAAATATTTCCTTTTTTAATGGCCAACTCAGTTGACCGAAACATCATTTTGTCCACAAACTAGAAAACTAGCGCAGCCAACCAGATAGGACTGTGAGTGAGTGAGGTCCGATCCATGAAACCCAGTGGAATCTAACTTGTGTACCACAGTTCAGAGATTACATCACAGATAGGCTAAACATACGCAAAACAAAGTAACTAACTAAACTAAAAGTAAAAAAAATCTAAACGGGATGAGTTTACAAAAGAATTAAAGTCACTCATGTTCTTCTCCAGTGACTTTTAGTGGTTCTAGTACGTTCACTTTGTAGCTTTATAGCCAATTGTATGCCGTATTCATCCTTTTGGAACGTCTTATTTTTGTATCCCCGAAAATTGGTGGGCAATAACATTTCTTACTCACATGCTCATGTCCTTTGGTTGTATTAGGCGAATAGTAACTAGTGCACGCACTATAGTATGCATGCATGCTATGTACTCCTTGATTCCATGCATGTGGAATAAGTTATTCTCCATTTTTACATAAAACTCACAGGCGGGTAGAACGCTATGGAAATAAATGTACTTTTGTTTCCTTTTGCAAGTTCAAATGGGGAGTCTAAAACGTATGGCACAAAATTTTGAGTTTTCTATTTGGCATGTGTACACACTACACATACACATAGATCTATAGATGTTGAGTTTCTCCAGGGACTCATAAAAACACTTGATTTGCCGTACCCAACCCTTTTGCCTATCTAGCAGATATGCTCAGTTTGTCTACCATTGTAAGTCTTGGATGGGCAACTCAACGAGACACTATTCTCAAAAACGGTTTCCTAACTTACTATTATCCCTCTTTTCCAAAGGTACCGCATGCATACGGCAATCAAAAGTGCATGTTATATGAGTACCATCTTTGGATCTGTTTCTTTGTCTTGGGTACGCATATCGTTTGTTGTAGTATCATTGGAAAATTTTTGCTCCCCAGATGATGATGATCTTTCCTATGTTGGTTCCCTCAATCCCACCGCTTTCATTTTATTGCTCTCTTTCACTTGGGCTACTGCAACACGTGCTTATTCACCAGTCCTTATGGATTTTAAAGCCCGTTGTGTTAAGTACCTCACGTTTTCTCCTTCCAACCTATAAAAAGTCTAGTTTCTCATCATCAGGTCTATTCTGAGACACATGAGTCGTCAATTCCAATGAATTTTATAGTAGGTGCAGTAAATTCATGTGTTTGTTTAGTGGAGTAAATTACTAGCCTTTTTTTGTTGTCCAAAAAGTTCCTTACTACCATCAAGTTATTAGCAGTAATAGTAGGAAAGTGGAGAACTATTATGAAAGTTTTTTAAAATACAAATAACACACAGCTATGCTTACGTCTGAAGGCAGCAGGGATTGGAATTCATTCCAAAAACAAATACTTGAATGTAGGGTGCACTTTAGGCACAAACTGAACAAATGTTTTAAATTCAAGCACATAATT
>Ga0210040_10006125_pt1 | contig 15086 bp, 7 predicted proteins | sample CryGeyCG12114_NA_FD_185462 | JGI IMG/M metagenome (GOLD analysis project Ga0210040, IMG submission 185462) | Groundwater microbial communities from aquifer - Crystal Geyser CG19_WC_8/21/14_NA (SPAdes) (version 2) | ecosystem: Environmental > Aquatic > Deep subsurface > Groundwater | place: USA... | reverse complement strand
TAAAAAAAAAACCCTCACCCACCCCCACACCCACACCAAAACGTCAAAAAATGCGTAAAGTCGAAACACCCCCACACCCAAAACACACCCACACCCCAAAACACAAAACACAAAAAAAATCCTTAACACTGAATTGGGCCTATAAACACCAATTTAACTAGCAACAACAACTAAAGTTAATAATGTGAAGTGTGAAGTACTGTGATAACTATTTTGGTTAACCATCGCTACAGTTTGAATCGAATACTTGTCATGAAAACCATCAAAATAAAATCATGGAATCGTCTTACGGATCGCCTTCTTTCTGTTCTGTTCTTACCTTTTATAAATCATTAGCACATTTCCTTTACATTTCTTTTATAAAACAAATCTACGTTAGCTAATTTAAAAGTTACATAATATTTTTAGACTCAGCTTGTCAAGTTCGGCGTTGAGGGTTTTTTTGGTGTGGGGGTGTTTTGGGGTGTGGGTGTGTTTTGGGTGTGGGGGTGTTTCGACTTTATCCATTTTTTGACGTTTTGGTGTGGGTGTGGGGGTGGGTGAGGGGGTGTTTTTTAAATTCTGCCCAACTTCTAGAATACCTCCGAAATTGGCAATGTCACTCCACTGATTACGAAACCTAAATATTATTAGCTACAAGAATCCAGTTTCAAAATTTTGATAACATAATTAACTGAAACTGTCAATATTTTGACTATTCCCCCTTGCTGCATTTTGAAATAAGTATTCAGCACAAATATTCATTGGGCACAGCGATCTAAAAATTTCACGTTGAGGTCAGCCATGGTTACATTTAATAAGCACACGACATTGGTCGTTTGGATTTTCTTCCTAACTAAACTGAATGGTCGTCAAAGAGATAAAATTTTCCAATCACACGGTACGCTAAGGGTTAACCAAAAGATTAATAGTGCTTTTACTCGTTGTCTCCACTGTGGAGTGAAGCAGTGTAAAAAGTAGCCCAGTATGTCTCATTTAAAGTTCAATGTCTTAATATCGGTTGTAGTAAAAGTCGTCTGCGCTACAGTTTTTTTTCCTTTGCCTCGCTAGCATAAAACTTTTTTTTGTCATTTGTCTTTTTCCTTGCATTGAACAAAGACTGAGTTGCTGCAAATAGGCGGAGAAGGGAGCCGAATAAATTGTGAGCCCCAATTGAAATGCATTGTAAATTTCAAGTGCAAAGAACTATTAATCTGGAAAGGGACTCTTGAGGTGAATAATGCAATAAAATTTGAGCCACCAAAAGTATACATAAAATCTCCTTGAGCTTGTTCAAAGTCATCATGACAGTAGTCACGTGGGTACAAAATGCACACAAAGTTGGGGTTATTATTTTTATGCTGTGGGTTTCCAGCTCAGGATCCTTTTAAGTTTGATGAGCGCAAAATATGTAATGAGATCATTGACGCTAGCTCAAATATTATACAGCACAGCAGCGTTTAATATTATCTCCCACTTTCATGTGCATAGATACGATGTAAGACCTGGAGGAGAAGGATTGAAAGCCCCTGAAGGCGAAGGTTGTGGCAGATGCGGATTTTTCGTATATGCTGCTGAACAAATGCTCTGCAAAGGAAAGGTATAGTAAATTACCTATTTGTGCCATGCATTCACATTTTAACCACACCCACATCCATAGGCTTTGTTTTCCATGAACCCTCAACGATTGGGATTAATAATTAGTAAAGAAAGGGCTATGTAAACCTGAATTCAGAATATTTGCAATCCTCGTGTACAATTGCACAATATTCTTATAAATATAATACGGAGGGTTTTCCGCTTGCATAGGAACATTACATTTGGATTGCATGAGTAGAGTGTGCATTTATTGCATACGTACCGTGCATCCAAGCACAATGAATTCCCTAGGAATCTCTCATCATATTTTATGAAATCAGACTAACCCTAATGGAAGCAACTTATGATACAGTTGGTCTAGAACTGCGAGATTTAATCTCAGGGACATAAAAACAAGTGAGGTATGTATGCAATGCAACTAAATTATTTGTCCTCCTGGCAGATGTGGCATCGTCGGTGCTTTTTCTGTGGGGAGTGTAGACGTTCTCTGGACTCTACAAATGTCAACGATGCTCCAGATGGAGATATCTACTGTAGAGGTTGCTACAGCAGGAAATATGGACCTAAAGGTGTTGGGTAAGTAAAATAAAAATACTGGAAGTTATTTTCTATGGGTCATGTCGTAGAATAGTAGGCAACATGCATTAATCCGACTCCTGTGTCCATATGAATATAAATTTCTGTGTGCAAAATTGTTAGTGAAAACCAGCACACTAAATAGTTTGCCTTCATTCCTCGGTGAATGGTGAAAGTAATTTGCCCATGTAACCGATCTGTGAGTCCTACAACATGAAACTCAGTAGGAAAGAAATCTAAATACGGTTCCACATTCAATATCCTTGTTAATATCCTCTCTAAATTGCTCCCCTTCTTTTTGTATCTTTTTATAGCTTCGGTCTTGGGGCTGGAACACTCTCCATGATATGAACGAGCACACCTGTACTTTATTATATGAGGATAACTTAATTAATTGAATATGTTCTTTTAGCCAATTCAACTCTTCTTTCTGTCTGTTGTCATTTATGTTTTCTCTTTCGTACTATTACGCCTCGTGGTCAATAATTACTTACTTGCTCGTCCTTTATTCGTCTGTCAACTCACATGGTCCATGGCTCCATGCATGGTACCCATCACCAAAACTACAATGGCTGTCCAGTCTGTCAAGTTAAAATGGAGTTGTGGTTATAACTTCCCAGTTTTACTTTTCCTCTCACAACCCTAATACACTTTCAACGCTACCATTGGCCATCTCTGCATCACATCAATACAACTTGTTGCGTTCAATCAAGCCTAAACGCTTTCTTGTAACCCAACCACTTAACCACTGTTGTGACTGTGACGAAAATTGTATTTGCTTTAAGCTTGTATTTAGGGACTGTATTGCACATGAATTGTTAACGAGGATAGGATATTTACAACTATATGTCGAAACCAACCGGGCTACAGGATAGGCTTGTTTACTTGGATCTTGTAGGCTACATATTTACTTATGACATTGCTGTGTTCTTTATTGCTATCCACTTTGGACGCCAAGTATCGTAGTTTGAGTCTCTTAATTAGTTATCTATAGTTTGCTTAAACTACTGCTGTACGTAATACATATTTAAAAGTCAATGGAACCTTAATAATATTAGGGAATGTTTCTGTTCAGTGTACATTTTTAGGGCTAGCTTACGCGTTTTTTTTTTTTTTTTTTGATGGGCCCACATTCATATCATGTTAAGCAAGCAGGGTTGGATACTGCTCACTGTCTGTTAGTTTCAAACAAGTTGATATCCAGGAATAATTAAACATACGTAATATATGAGTTATTATTCATTTAATTTTATTATCTTCTGAAATTATACATTTGGAGACTATGGTTTGTTTTTATTATAGACATGGCACTTGATGTGTGAATAAAAGCAGGCATCCAAACGAATCTCCTTTTGTATTATTTCAGACGCAAATGATGTGTGTAGTTTTAGAAACTGGAATGTTATCAAACAGTTAGTGACTATATTAATTAGGTGAACTTGTTGTTACGCACATGTTGCATTGCAAGCAATGCGAGGCACTGCCTGCCTACTGCCGACAGTACGGACGAAAAAAGAGTTAAAACGTTTCTTAGAGCAGAGTATTATTGCAGTGAGTGAAAGCTATTAAAGCTTCGTCTTTAGCATTCAATTCTCATCTTACAGTATTATACATGGTTTGAGATGAGTCCCTGGGACACATATGTTCACCGTCAGTTTGCTTTGCTGTAGTAGGCATTCCATGCACCATTGGCTTGAGCGTACGGCCTAAAGCTCGTTTCGTTATGCTCCAATAATTTACTCGGGTAGTTTTAATGGGTGACATAATGATCGTTGCGCTCATACCGTTTTTCTCATTTCGTGGCACTCATTTCGTTGCGAACTCATATGGTTGCGCTTTTATCATTGTTGACTCACATTATTGCCACTTTTATCGTTGTACCCATTATTGTTGTATTTGTTATCATTGCATGCATAATTCACATATGTTATATTATGGCTCCCAAATTCGCCGACCACCATCCAAAAAGCGAAAGTGTTTAGAAAAAAATTTTGATGGTGGTTTTGGACCATCCTAATCGAGAAATGATGGATTTCTTGAAAGGAATTGTGTATAACATAGAATTTGTACACTACTCAAATGATGTTTTTTATTTTAAGTCAGAACCAGCCCTTTGAAGGGCCACCTAATTCACCGAAGAGCTGAAAAAAATGTGAAGATGAATTAGCAATTGGAAAAATTGCAAACACAACAATAATGGGTGCAACGATAAAAGTGGCAATAATATGAGTCAACAATGATAAAAGCGCAACCATATGAGTTCGCAACGAAATGAGTGCCACGAAATGAGAACAACGGTATGAGCGCAACGATGATGTGGTCCCCCGTTTTAATCACTATAATTCATATCATATTTGGTTGCATTTCTAAGCAAAAAAGCAGGCTATGCCTGAGCACGTAGATTTAACTATATAATGTCAGTTATAGATGAATGCATGTTTTTAAAGTGATCAATAACTTTGCTTTCCATGCTGTATACATAAAGTAAACAGTCGGTAAATGATGTCAAATTTTAGAACTGCTATTTTGTAAAAAAAACCTTATAATAGCGCCGCACTTCCTTGACTGGAATGGGCAATCTGGCTTGTTGAATAATTTGTCTGCATACGACAAAAGTTCTCAGAAGAAAATCCTATTGCTATCACGCACAGTGCTAAAAATGAGTTATTTTTTTCAAATGGAAGTTTTCATAGGAGTCTGTAAAATGATGATCTTTTATAACTCTCAAAATTTTTTAAAATTATTTCCTTTCTTTAAAGCACATTGAAATTAGGGAAACTTTTAGAATCCCATATGCACAGATCTTTTTTGTACAGATATTTTTAAGAAAACTGCAATCACACTATCCAAAAGTTTTTTCTTCCTTAAATACGCGGGTTACAGACATGTTTTTTGTTGAAATTTTTCCAAAGTTGTCAATATAGGAACTTTTCCCAACTATTGCATTGTGCAGCCCAAGTGAAAATCATCTTGAAGTTTATTTCTCTTTCTGTATTATTAAACATTCAGATTGTTACTCAAGGTCTTTCCATAGTAACCGATCAACAAATATACCAGATCAGCCCATATAAAATCATACTCGTCATATTCACAAATATGCTTTTGTGTGGAACAAGACGAGTGATTTTTTAAAGATGAACGTGACACACAAATGCGCTAGACTCAGTAAGTGTTGTACATAATGATGAATCCATGGTATTGTAAATATCATTTATTGTGAAAAGCGTAAAAATTAAGGCTAGGTAAATCAGAGTGAAAACTTTTATCCAACGATTATCCGTTTTGATTTACAGCTATAGGTTAAAAAATCCTTAGGGTTAGCTTTCGTTTGGATGAATGTTGCTGCTTGTTTCCGACTAGAAAATTCTAGAAATCCTGTAGTATAATTAATGATAAAATTGTATTATCATCCCGCGTGCATGGAATGAATTAGCGAAGTAAAATTATCCCTACTTTCGCTTCTGAGGGATAATTTTTTATCTGAATTTATGTTTGTTATCTCATCTGTCGTTGTGAATAATTTATGTAAAACGCTCTTGGCATTTAACTTAAGATGTACAAAAGATGAATTGGTCGATATCTAGTAGAAGAATTGATGTATTCCATGCTAAGCTACAGTTAGATTGGTTGGTGGTAAAATGCTTTAGCTATAAGATGCAAGGTAATGTGATGAAAATACGTAGGTCGCTGAACGCCCAGACGTACTTTTTGTGCGTACCTAACCAATTTTGGAAACTAAAAAGCATGTTTAACTCATTCATCACTGTTAAGTACGCCATGGAATGTATAAGGCTGTTAAAACATAATAAATTTAAAAGTGGTTCCGATGATTTTTGCTGTTTACAAAATAAACAATTTAAACTGAAGACTACATACAATGAATATTTTGGGGGAAAAAGTCGCAGACTATTGTATTATTATTTAATGATGAAGAAAATATTGCCGCTGCCATATGTTTCGTAATCATGACTATTATAAAAATGCTCTTATGCTGATAGTTTTTTTTCAGCTTAATAAATAAAATGTTATGAGAAAAACAACCAATTAAGTCATACAGAGATTTCCAGAAAGTTATTTACTTCAGCTGTTCTCATCTGCATATAAAAGTTTACTTTATCAACAGTGCAAAATCGCTAGATGAAACTGTTTCCTCCAAAATCATAAAGCATTGTCATGGAGTACCTTGTTCTCATGCTTTTTCAATCATAATAGACTCTCACTTCTTCTCGTGTAGTGCACAAACAATTAAACAATTTTTAGAAAACGTTAAATCCCTTGAGTTCGTTAATTTTAATATAGCAAAGTAAAAATTTGGTCGGAGCCAGGAATCGAACCCGGGTAGTTTCAATTAAACAATTGTTTTGATCCAGTGTGCGGTGTAGATTCATAGTGTATAAAGCTAGCTAACTAGCTAAAAGTCCAAGAGAGCTCCCAGGTGACTTGAACAAATGCTCTCTCAGTTTTAAGTCTTTACTCGAACCACCGTGTTGTTTTCCCATCAGCAGGTCTTCATGATTGGCTACAGTGAGAAAAACAAATGCTCCCGAGCTAATTTGTGAATTCTATTATATGGCACATTTAAAGTTTGTGCAAACAATCTTCCCTCTGAAGCAGCTAAACACATCGTTTTGAATTCTAAGAAAACCAGTCATTGCGTAAATGGTACTATTTAGTCTTCTCATATACTACAAGAATGTATACCTAAAAATCGCTCCACTACACATCTGGTGGAAGGAAAATAGTTTTTGTTTGAGGAATATGTCAACACTCTTTGAGCAACAGAAAACCAATTACTTCCACCAAATCATCACTGCCGACGGATTTTCAGGATACATTTTACATTTCATTCATTGGCCTAGAATTGTATACCTAAACCATATATTAGTCTCAAAGAAAAAGGTTGCGTAGGTTCAATTTACTTAGGTAAAAATGTCGTTTACGTAGCAGTGTTTTCCCAAGTACACTTTTTTTTCTTGCATTTTTCTATACACTTTCACTACTGCAGAGCTTTCTAGCTGGAAATATACCACTGGAACTATAATACATGTACATAGTATCTTGTCCATTTAAAGTGAGCATAGTTTCTCTACTCGCGTGTTAGGACCTGTCTGAAGAGTAAGATAGCACCGCTGCTAACTTTAGCTTCGATAGCTGTGTGCCGGTGGTTGCGAATTAAATGAAAAAGGACGAGCGTACAGGTTACCCCGTCAGTCTTTCACTTACTACAATAGCTGCTACAACTCCATTGAGCTGGGCCTCCATTAGTCCCACATACATGTCATTGGGTGATACTGTAGAAAAGAACATCTTGGAAAGTAGTGAGATTGAACTTGTTTTCCAACAGATTCACTTGCTAAAGCAATGGGATTCAAAAGTTATTGAATTTCTTTATTGTGATCTGTCGTTTTATATTTGTGAATCCCGTGCACAAGCTTCTGAATGAAACATTGGCAATGTGGAGAAAAATGTTGCAAAAACCTTGAGAAAAGCATTGTGCGAGTCTTCGTAATACTGATGCCACATCTTACGACGGATAGTCAACTCTTCTTTCAGTACTCCTGTTCCTGTGTGTGACGGAAAAGCAGAGCTCTACCGTCCTGTTATTGTTTACATTGCAGAAAAGTGAGTGAGGGAAATCTTTTTTTCTCTGGCGACAATTACTTGTCAGCATACATTTTGTAGTTTTCACGTCCGAAAGAAATCAAAGGAAGGAAAGCAAATAAAGTGCACTTTAGTTAGCTTCGACAGAATAAAAGTAAATATAAGTAGCACATGCCTAGGGTATTAGGTTTTATGTCCAAACTTTGTACTTGTACTCGCAAAAAACAATGGGCCAAGTTTAAATCCAGTAGCATGTAGTGTTATTGTGAGTTGTTTTGGCACACGGTTTTACCACACAAAGTCGTAATCAACCCTTTGCCCTCTCATCTAGTCCTTAAGGTAGTGAAATTCTAGTTAACTACGTTTACTTGTTGTGTTGAGATGCAGAATATTTACGGCCGTGATTAAACTCAGAGCTTGTTCTAAGACCAAAAGTTAGGGTGCCAATCTAGACGTGTGGAGTCAACTACGAAGATTGAGAACAAAGGCATTGACAAAGTAAAGGTAGAAATAGTAACAAAATTGAACCGGCAATATTTGCTCAAATCTGATTCTATACATATGTAATTGCATCTTATTGTTAAATAGTTCCTTGGATGCTCTATCTGACAAATAATAAGTGAGTCGCAAGATCTGGTGCAATCCCGCAAGATGAAAAATTTTTAACCAGTTAAATAGTCAGAGATAAGACATTACTATTTGCATTTGTTTTGCATTTGCAAGTATTAAAACAGACCGAAAGCAATAAAAATAAATAACTATTGAAGGAATGGGACTCCAGAGAACACTCCTGTTGAACACCAATACCTTCATTTGGTTGTTTTTCACTCTGCCCTGTTAAGATGCCCATGTGCGAAAAGTAAATGTTTACTCATTCTCACTGACTTGGCATGACAACGAAGTTTATTCACTCCCTTTTCAGACCTTTCACAAGAGATCTTATGTGTGAACAAACCTCTTTTATCTCCAATCTTTTGGTCTCACTCACTTCCTTACTTAACTACCCTTCAACTAACTAACTAAGGTATGGCTCAACGTACTAATGACAGCCTGTCAAATCCATTACAAATCTATAGAAACTAAAAGCTGACAAATTCATTTCCAGGTCTCATACAGCATCAAAAAAACCTATTACTCCTATTTCTTCTGTCACTCACTAACTCACTGGAGCAAATAAATCCCCTTCTGCAAGTCACCTAATGTTTACGGGCTCATAAAAAAGGAAGTTCAGGAAAGGGAAATTTTTCCTTTGCAAACCACACATATTTTTTATTGCCCCACCAGTAATTTAGCTAAAAGGGAAAGCAATGGAGGCAGACGAAACGGTTGGAGAAAGCACCAATGACACCAGCACGTCCAGTAGTACTAGTTCTGTACTTTCTACTGTCTTCCCAACTCTTGCCACGATATCCCTTAATGACACATCCCAAACGGACTGGGCACCAGCGAAGCTACAACGCATCATAGCCTTGTCAATCCTCATGGTCCTATCTTTCATTGGCAACTCGGTCATAATCCTCATCCTCTCATGCTCCCGCTACCATAAACACCTCAATCGGGTCAATATCTATATAATCAACTTGGCTGTTGGGGATCTTGCTGTTTGCTGTGTCACCATGACGTCAGAACTCATTCTTGAGGTGAGCAAAACCCGCTTCACTAGTAGTTAGCTAGTTACTACTCTATAGTTACTTTTTACTGATTCTCTCTGCTCAAGTCAACAACTGGTGCTGCCGTAGTGAAAATCAGTTCATGCCACCAGTTTCCACCGGTCTTTGTATATCTTAATAGAAATTACTCCTAAGGGCACACCCGACTGACTAGTGGTATTGGTGGGCTGCCATCCAGTCCTTAATGACAGTATATTCCCTTTATGTAAAACAACTAACATCATCATACGTCACGCAGTCTTACAGCTAGTGCATTAGTATGTATTCATTGGATATACAATTTTCTAGCAATCAGTTGAGATTGAGTTTAGGTTGTCAGTGTCAATGAAAATAATATTTAGAAGACAATGTTACAATTTTCATGCCATTAAATAGTTTAGCAGTTTATGGTTAGTGGCGTAGGATTCATACTTATCAATGTGGATAAATGTGGATAGTCATAGTTAGAGGGGTTTTTTACACAATAAAGAAGATTAAAGTTGGGTTTTGGATTGGTGAAAGTTAATATGACTTAAATGTCGTTAAGATGCTATATTGTTTTTATGGGCTCTAATATATTTGTAACCTAGAAAGAAATAAGAGTTGCATTTGTCAATGCACTTCCTGGATTGCTGGGTGAAGTTTTTGGGATACCTACTTTCTGTGAACTATATGTATGAGTGAAAGGATACCTTATTTTTCTACTTGGATGCACTCGGGCATGCATTTTAAATTGTATGGGAGGTCTCCAGCAGGGATTTAAGTTGTCCGGACAAATATTATGGCATGGAAATCCTACACGTTTTCCTAATCTGGGTCTTATATGCTGTAATGAACTAGTTTTAGTTTTCTATGCTACCAAATTCTATAGTTTTTAAAGCACTTATTATTTAAATTAAAACTGATGGATCAATGAGTTGAATCATCCAATTGAGAGCAAGCAAGCAGAGATAGATTTGGTACGGATTTAGCGATCATACACAATAATAATATGCTCGGAGTGTTAGTGTTGGGCGAGGTGAAAATTCCGCTAATGCTATTTTTCAGTTTTCGTCACCGGTGGTTATTTTTTAACAGATTTAGGTGACATTGAATTTGTAAAATCAATATGACAGGGAATATAACCCGGAGAAAAGCTCTGTGCTTCGAAATCATCTTAACGAATTTTTCATTCAGAAGATTATGATAATTTATTCAAACGCTTTATGCATTATTGAAGTGAGTCTTGATTTTTTAAGGCTCGGAAAGCTCTAATGAGTGTATATGTCTCAAAATTCCAATGAAAGCAAATTTACATGCAATTTCTAGCCTTGGACTACTATATTTTGTAATATTGGAGTATATTTTAAGCTTCGATCAGGAAGTTTTTTCGTAGAATAATTTCCAATTTATCTCACAATTTTTTTATTTTTCTGAGAACCCTAATAGTGCCACGCAAATTTGCTCACCCATTTATCATAAAATAAACAAAATTTTGGCACTTTTTAGACGGTTTTTTATTTGTCATAAGAACAGGTAAATTTATATCCCAACTTTGTTTCACTTGTAGGTCACTAAGCATACAGTTTTAATTACAATTGTCTGCTCAGGCATATACGCTTTTTCTGAAAATAAATAGCTTGAAAGTCCAATAAAGAAAGAAAGTGTTAGCCCTATTAATACTACAAACTATAAACCTTGAGTAAAGAATATGTTTGCTAAAACCAATGTGAATGCTTTAATTTTTTCGTACTGGCAAGCAATTCAATTCACCCATTGCTTGTTCTCCAAATGCTGGTGCAATTAATAAAATGCATACTATACATAAATTAATAGTGACTTTAATACTGATTACCCTTAGTTTTTATGATTGAAATTATAAATATATGTATTGTTTTTGTCAAGAGCACAATATTGAGTCTGATGCGATCAAACCTGATGCCAGGTTTTTCGCAAATCCACAGAGTACGTGGCCTGCAGCCAAAAAAAACAAGAAAACTATTCCGATAGGTTATAAAAAATCAATGGATGACGATATCCAGGATCACGTTTGCATACGAACCTTCACCTTGTTTTGACAGTAGGGTAATCAATTACTCCCGCTTCCAGAACCTATACCGACTAAATGCTCCTACAAAATGTGTTCAATCACTAAAATTACTGTCTTATGCTATAATATATTTAGTTTTCAACAGCTGTACACCATCTTATAGATGAGCACAAAACTATCAAGTTCTCGCAAAGAAATAATCGCAGGCATTGATTTAAAAAAAATCTACCTAAAACTAAAAAAATGCCAAAGGCGATTATTTTTCTGAAATCGAGCAACAGACAGCACACATTTTTTCAACTTGAATTTTAAACTTCATAAACTTCAGTAATGTTGTGTGTTTAAATACTCAAACCCAAAACCGGATATAAAGTTAATAATACTGGAGCTACCGGACTACAGTACACTAGACAATTTATGGTATGTAATGTTGTATGACTATATGCAATAGGTTTTGACTATAGCTGCAGAAAATTGAGACCGATAAACTGACAACCATCTTTTGCTAAAAAAAGTCGTCCATTAAGGAAACAGTGAACAAGATAACGAGCTACGAGCACTCAATCTTATTGGTATAAATGTTTTTCTACGTTACATGGCATATATTGGTTTGCATTAGGACAGAATGAACAGGGTAGAGTAAAAGCATAGGAGTATGATTCAGGTGCGCTATAGCTATCGTCAAAAAAATCGTATGATTCCTGATTAGATTGACTATATATTAATCCATAAAAGACCACGTAGAAATTGCACGAAAAGCATACAAATGCTACAGTTGTATTGATTTAAATGGATGCATGATATGATAACATATTTTTAATAAAAATTCTATAGCTATGAAGCATAACTGTAACACTGTTTTTGCTTGATTTAAAAAAATTGCCGAATAAAGATTGAAGTATATTGAATGCCCGTCGCACAAATCTACTGCACAACTAGAACACCGACCGAGAGCCCACTTCCACAATCATAATGAGAAATGAAAGCATAGCAAGATTTATGACTAGAGTTAACGCCGATAATCAAATCCCGTCAGCAATGCACTAATTAATTCAAGCCAAGCTAGTATATTTTCAAATTTCGTAGCGTTCTTATAGTTTCTTCACACGAGCAGTTGTAGCCTGCGAAAACTATATTCCATCTTTATGTATTCCCATCACAAATCTAATTTCGTTTATGTCTTGTACACCCTTGACTAGTTATATCAACTAACTAACTATGGCTGACCCGGCGCTATTAAATAGACCTGTGGGCACCAACGAGTCCGTGTGAAAGCAAAGTCAACAAAATATCAGGTCTACGAGCCCTTTTACTCACCCACTGTTGAGAATTTATTTTGTGTGCACTTTTTATTGTAGGTCTATGGTGACTGGAAGTTAGGGAATAGTGGTTGCAAAATAATCCAGTTTACTCAAATTGTGACCTTGTCTTCAACAACGTACATTTTGATGGCCATGAGTTGGGACCGATATCAGGCCATTTGTAGGCCTCTGGATTTCAACCCTAGCTCCTCCAAGGCTCGGAAAATGGTGGCCGTCGCTTGGGTCATCGCACTCATTTCCTCTTCTCCTAATCTCTTTTTTTTCGTTCAGGTATGATGTCGTTGCAGAATTATTTTTTAATACTAAACTTGAGCGCCATTCGCGGTTGGCCTACTGGTGGGCGATTTACTGGTTTGGGATTATTAATAGAGTATTCTAACTCTCTTTTCTAGGTTCAAGTTGGATCTCACCCGGATGGCTCCGCAAAGTATTCTTGTCTGTCCGAAGGTTATACCGAAGCCTGGCAGAAGAGAGTTAACTTTATCTGGCTGACTTGTAGTGTTCTGATAATTCCTGCACTCTGGATAGCTTTTTGCTACTTCAGCGTTGCTCGAGTTGTCTGGAAGCAAGGGAGTTGTCAAAAAACGGCGTCTATTGGTAAGCCAGTATACTTCTAATTCAAACCTAATGTTGTCATCGTCATGAGTTGACAATCAAATAGACAGAATGGTGAATTGATTAGAATTCGTTTTAGAGTGAATATTCAGTCATTGGAAATCAAATCATAGCAGTTATTGCTCCTAGCGAACGAATTTTTTTAGTGGACAGGCTCTATCTGTCTTACCGTTTTACCATTCAGCTAAAGCAGAAATGTAGTAAACAACTGTAACTAAATATTCGTTCGTATACTTGCAACCTTGTCATGCCTTCCCCAAAATATAGTTAAGTGTGTTAATATGTGTGTGAAATTGGATCGATGGCCATTGGGTCTAATTGCCGTTTTTTGTTTACACAAGAGCACCGTGCTATCTTTAAGCTTTCTCTCGCCTATTCCTTTCATTCACATACTGTGGCTGGTGGCTGTTATCTTGTATACACGTTTAGGTATGTCGCTCAGCGGATGTTATTCTTTAAAAATCGGGTGTTCAAAGATATTTTTATGCGTTATCTTCCTACGTCGTATGTATTACGAGAAATGAGCTAGACAAATATTTCCTGTCTTTACAATTCTAAGCTTAATTGAGACTTGGATTTTGCCGGAGTAAAGTACAGATATGATTCCTATTGTGTTTATATGTAGCTTATACTCTAAAAGCACGGTTTTAGTATTATTTTCAGTTACTTTTGCGGTATACGCTAACGCTATAGTTGGTAGTAAAAGTATTAGTAGATTGACATGCTCGTTTAAGAATGATGTATTACTTGCTACTGGAAACCTTTGTTCCGACTTTCATTGGACTTTGCATAAAAAATAACAGGGTCGTTTTATCGCAATCAAGATTGATCACCTGGATATTTGCATCGCAAGTTAAAGGGGTATCTAACTAATGGTATAGGATGACGATTTCATCTTCATTCGGATTGCTTTGTACCTTAATATTGTTGTTTTATATGATCTTGCTATCAGTTGTAGGGCAAAAAGATAACTTATACTTTGGAGGGAGACGTGTTTTAATCTGAACAAGAAAAATTAGCATCTCTTTTAATTTATATTTAGTCTCGTCTGCTTGATGGTTTTTATTGCTGTGTGATAGTGATAGAGTTAAAAAGTAAGATGTTCCCAGCATTTCCCGTTAAGGAGAGTGCTTCAACTCCCGTTAAATTATCTTAGCCATCGTGCTCTTACTGGGGCCCAGTAAATCTAACAATGTTTTTAAAGTCTTAACCGTCTCATATTTACGGGCGACAGGTATTCAGTTTAATCCAGAAAAATTGTAGCTACTGGATATCGTAACTATAAGCTACACATTTCATCCATCATCAAACAAAACAAAAAAGCATGGGCTGCAACTTCTCACTCAATGCAACAATAGATTGAACTAATTCATTTGATCCTCTATGTGGGATATCCTATAACTATGGCTTTTGGGAAGCTGAATGAGATAAACCAGCCTTTTCCAGTTCTTTCCAGTAGTTGCTGACTTGTTAGAAAAGAAAACTTTCTTTTTCATAACTCTCTCAACACATTGAAGCGTTAGTTGTGCGGTGGGCAACATTGTTGTAGGCAAAGGTCTAAAGTACTTAAGTATTACTGCATTTGCACATAGGGAATGGCACGTGTCAGGTTGAAACGTTTCAAAACGGTTCGTTTCGTTTCGTGTCAGGTTCGTGTCAGTTAATTTTTTGAAACGTGTCAAAGGGTGACACGAAACGTTTGACCCGTGTCAACTG
>Ga0210040_10006124_pt1 | contig 15087 bp, 13 predicted proteins | sample CryGeyCG12114_NA_FD_185462 | JGI IMG/M metagenome (GOLD analysis project Ga0210040, IMG submission 185462) | Groundwater microbial communities from aquifer - Crystal Geyser CG19_WC_8/21/14_NA (SPAdes) (version 2) | ecosystem: Environmental > Aquatic > Deep subsurface > Groundwater | place: USA... | reverse complement strand
CTGCTTGTCTGACATTATGGGCAAGATGTCGCTAGGACGACCCAGAACTTGTATGTCCATGTTTGTTTGTGGACTACCAACGTAGTGGGTAAAGACGTTGAGTAAAACTGGCGTGAGAGTGCTGGAACACGCTTGTTGGGACACAGGAAGACTACTTAAGGGTGCTGTGAGCTCACTTCAGTTCACTACTTTTACCTCTCCAGCATACAAGATACAGTTATGGAAGGAAGCGCCTTCGTTCCAGGGTCGGTCACGTCTCTCGGCAGGTGAGTACGCTCGAAGGCGCGTAAATGAAAAATGTCGTTTCTGACCATGTTACAGACTTCTTGAGTCTCAAGAATTCTCAGACTTGACGCTCAAGGTCGGCGAAAACGAGGAAGAGATCAAAGCACATCGATGTATTCTCACACCACAATCCGCGTTCTTCCAGGTCGCATGTAGCGGGAATTGGCTCGTAAGTCGCATTGGTGGCTATGTCGATCTGCAGCTGATGGTGTTCAGGAAGCAACAACCCAATGCATCCCAATGCCGGAAGACGATCCTATTCTCGTGAAGAAGTTGCTTGAGTTCTGCTATTCAGGGTGCTACTCCTCCGATGCCTCACCTGATCAGGAAAATCCGCAGACGGATAGTCAGCTGCGCCTGGACTTGTTCCATGTGGCCGATAAGTACGGTGTGCCGTTGCTTCAGAGCCATATCGCGAAGCAGTTTGCCTTATCGGCGAAGTCGTATCTCCCAAAGCGGAAAACCGACAACAGCGGAAGCTTGGATCCAAAAATCGAGAGCTTCTTATCGTTTCTGCAAACAGTGGTCCACGTCAGCAAGTCACGTCCAGAGGAGCTTCACGAGATCCTGGTTCAGGTTATTGCAGCATTCGGAAACCACCTGTGCTGTTGCGGAACGAGGAAGGATCGTTTCCTGAAGATTTTGAACGAGGATACGGGTTTGGCAGAGAAAGTTTTCCTTGTAGCGTTCAAGAAGCTCTCCTGTCGCGATTGCCAGAATTCTGCGAGTCAGGAAAAGTGGAAAACCGGCACGCGTAAGAGGGTTTGTGGTCAATGTGGTGAGTGTGATGGTGATGCAAAAGGCACGAAGCGCGCCGTCGAATAGTCATCGCAGAGATGCAGTATTGAGAGCAGGATATGCGTCAAAGACGATTTGTTGAGCAGGGTTTTGCTGAAATACACTTCGCAAGCGCCAACCGATAGGGCCTCAGATCGAGTATGTACTATCAAGGGACGTTCGTATGCAGCAACACGCAGAGCATTGGGGTACGGTGACGAGCTTGACAACTATGAGGGGATGGTATGAATCTATTCCACGAAGCTTGTTGGATGACGAAGCAATGCGCATTTCCATCCGGAGCAGAGTTCGAGTGGAAGCTGCTGGGATGAGGGAAGGGCTCTTCCACGTCGTAATATGAGTGTTTCCCGTGGAGGTTGAGACGTGCAGTGCAGGTGGTCAAGGTACAGTGTGGCATTGTGGTTACTCGTACTAGTATTCATGAGTTTCGAGCTTCGAGATCTCGACCTTTACTCGCCGCACCTTCCATTTTGAACTGCGTTGCCACGCCTGTATCATCAAATGCTTGCGTCATTGGTTAGTGTGGGAAGGCGAGGCTGCGCTACTGCACTGCAGGTGCCTTTTTATTCGATTACTCGTATGTGTTTGGACAGCCACAGTCTGGTGACCTGATATTTCTAACCCACAGGACCTACCTAGGTACCCAAGCTGTGTGAACTCCCCCCTCCCTCTCCCATCACATACCACAGAAGACATTCCACAATGTCTGCGGATTTCAGGCTGAGTGCTGTCCTGGCCGGACACACTAGCGATGTGAGCTTCCACCACTGTTGTTTCCTTTGCCTGCGTATTGATTGATCCTTTCCAGGTCCGCGCCGTCCTTCTTCCACATCCCTCCTTTGCCATCACCGCATCCCGCGATGGTTCGACACGGGTGTGGAAACAGATGTCGGCCTCTCCACCTTCCTACGACCCTAACGAGTCCTCGACTGGCGCACACTTCAAGACATGCCTCGCCTACGCCGGGCCCATGAAAGAATATCCTGAAGGCCTCGTTATCTCTGCTGGACAAGATGCGCTAATCGAAGCGAGGCAACCCTCCACCACCGCAGAGGGCAACGCAGACGGCTTCATGGTTGGCCACAGCAACCAGGTCTGCTCGCTTGACGTGTGCACCGAGGCTGGCTGGATAGTAAGTGGTAGCTGGGACGCAACGGCGAGAATCTGGCAGATTGGAAAATGGGAGACAGAGATCGAACTTCCCGGCCACACTGCTACCGTATGGTCAGTCATTGCATATGACCGAGACACCATCGTCACAGGCTGCGCTGATCGAGCAATACGGGTCTTCGATACAACGGGAAAGCTGAGAGTATCTTTTGATGGCAAGGACATTGTCAGAGCTCTCACCAGGTTACCTGAAGGACATCCGACTGGTGGGCAGATAGCTTCGGCATCCAACGATGGAGTGATCAGGATATGGACGCTGAAAGGCGAATTAGTTGCACAACTATATGGTCATGAGGCCTTCATTTACTCCCTATCCGTCTTGCCTTCTGGCGAGATAGTCAGCTCTGGTGAAGACCGATCTGTGAGGATATGGCAGGGTACGGAGTGCGTCCAGGTCATCACTTTGCCGGCCATCTCGGTCTGGAGTGTGTCGGCATGTCCGAATGGCGACATCATTGCAGGTTCAAGCGACAAGATGGCCCGTATCTTCACCAGAGAACAGGAACGTTCGGCCGCAGCAAGCACCATCGCCGAGTTTGAGGAGTCTGTCAAGTCTTCTGCAGTCCCTCAACAACAACTTGGCGCTATTAACATGACCGACCTTCCTGGTCCGGAGTTCCTCCAGAACAAATCTGGTACAAAAGAAGGTCAATCACAAATTATCAAAGAAGCAGACGGTAGTGCGACACTCTACCAATGGTCAATGTCACAGCAGACATGGGTCAAGATCGGTCAGGTGGTAGATTCTACGGGTGGCGGTGGATCGAAACAGACATACAATGGCAAAGAATACGACTATGTCTTTGATATCGATATCGAGGACGGTAAGCCAGCATTGAAGCTTCCGTTCAATGTGATACAAAACCCTTACGATGCGGCAACCAAATTTCTCCAAGACAACGAACTCCCTATGACATACCTCGAAGAAACAGCAAATTTTATTATAAAGAACACGCAAGGAGCTACGCTCGGTCAGGCGCAAGACACAGGCGCAGATGCGTGGGGAAGTGAAAATAGATATAGACCGGGAGAGGTTTCTTCTTATAGACCACCTCCAACAGCTCCAAAAAAGACGCTGCCACAGAAGCAGTATCTACCAATCGTGCTGGGAAAGCCTGCCGCCGCATATGGTCAAATCAAGAAGCTCAATGACCAGAATCCTGAGGCGGCTTTGACGAAAGCTGAGCTCGACAGCCTCTCCCAGCTTTCTCAACAGCTGGAAAAGTACAACTTTCAGGGCAAGCCTTCCTTGGCCAATTCTTCCGCCTTGATGGAGAGCATGCCGGCGGTCATCAAGATTATCACACAGTGGCAGCCACCTGCAAACCGTCTTGCCGGCCTCGATCTACTCCGCTTCATCGCGGCTGCAGCTAAAGACTTCCCTGTAAGAGAGATCGATGGTGTTGATCCTGTCGCTCATCTACTCGGTAGTGGAGTCTTCGATGCAGAGTTGGTGGAGTCAAATTCCAAGCTGGCTATGATCTCCGCTCGATTTCTCGCCAACTTGCTGTATGGCTCCGACAAAGGTCGCATCCTTGTGCGCGAGCAATGCGACAACATCCTCGAAAGCTTGAAGTCTCTGTCTGCTGTTGTCTCCAAGGATGTCTCTTTGGCGGTCGCCGTCATCACGCTCTACCTCAATTTGGCAGTCGATGTGACTTCGGACAAGACTTCGGGTGCCGACGTGAACGCGCAACGAGGCTTGTCAATTGTTGAAGAGATCGCCAAGATCCTGGCGACGCTTCCAACCGTCAACCATTCGCCAACGGCGCCCGCCCTGGCACAGACCACCGAGCCTGCATACCGTGGCATTGTAGCTCTTGGAACAGTGCTTGCTGGTCTAGCACGTGCTGAAATCACTTCGGCGGCCAAGGATATCTTTGACATTCCTGCTTTGCTTAACCAGATGAAGTCGAGGAAGTACTTGGAGGAACCGAGGTTCCAGACAGTGGTTGCTGAAATTCAATCAGCTTTGCGTTAAGTTTGACAGGAGCAAGTGTATCATGGTTGATGCTCTAAGGTCTTTGCATTCGATAAATAAGCATGGGGTGGACATTCTGAGTGCATAGCGATGGCGCAGTGACACGAAGTCATGATTGATGAGAACAGACATAGGATCACGATAGAGAGCTACTACGCCGTCGATAGATTGGCTATGATCAAACAAGACATGCATACTTTCCATCATATAAAGTTGTGATACATTTCCTTGACTGTGCATTTGTGCTGTCCTGCAGAATTATTCATACAAATCCCCAAATGCTGTACACGAAATGTGTTCGTTTCTGCATCCCAACGCCTGCGCTATGCTCAAGTGACTGGAACCCGCCGTCGATTACAAGAGGTGATGGATCAGCCGCTGGTAGGTGTCCTTATTTTGCCTGGTTTCGGTATCATCAGGCCCATCTAGAAACAGATCGTGTTAGTGTCGATTCGAAATAATCTTTTGCCGCATGTCCTCTTCCTGCGCAAGTCGCCTCCACCCCCTTTCCATCCTCGCCTTCGTATCCAACAAACAAACCAGAGCAGACCAACAACTTACCAAGCACAACAACCTCTCGACCGGCTCGCTGGGCTGCGCACCCACACCCAGCCAATACTTTGTCCGGCTGATGTCCAAACTCACGTCCTTGTACTTCTTGACTTTATTCGGCACCACCTCGCCCGTCTCCGTCGTGATCGTGTCGGGCACGTCGTTCGATGCGAGCGGTGTGCGCGGCGTGGGATCGTATGTTCCCAGCACTTCCATCGGTTTGCTGTCGCGCGCCGTGCGTGCTTGCGAGACGACGATGTTGTATAGCGGTTGGTGGCGCTTGCCGAAATGCGAGAGGCGGATTCGGACGACCATGTTGGTGGGGATGGTCAAGCGGTGGTGGTGGATGATGAGTCAGTGTTGATGTGTTGATGGACTTGAGGAGGGATTTGGAGGTTGGAGGAGTTTGAGTCGTTCAGCCTCGCGAGGCTCCGTGGAGGACGCTAGGTTGAGTGGTTGTTCTCCGATTGGGTGACTGGGTTATGTGCCAAGCATGACGAATAGATGCATCATGCGAGTGGAGGAAGCTGGAGTAGGTAGGTGTGATAGCAGAGTGACGAGTATTCCCGTGAGATATTGTCCTTTATACGTGAGAGGAGATAGTGCACACTGCTTACATTGCCCCATCAAAGCACAGCATTGTTATCCTTGGTTACTGCCTCCCCTCGGACTTTATTTACTGCCAAAAAGTAATACAGAAGTATTCGAATGACGTAGCGTCCTCCCCCCACTCACAAATATATCCACGAACTTAGTACATGTCTTCGCCCATCCTCAAGAGATTCGTAAACATGACACTCAAGGTGCGTCGCGTCATGTTACACACCCCTTGTCCCTCACCACGCTGACTGGACCAGACACTAGGACCGCAGAAAGCGGCCGAGCTCGACCGAGACCTCATGAGCGAGGCTGGCGGTTACTCCATTGACCAGCTTATGGAGTTGGCGGGGTTGTCAGTCTCACAAGCAGGTACGTCGTAGATGAGCACGGCGAGTGACACGGACGCTGAATCGTCATGGCAGTATACAAGGTCCACCCGCCGTCCAAGGGTAAGAACATCCTCATCGCCTGTGGTCCGGGTAATAACGGTACGTACGCCCCTTCTCACCATTTCTACAGTCCATTCCCATCTCACCCTCAAACACATGCCTCACCCTCCACGCCCCCTTCTAACAAACCCCCAGGAGGCGACGGCCTCGTCGCGGCCCGCCACCTGCACCACTACGGCTACAGCCCTACAATCTACTACCCGAAACCGACAGACGCGCCCATCTTCAACGGGCTAACCAAACAACTGCACGGGCTACACATCCCCTTCACCGACTCCTTCAGCTCATCCCTCAGCTCGACCAGCCTGATTGTCGACGCGCTCTTCGGCTTCTCCTTCAAGCCGCCGGTGCGCGCGCCCTTCGACGAGGCCATCCAGAGCATGGAAGAAGGCGACATCCCCGTGCTGGCCGTCGACATCCCCTCGTGCTGGGACGTCGAGGCCGGCCCGCCCGACCAGGGCCAGATCGGCGCAAAGTTCATGCCCGACTACCTGATCAGCCTGACGGCCGCCAAGCCGTGCGTCAAGTTCTACAAGGGCCAGCGCCATTTCATCGGCGGCAGGTTCCTGGGCAAGGACGTCGCCGACAAGTACGGGCTGGACATCCCAAAATACGAGGGCTTGGATCAGGTCGCCGAGGTGCCCGTCGATGCAAAGGTCGAGAAGTTGTAGAGTGTAGTGGGCAGCGTGGGTCGTGGTGGGCTTTTGATGGGGAAATGAGTATGGTGAGCAGAGTGGGAGTGTTGGATGCATGTACACACGAACGCAGGAAATGATTGCGATACGTCGTTTATGTGGACCATGGATCATACATAAGGTACCTACACGGCTTCCCCTTACAATGTTTGCAACGTGCCCCGGAGTGTTAAGCGATAGCCGTCAATCCTGTCGCTAGATTAGCAAGCCACCCGAGAATGATACCATGTTTCACAGAAGAGGGGAAACCGGGGTTTCGATGACGAATGAAATATATACTCAAGAAAAGTAATGGGTACAGAAATGGCAGACTACAGTAGTCTTGTGTGAAACCATGTTTGCATGACCTTTTGAATACTGAAAGTTTGGTTGGCGGAAATATCCTAGCCGTCCATGCACGAAATTCTTTAGTCCTCAACGCTTGCGGGAGACCATGCGCTAAACTCCAAACGCCTATATATACATTGAAGGACTCACCTCCTTGCTACGCCATGCCAATGTCCACGTAAAGTCATTAAGTCGTCTCCTTCCATTAGCGAGGATTGTTCACACACTAGGCAGCGTTGTCCTGTGCCATCGAAAACAATCTCTTCCTCTCGACTGCCTCTCTCGGTGAGCAGACCAGCTCCAACGATTGTCGTCCTCATTCGCTTCATCTCTGTTCGTTCATGGCAACGCCTCCTTGATCTGTTGCTTCTGTGCCGATGTCAAACTCCTCGGAAAGTTGACCTTGACCTGCACGATAAAATTTCCTCTTTCATTCGGTTTCTTGCTGAGCGGCATGCCCTGACCTGGGAATTGCTCTTCGTAGCCTGGCTGTGTCGGTCCGCTACCACTGACACTCAGCTGCTTGCCGTCAATCGTGGTGACAGTCCTTTTCCACCCAGTAAGGGCCTCCTTTAGGTCGAGCTCGATCGTCGTTCTCAAATTGTCGCCATCTCGCTTGAGAGTTGGATGCTCCTTCTCTGTGACGATGAAGTGAAGATCTTGGCTACCGCCTTCTTCCTGATCGCCAACTCCGGAAAATTTAATCTTTGATCCTGCTTTCAGACCAGGCTTGATATCCATCTCGAGGATCTTATCTTGCACGCTTCTCTTTCCTGTAGCCGGATCGAAGGTCTTCCTCTTGATCTTCATCTTCTTGTGTGCGCCTTTGAACAACTCTTCGAGCGTGACAGGTAGTGGTCTTTCAACGACTGTGATTTCTGGTGTCTGCGGTCTTTGTGCTCGTCCAAAACTGGCCCCACCTCCACTCTTCCTAGGACGACCACCTCCGCTCATGCCGCTGAGCATGCTGAATATGTCGTCTTCATCCCCTCCACCCATACTGCCGCCACTGCTCCTTGCGAAGTTGGCGAATATATCGTTCGGGTCGGTGAAGCTGAATCCTCCTGAGCCACCACCATTTGTGCTGAAGTGGAACGACCTCCCACCGCCAGGCATTCCACCAAATCCAGGGAACCCTCCTCCTGGCATACCTCCAAATCCGCCAGGCATGCCTCCATCCTCAGCCCCTGGTGGTGGTGCTGAACCTCCTTTCAATAGGAAGTCAAGACCATATTGATCGTAGACCTTGCGCTTCTCGGGGTCTGAAAGTACTTCGTAGGCTTGGGAGACTTCCTTGAACTTTTCAGAGGCGTTCGGGTTATCCTTGTTCTTGTCTGGATGCCACTTCAAGGCAGCCTTGCGGTATGCTTTCTTGATCTCATCTTGTGATGCACTGGATTGTATGCCTAGAGCATTGTAGAGCTTTGTCTCTGCGACCATGTTGGTGGCAGGTATATATTGTGAATACGGTTGGAAGAGCTTAACTCAACGTGTATTCTGTGACAACGTTGGCTCTCTTGTATAGAGATCGCAGAAGGAAAAAGGGAGGGATGGGGAAGTCAAATGGTTTGACAAGGCTGTGCTACTGTGGAGCAGGTTGTGGTCGTGGAATGCTCGAGCATCTGTGGTGGATTTGCTAACAGATTCCGGGCGGCTAGGAACAAATGTAAGCACCAATGAACGATTGTCTGCCAGAAGGAAGCGCAGGAAAAGAGGTTGAAAAGCCCCAATTGTAGAGGAAAGGGCCGTAAGTTGTCGCATGAGCATGACGCAAGTACGGCGGGTAAAGGGCCCGACAAGGATATAACTCAACGTAGCGTGGAACTTTCGAGAAGCTTCGATCAGTTAGCCCGAATCAGTCTAGTACTGAAACCTTATCGTCTTGAGCTCATGTACCTTGGAGGACGAACTTAGGCTTGTAACTCTCATCCGTCAAGCTAACATGTCCGCCCGTCCTTCGAAGCTCCTCGTGAAGGGCTGTAAGCATGTCTCTCTAGACAAAAGGAGAACTGGTACGGAGCCTTTCAATTAGAGCGCTTAACGTCGCAATGAGCCTTACGTTGCAAGAGTAAAATTAACACCTAGTGCGTGCATTTCAACCTTCTCGCATTCACTTTCCTTGCATATATTTTTACGTGAAAACGGTAGCAATGCATCACCTGTGTTTCAGCCTCATGCATCGGTATCAATCAAAGTGAGGTCTACGTTGCAGGCAGTTCCACATACTGATACTGTGTGCTACCAACTGAGCCCTGTTGGTGGTTCACAATGGCTTCACGCAAATTCCGAAGGTCTTTTCTCGTTGGCGCGATTCCTTTTGGCATAGAATGGCTTGCCTCGACGCAACGCGTTGTCGTGAAACGTACTATAAGCCGTTCACGCACATTGACCATATTGCTTTGACCAGAGTAAGTGCCGCAATAACACCCCTCATTGACATTCCAGGTGAACTTGCAATCAAGCTCATCAAGCGACACCACGACTTCAGCAATGTTTTGGAGGCATGGACAAGGTACGCCCTCTATGCGGTGGTAAGCGAGTAGCTTTTGAGCCAGAATGAGCCAGAAGAACGAACTTCATATCGACGCCATGCTATATCGGCATCCACGCTCCAACGATAATCCCTAGTCCGTGGACGATCGAGTAAGCCGCGACGGTGACGATTGAAAGGGAGATGATGACAAGCCGTCGCGAAACAAGAATGGTGGCCCCGAAGGCTGTTTTGATGGCCTTCCTGATGTTCGCAAACCGTTTCACGACTTGGAGATTGTAGTTGCTCGAGCGAGATCTAGCTAAGCAGCTCTTCGGGATGTCGCTACCTCGGCCTCAAAGGATGCTGGTCTCATGTACTGCGAACCCCAAAATTCTACAAGTCTTTAGCAACTCTGTATCAGCGAGAAAAGCCAACTCAAGCTGTCTTCATGCATGTTCCTCAAGGGATGAAGCCGGAAAGACATCCAGAAGGGCGCTAGGATGGGCGACTGTATATTGCGGGCAGTGATCGATGCTCAGATGCAGTGAGCATTCAGCGCTTTTTCCGATAACATGAAAGCAGTGTCAAGTACATGGTAGGCTTGAGAAACCAGCGGGGACAACTTTTCTAATACTTCGAACGTGGTTCATGTTTTGACCATGGGGAACCTCTAAACCTCGATCGCTTGGAGCGGCGTAGGAGGGAGCTATCTCAGAGAATTAATCAAACGGCTGCGGATCTATGCGGTGGTGTTAGTCATTGTAGCTATACAAGCCACGAAATAAGTGTCGTATGGCAGCGTGACATGTGCTGCAGGACTTTGTCGCGGAAAATTCACGAATTCGTCTTGGACGCTAAAGGCAATGGTATGTATGGTACATATTTGTGAAAGCTAGATGTTGGCATTGACTTGCGCATGGTCAAGTCGTGCTCCAACGCTTTCTGCCCTGACTGGAACTCCTAGATTTTGTGAGGTTGATAATAGGTGTATGTGGTCCAGCACAGCACGACCTTAGGCTTGAGGAAATTTTTAATGATGAACACATTTGCAGAAAAGGTGATCATACCATCACCGTAATAACACACCAGCCTCCAACACTTCTAGCGTGCTATGTCTGCTCCCCATTTAGAAGATTCGGCCGGCAGGAAATGTTGCCCAATTAAACGGTTCGCAGTTACGGACAAGGCTGTGCCAAGGAATAGTCCATGCGAAACTTCGAGATTGTTCATCTAATGGTCACTCAACCTCGACCTCGACGTTTTTACGAGCTATAATATTCCCTAGTCGGTTCGATCTGGTCTTCGCCATGACGGACGTCGTATCACCGCCGGCGCCTGTGCCTGTGCCTGCGCCTGCCGCTCCCACCTCACCCTCGCGCAAACGATCCGCCTCACCTTCCGCCGACGACCCATCCACGGCCCTTACCACAGTCAACAACGACACCTCAATATCCGAACCACCTGCGAAGAAAACAAAACTCATTCGGCGCAAACGTCGTCCAGCCCGCCCTCAAGTTGATCCTTCGACCGCAAAATCTGAGCCTCCACCTCAAACCGGCACAATCTTCAATATATGGTATAACAAATGGTCTGGCGGCGACCGTGAGGATGCTTACCTATCGAAAACCGCCGCGCCATCCCGTTGCAACATTCGCAACGACTCCGGTTGGACGCAAGCAGACAAGACACCCGGCTCGTTCTTCTGCCTTTTCTTCGCACGAGGACTCTGTCCCAAGGGTCACGAATGCCAATACCTGCACCGTCTTCCTACAATCTTTGATGTCTTCAACGCGAACACGGACTGCTTTGGTCGGGACAAGCATTCAGACTACCGCGACGACATGGGTGGTGTAGGTAGCTTTCTAAGACAAAACCGTACACTCTACGTCGGACGCATCCACGTCACAGACGACATTGAAGAGATCGTCGCACGACACTTTCAGGAATGGGGCGAGATCGACCGCGTCCGCGTCTTGACCGGCAGAGGCGTCGCCTTCATAACGTACGTCAACGAGGCGAACAGCCAGTTTGCGAAGGAAGCTATGGCGCATCAAGCGCTCGACAACAAGGAGATCTTGAATGTCAGGTGGGCGACCGCCGACCCGAACCCGTTGAGTGCCAAGCGCGAGGCCGCGCGGATCGATGAGCAGGCCGCAGAAGCGGTGCGCAGGGCGCTAGGAGAGAGGGCAGTCAGACAGATTGAAGGACGGGAGAGTAAAGACGAGAAGGAGCAGAGGAGGGTCGAGAGTGGCTTCGGACTGGAGGGTTACGAGGCGCCGGATGAGATCTGGTATAACCAACAAAAACAGCTCGAAGGGCAGCAGCAAGGACTGCTTGAAGGCATCGACGACGCAACGCTGATTGCAGATGGAAATGCCCAAGATTCTACGGTGGAAGCCGAGCAGCCTGCATCGGGTGGTATACTATCAGGTTCGACGTTAGCTGCATTGCAGGGATATTCCACGAATGCAAACGGGAGGACTACGTCGATACAGCCTGCCAAACCAACGCCTGCTACGGCAGGTCTGTTAGTAGAGTACGGCAGCGACGATGACGACTAGTGAGACTCGGAAGTGAGCAATGGAACGTTATAGCATCGCTGCATGTTTTTACAGCGTATTCATAAATAATCGCGCGCTTTGCGAACAATACCGCAAGCCGATGTGTTCCGGAACTTTTTGTGCTGCTACCTAACTTTCATCAAGGACCGTGGAACGCTTCCCACAGGCCATGCAACTGATCTCCATCTATAGCTCCCCGTGCTTGATCCCTTCTCCGGCTTTACTCAAATCCGGCATTTTCATGATAACACAGACCAGACTCGTCCAGCCGGTGAAATGCTGCGTGCGCTGGCCCTCGCCCGTCTCGGGGTTATACTGTTCCCACGCGAAGCCGGTGCGCTCCCACTCCCGGAACACGTTCTCGACCAGATTGCGCCGCAGGTCCACGTACAGCTTCCGCGCCTGCTCCTTGACGGCCTTGGGCGCGTCGTCCGCCGTGGCGACGGCCAACAGGTTCTTGACGATCAGGTAGTTCATGTTGACCCAGATTGGCGAGCGCCAGTAATTCTCGTCCGTCCCGTATAAGGGGTTTGTGGGGGAGAGGGAGCGGATGCCGTAGGGGGACCAGAGCTGGTCTGGGGAAGCGATCAGGTTCAGGACGTGTGGGACCGAGGGATGGTCGGGTGGAAGGAGCGAAGTCATGAAGGGGAAGAGACTGATGTAACCGAGGTGGCAGACGTGGATAGACTCGTCGTAGTCGTCGATGCTGGCATCGCAGTAGGCCGACGATGATGCGGACCAGTGCAGGTCGTCTATGTTGCGCGTTATGGCGGTGAGGGAGGTCGAGAAAGAGGTGGTATCTTCGTGCTCGTCCAGAAGAATGGAGAGCTTGTGTAGGGTTCGCGTCATCAGGCCCATCCATGAAATCAGGTCGAGGTGCAATTCGCCCGGGTGTGGGGGCTGCGCTCGTGGGTAGTCGTCCAGTCCGGATGTGAGGATGTGGCGTGGAGTGCGACCACGCCAGCGGTAGGCTTCCTTAGTGGAGAAGGCGGTGCGGTCGTAAGATTTGATGTCGCCGAACTGGGTACGACGGAACCAGGTGTACTGGCGTTTGAGAAGAGGGTAGAGGGATTGGAGTTGGGTTTGGAGGTTTGTGGCCTCGTCTGAGGAGAGCGATTTGGAGTTCAGCTTGTCAATGAATGTGTCAATGATCATGAAGAGGGTGGGTGGGTTAGCATAGTGTGGGTATTGGACTGTAAACTCTTGGGGAACTTTGCTTCGTGCTTCGGGCCCAAGAATCTGCTCACGTGCAATCCAGCCGTCCTCGTCCATCAAATTGAACCAGGATTGCACGATAGCCATGCTTACGTCGATGTCCCATTCGACGATTGGCACGAGGTGGAAGCCTTCATCCCATAGAAAACCTCGCGGAAAGAATGGTCGGGAAGGTACACTTGTAAACAGCTCTTGCTGAGGATTTTTGGTCAATTCGCCTCTAGCTCGTGCCGCAGCTGTCTCTTCCCAGAAGCCCTCGTTGTCTTCATCATACTCCGGAGCATTTGAGCGGTCGACTATTGAATCACCATAAAAGTAGCCAATGCCACCAAACAGGTTAGAAAACATGGCCTCTGCGAATTTGGTATACTTTGGCTTGTCGAAAGGGGCTGCCGGTTTTAGCACTTCTTGATACTTTGACTTGAACTTCTTCGAACAGGAGGAAATAGATTTTGCCAGTGTCTCCGGTGTCACTTTCTCGCCGGATGAGGCGGAGTTGAAGATGACATTGAATTCGAATGCTCCGACGAGGACTTTCTGTACAACGTGGAAATTACCATCTTTAATGTCGTTCGGAACAGAAAATGCTTGCCATGGGGGTGGCATGTTGTTCTCTCCATATTCAGAGATATAGGCATCGATCTCTTGCTTCATCAAACTGAAGATAGCGTTCTTTGCCTGCCAAATCCCTTCGGAAGGTACCTGCATGCTGGCAGCCAGAGTCTTGTCCAGCGGCTTTTGGTCCCATGAGGCGTGAGTCTTGTGGGGTAGCTGGTCATGCTCGGATTCAGTGACTTCGATGTCAAATTCTCCCAGGTCGGCAGCCTGCCCATGTATGGTAACCGAACCTTCGTGACCGTTTGCTGGCTCGTTTGTGAACTCAAGCTGACCCAAGCCCTCCATCCCAGCGTAAAACAGCAGCGTCGTAACCGGATTGGCAGACGCGTCTTCTCTTGGTGTACCCTTGATTCGTGCACCCCAGCTGCCGCCATTACTGCCCCCAGGGATTTTGACAAAGTCAATTGTGAGATCTATCTTGTTGCCAGCATCATATATGACTTGTCTCCCACCATTTCGAACATCATACTCTTCCCAACCGTAGCCGGCCATACCCTCATGTTGCTCGCATGTATGGCGGAAGTCTGGCAATGTAAGTCAATTGAAAGGCCGAGCACGACTGGCGTATATCATACTGTTCTGAACTGTAGCAAAACTCTCTACGTTCGCCCATAGCAGACCAGTCATCAAACTCTTCGGTATGCGCGGCCGTACCCCGAAGTAGAGATTGGGTCTGTAAGGTCCCCATAGCAGTGAATCATTTGAGGACGCGCTGGTACCGAGTGGCTGTTGAGGATCGTCGGCTGTTGAATGAGGGAGGTATATTAAGATGCCGGAAATGCAGATAAGCAGGGCTCGCCAACTCCATTTTCTGTCTGTCATCTTGTCAAATCACCTCACCTCACCTCTTGCTACTGTCTCGAGCCATGTGTGCGCGTTAGCAGCACCGCATGTGTACTTTTAAGATCTGGCCCGAAGATCTGCCATCGGCCTACGTCATGCTCAAGGCTACCTGCCTAGGTGCCTTAGGTAGGTACTAGGTACCTGGTAGGTACCTAGGTAGGTACCAGTACCTAAAGTACTGCAGTCACCGCGACCAGACCTGGGCGAGATTTACATCTTGAATGTGGAACAAGGCAATAGTCTGACTACAAGCTAGGGTGATACCCGAAATTAACAATGTGACATATGCTGGACTGGTAAGTAACAAGACTGCACAAGGATGTCACTTTCGAGGCTCCTCTAATGCTTGGTGGTGAGAATAGATCAACAATATATCTTCACATCTACCTCAATGGCAACACCTTTTGAGGCAGTACACTTTGTCGACATAGCGGACACTCAGCCTTCTCCTTTACCCAATCTTGCACACAACTCCAGCAAAAAACGTGTCCACAGGTTGTGGCGCTCGGATCCCTGAATG
>Ga0210040_10006123_pt1 | contig 15088 bp, 4 predicted proteins | sample CryGeyCG12114_NA_FD_185462 | JGI IMG/M metagenome (GOLD analysis project Ga0210040, IMG submission 185462) | Groundwater microbial communities from aquifer - Crystal Geyser CG19_WC_8/21/14_NA (SPAdes) (version 2) | ecosystem: Environmental > Aquatic > Deep subsurface > Groundwater | place: USA... | reverse complement strand
ATATACTTCAGCATCGCTGCTGGGGTCAGTAACGTCTACGGAGTCAAGGAGAAGCTGTCCTGCAGATTGAGCCTATTCACATGAAGCTGCCCAGGCGTAAAAGGCCGAAAAGCTTTGATGCGTTCCTCGATGAGTTGGATTGAGGACCGAAACCGCACACATGTCTATAGTGGTGCAGCTATCCTTGGCTGAAGATGTGTACTAGTATGATTGTTTCGAATTCAGGGATGATCCGCATCCGCTGACATGGTCGGCGTCGATTCGCTGGTAAGTCGAGATATGAAGGTTTTCCGTATCAAGTTTGATAGCAGGAGTGGTATTCTTAATAGGAGAATTGGTATAGTCTTTGCCAACCTGAAGATTGATAGTAACAGGACCCGGAGTGTGAGCTCGAATGAGTAGTGTCTGTCTGACGACCAACATCCCCTTCGCGGTGAACTTGTTCTTCGTGGTCGTGGTCGCCTTCTCGCCCAACCTCGAGATGTCCGCGGTGGCCTTCTTCTTCTCGACGACCTTCTCGACGGGCTTGTCGGCCTTCTTCTCCTCCTCGTTGGTCGCCGTCTCCGGGGTCTTCGTCACCGAAACCGTGGTTATGGTAAGGCTCTGGTTCAAGGCGTTGTTGACCTCGCTCTCGTTCTGTAGAGTGGAGTTGGCCATCTTGATCTAGATCATGTTGATGATCGCGTCGTCGATGTTCTTCGTCGTGAGGATGTTGCCTTCCGTAACGCCCGGGGGGGTGTTTTCAAAATCGTAAGGTAGTAATATTGAAATAAATATAATATTTATATGCTGTTTAAGAAATCTTATACTATAATAAGTGTATTTATCTATTATAATGTTAATAATAAGTATTGTATTATATTAAAAATTGTAATAGTTATTTATATAAATTTAAGACTGTATTTAACGCATATACTAACTATTAAATATAGTAATAAATATAAAATTATTATATAGTAGTTAAACTAAGCTATAGTATTAGTACTACGCTATATTTTATTAAGGTAGCGTTATAATAGTATTATTGCGAAGATTATTAAAAGGCTATTATAGGTAAATATTATAAATTTTTAGCATTATCTTATTATTATATTTTATATAACAGCTACTGCAGTTTATACTATAATGTGTATATAATATAATAATTTAGAAAATAATAAATAAAGAGTTCTAAGTAGAAAATAATATTATAATAGTAATAGTAGTATAGATACTTAGCTATATAAAGTGCTTAGAGTATATTAATATCTTTAGCTATTATATATAGCCTAAGAGCCTCTACTACCTACTTTAGTTGCGCATTATAGTATAATACATATTTAAGTAATAAGTAAATAGTAATAAAGCTAGATATACGTAGTACTTCTATACTATAATTTACTATATTACAGTCTCTGCTTTTATAGGCTATTCCTACTACTACTAATAGCCTATAATCCTCTTATATATTTAAATATTATAAAGTTAATATACTTTTTTATAGTAAGAAGAATAAGATATATCTTATTATCTTTATAGTAAGGCTGCGCTCCTTTCTATATAGAAGTATTTTACTATATTATATAGGTAAAGCGCGTAATTACTATATAGTAAGTACTAGTATAAGTATAAGTATAAAAGGCCCTTTAGGATATCTACTTATAAAGTAAAGTTATAGAATAGAGTAAAAAGATACTACCTTATATTATAACTATCGCCTCTATATATAGTATTACTATATAGAAAACTTCTTTACTAACTACTTATAGTAATAGATGTAGAGAAAGAGTATATAATAATATATATAGGTATTACTATAAAGTAGAAGAGTCTAATAAGAGTGTATATATATTAAGAACTAGATAGTATTAGAGGAAATATACTTACTATCTTCTATACTAACTATAATAATGCCTTACTTAAGGTAGTAGAAGAAAAATATAACTAGTAAATTATAGAGTTAGAAAACGTTAATAGAGGTATAATATAGTAAATATAAGTTACTAAAATACTAGAAAATAGTATATTAAGAAAAGCTATAAAGTATTATATAGGTATTATATTACTAGTATAAATATTAAAGAAGATTTTATTATAGTAGTTTAGGATAGTAAAGGAGTGTATTATAAGTACTTCTTATATTAAAGTCTTTAGGTGCGTTTATTATCCTCTTCTATATTATTTATCTAGAAGCTCTATACTAAAAAGTATAGTAACTTTAGGGTTATTAAAGTTAATACTCTTCTTTTCTTTATTATCTATAGTGCTCTTTAGTGTATACGCCTTTCTAAGAAAAGAGTAATATAGCTAATATACTAATAGAAAGGCGTACTATTAAAGGATGCTTAGAGTATTAAGAAAAATATTATAGAGCTTTAATAAGGTCTTATAGGAATATACCTTATTATAGCTAATCTTACTAGCCTCTATATATACTATAAATTTAGCTATTACTATAAGATTAATAAAGATTACTATATACCTATTAGAATCTACGTAATAAGTAAATACTAGGAATTAAACTTACTTCTTATATACTATCTTATACACTTAGAGGACTTCTTAAGATCTATATAAGGTTTACTAAAGTTAAAAATATTATAGAAGTCTATAATACTATACTAGTTACTTAGTACTACGTAGGTAGCTTTAGTAGTCTTAGTATCTATAAGCTAGGAAGGTAGCTTACTACTTTCTTCTCTACTTAGTATTATAATAAGATAGTCTTAACTATATAAGTAAGCTATAAGTAAAGAATATATAAGATTTATACCTTTATCTTAGTAATAGTAAGGCTCTTCTAAGAGTTAATATTCTACTTTATCTACTTTATAGCTTACTCTAGGATCTAAGTAGCTTATAGATTAACTATAAACTTAAGAAAAATATATAGGATGAGCTAAATATATATATCTTTATTAAATATTATAGTATATATAAGGTAGGTAAGGTCTTTAAGGCAGTATTAATAGAGCTTAAGATCCTTTAATATCTTCTTAGTAGATTATCTTAAGTAACTACATAAAGCTTTTTTATCTAGGCGTAGATTCTAATCTAATTAGCTTATAAAATAAATAGCTAGTAGTATTAAACTTATATTATTCCTATCCTCTAGATTATCTAATAAGAAGCCTATAAAGATATTCTTAGTATACGTTAATCTAAAGTTCTCTAACTCCTTAGTATATACCTACTATATCTTTTTTACTAGATTAATCTCCTCCTCTAATACCTTATTATTACTAATATCTTTAACTATAGCTAGTAGCTTATCCTCGTTCTATCTCTCTAATATCTTTTAATTAATAATATCTAGCTTTACTTCTAGATCTTAATTATTAAGATTATTAAGACCTTCTCTAGATAACTCTAATAATAGTAGTATAGCTACTTTTAGGGTAGCTTACTTAGTAAGTCTTTCTATTACCTTCTTCTTAATAATCTACTTTACCTTTACTTAGAGCTTCTAATTATATAGATCTAGTAACTATAGCTTATTTTCCTCTTCTTCTTCTTCTTTATTATTATTATCTAAGATATTAACTAAGTTAAGCCTACCTCTAAGTTATAGAGTAGCTAAGTAACCTAATTCTTATAACTATAGTTTAAGAGTTTAAGATTAAGAGAATTCTAGATAAAAAAGAAATAAATTTATAGATTTAGGCTAAGTAAGTACTATAGGCAACTTTTTCCTTATAAAAGATACCTTTATAGTTTACTTCTTAGTAGAAGTAGTTATAGATATAGTAGTAGTCTTAGACTTAGACTAAGGCTTTATTTTAGAAGTAGTCTAAGATTTCTTAACCTTCTTTATTAGTGTACTATCTACATTAGGAGTTATACGTACGCGTTTCTTTAGAGCCTTAAAGTTTATTACTTTAAGAATCTTATCTTTAGTTTTATCTACTTCTTATTTCTTCTAACTTAGAGATATAGTATACTAAGAATAATAGTAAACTTCTTATATAAGTAGTAAGAATAATAGTAGAAATTTAGTAATAACCTTAGATAGTAATTATAAGCTTTTACTACTTCACTAAGATAACTAAGTAGACGTAGATCTTAAGGTATAGAGCACTATAGTATATAATAGATATAATTACTAAAGGAATAGAAAAAGTAATTAAATAAAAGAAAATAGTAAAAGAGTAAAGGTATAGTTAATAGTAGAGTAAAGTCTAGATAAGATAGAAAGTAAGGCTAAGAAGGCTAAGATAGCCTATATATAGCGTATTAAGTAAGTATTAGCTATACGCTAGCTATAGTTACAGCTACTTCTTTATATATTATTTTCTCTATACCTATATCTTCTAAAAACCTCTATATACTATTATATTACTTTAAACTACTTATTCTACTAACTTACTACCTCTTTATTCTCTCTAATACTTTATAATTTAAATATCTTAAGATCTTTATACGTACTAGAAACGCCTATAGTAACTACTATATCTATAACCTAAAATAACCTAAATTAGCTACTATAAATCTTACTATACTACTATATTATAGACGTACTTAAATATAACTAATATATTACATTCCTTTCTTATATAAGTATAGTACATTTATAATATTTTATATACGCGCAATATTTAGAAGATTTAGCGCATCTAGGCTTTTCTATATACTAATATTTCTAGTACCTATAGGCTTTCTACCTATATAGAATTAGATATTAAGTATTAAAGATACTCCTATAATACCTTTACTATATCTTATTACTAACTACGTTTTAAACTTCTATAAAAAGAATATATCTAGCGAACCTTTATTCTAGCTCTACTATTAAATTTTTACTACCTAAACCTATATAAAGCTACTTCTAAACCTTTACTATATAAGAATATTTACTTATAGATATCTAAGTATAAGGTTATCTAGTAGCTATCTTAAATACTTACTACTTTAGAATATTTACCCTTAAAGCTACTAGGCTAGCTATATTTACTATTAAGTCCTAGTATCCTATATACTTACTACTAAGATCTTTATAGTTTACTTTAGTTATTTTTAAGTAGCTTAGATATTATAGAATATATACTAATATATTATTATATCTATAGGTATCCTAATAGTAGATAATCTTCCTAAAAGCTAATATTAAGAAGTATCTTAGCCTATACTCTAGCTTTCTAGAGCTCTTTATCTTTAGCTCTAAGCTTACGCTAGAAATACTCTTAATCTTAGACTTATATTACCTAATATCTACAGCTACCTTAAGTATAATATTACTACTTATTTCTAACTTATATACTAATAGCTAACTACTAGCTAGTGCTAGACTACTCTAAGCTAGATAAATACTACTTAGTAGTACTTATTGCTTACTAAACCTTAATTTACTAGATTCTAGTAACTACTTAGACGCTACTACTACCTAGTAAACGCTTACTATTTAATATTTATAATAGTTAAGTTAATATATCTATATTAGATACTTATAGATAGTAGTAGTAATAAAGATAAGTATAATTTAGATATTAAGGTGTATAATACTAAGGAGGATAACATAGGTAGAGTTAATAAACTATTAGATTTACCTATAGGTAGTCTTAGAAGTTCTTATAATATTTAGAACTTAAGCTCTAATATCCTTATTCTCTTAATTAAAGTCTTTTTAGATAATATAGTTATAATTATTAATAGAGTTTTAGTAAGTAAGCTTAGACTTAATATTAAAGTTAGAGATACTAAAGAAGATATTAATATAGTAGAGATACTAGATACTAATAACATAGCTATAGAGATATATAAAGACTTAGGTTCTATAGAAGAGGTATATTTTAATAATACTATATTTAAAGATAATACTAAAGAGGAGGACTTAGATAAAGAGAGTAACTATAATACTTATAGTATCTAATTATCGCCCTCTACTAACTAGCTAGTAGGAACTTCTCTATCTATATCTATAGTAGCTTTATACTATAGAGATTAATATAGTAATAACCTCTCTTATAAAGTCCTATATATAACGCGCTTATTTTAAATAATATAGTTTAAGGCTAGTATAGTATATCTTACTTAGAAGTAGAAGATATTACGTACTATATATACTAACCTTTAGAATATTCTATATCTCCTTAAGGATATGCTAAAAGAGATTAAGAGTTTACTAAAGTAAGTAGATAAGCTTAAAGAGCGCCTTAATTAGTAATTACTAATACTCCTAACTTATAGTATTATTCTTAACTTTAATCTACTTAAGCTTCTTACTTATAGATTATACTAAGAACTAATACGCTTTTTTAATATACGCGAGTTCTTTAAGTATTACCTTTAAGTAGAGCTACTTATAGCGTAAGCGTATTTTAGAATAGCGTATTATATTAATTAGCTAAGTAAATTATACTACTTAGAGGTATAGAGAAGGTCTAATTAAATAATAAGTAAAGAATTTATATATATCTAGAGTAGTATATAGAAAGGTAATATTATTCTTACCTCTAATTTTATATAGTATAAATAGGCTTAAGAAGAAAAAGATTTTATACTTATAAAGTATATTATCTTTATTAGAAAGGACTTTAGGATATAGTAAGATAGTAGGTTAGTTAGAGAGATAAAACTCTCTATCTAACCTATTAATATCTAGCGTTAGCTCTTATCTTTACTATAAGATACTATTAATACTACCCTAAGTCTCCCTAATAGTAAAGAGGAGATTTTCCTAATTAAGAATAAACTACTAATAATTATTTAAGAAGACTAGCTACTCTACTAGGAACCTTCTATACTAATTAACTATTTATATAAGCCTAGTTAGCTATCTTAAGTTATAACCCCTTATAAATATATTTATTACTATATTATTAGCCTAAACTCTATTAATATTAGAGAGGTTGCGCTTTCTTACTTATATTAAGGAGAGCTAGAGATAAGTTACTATAAGTAAAAGTAGTTAATTAAGAACCTTTACAGTAATAAGAAAGAAGTATAGTTATTTTCTTATATACTTTTTATTAATAACTTTATACTATATTAGCTCTATTAACTAACTACTAGTATATACTACTAGTTTAGTTTCCTAAACAATTATAACTAAAAATAACGTATAAATATCTTCTCTATTACATTAGGACTATTTACTACTAAATAGGCTAATATCGTTATAGTACTTATATATCTTAAAGATCTTAAGTTTAGTATTAAAGTAAAACTTAACACTAGGCGATCTATTAGAGTCTACGCGCCTATATTAGTATATATTAGGGATATACCCTAATAGTAAGAGAATATAAGCTATAAAAGTTAGAGTATAGAATTCTTCTATTACTTATATCTTATTTCTACTACTACTAAGTATAATATACGCTTTAATATTATAAAGAATAGTTACTACTACTATAAAATAAAATAGGTTAGGTATAAAGCGAACTATCTTCTATAGTAATAGTAGTAAGAGATATTTTAGAAACTAAGGCTTACTAATATAGAATTACTACTTATAACTATTATTACCTCTACCCTTTACTTACTACTTATATTCTTTAGTAATAGCACTTATAGTAAGCTTAAAAGATAGGCTAAGTAACTTCTTATAGTTATCTTTAATAATATTATTAAGCCTAGCTTCTATAATACGTTTACGTATACTTTTACTAAGATACTAACTTCTTTATATTAGCTCTATATTTAGAACCTAAAGAGGTACCTTAGTTCTCTATAAATAAGTAAACTAAGATAGGTAGTTCTTATTATACTAGTTACCTTACGCAAATAGCTTTCTAACTTTTAACTCTATAAATCTTACTTATAGAGTATAAATACGCTTCTACTTAAGTATAAATATAAGTAGTTATAAAGTATAGAGCTTCTAGAGAGTAAAAGTAGTGAGGTAAAGATTATACTTAAAGAAAATACTACTACTAACTTTATTATTAGCTACTTTATAACTATTATAAGATATAATACTACTTTCCTTAGTCTATATATATAAAAGAAAGACTAATTATAGATTCTTAAGCTTATTTACGAAGTACGCGAATAGTATATTAATATTATTTATATTACTATTACAGTAGGCTAGAAGTCTAATACTATACTTTATCTAATTATAACTTTACTAAATACTAGTATATAGCCTTATAGATTATTACTATTAGCTAAAGTATTAAATCTTACTAGTAATTCTTAGTATAGCTTACTTAAAAGTACTATAAGTTAAATAGCTAGACCTTACTTTAGTAAAAAAGAAAAAGATTATATTAAGAGAATTAGTTACTCTATTAAACTTATAAAGGACGTAACTATAGAAGATAAGAGAATTAAGTAACTAGTAAAGAAGACTATAACGCTAAATATCTATACTATTATATATTTTCCTAACGCTATATTAGAGTATACTTCTACCTATAATATTACTACTTAGAGTAGAGAGAACTAGTATACATAAGTTTTCTTTATATACTAATTTTACCTTCTACTTCTACGTAAGTTTAATAATATTAGTAACGTAAGGATAATAGACTTTAAGGCTAATATATAATATTTTTAGAGTTATAAAGGATAAAATTAAGAAGACTAATTATTAGAACCTAGCTTCTACCCTTATTAGTTTTAAGTACTATAGGTAGATAATATACTTTATAATTTATAGGAGTTTTATAGTAACTATACTAGATTATATAAATATAATAAAGAGCGTAGATAAGAAATACCTTACTCTATTCTAATACCTCTACTATACTAGTATATACCTTAATAAGATTATAGAAGAAGACGTAGATATCTAAGCTATTAAATATAATAAAAATTATCTTAATACTACTACCTAAAATTATATTACTCTAAGGGCTAGTATAGTTAATAATTCTATACTATTAACTATTTATATTTATAAACTCCTTACTAGCTATATATTTTATTCTACTCTCTTATACGCCTATTAGAGCGACTATAGGTAGTAGAACTTATAAAGCTTAGGAAGATATTAACTATAATAGGTAAAGTAGTTATAGTTTTAGCTTCTATAAGTTATTAGACTTTTAAGTTATAAGAGTTATATAGCTAATAGATAAATAGTAAAATATATAAAAAGGTTACGTTTAGTATTAATAACTTTATTAGGATCTATAAAATATAGATTAGTTAAATCTATAGAATCTTTACTTATTATTATACTTATACTTACTACCTTTTTATTATTATTTAGCTCGTAGATAGAGATTTTAAACTTAGTAGTATAATTAACGCTGCTAAAAATATAAATAATAAGTAGGACCTAATTCTTTATACTTCTATTATCTAATTTAGTAATAAGCGTATTATTATTAGTCTTCTAGCTATTAATTATTAGAAGCTTTAGATTATTCTAGGTATTAAAGATAGTAACTTTCTTTATATTAATTAAGATATCTTCTTCTTATAATATCTATAATATTAATACCTATAGTATTTACTTTAGTACTACTTCTTATATAGCTACGCTTTTTATCTACTATAATTAGAAGAGCTTAGTTATAGTATAGATCTTAATATCCTATATTAGCTACTTAAGATCTTATAATATAGTATAATAGTTTAGAAAGGATATTTAGTAGCTCTAGATTTAGACTTAATTTATTCCTAATATCTCTTATTTCTCTCTACTTTATAGATTTATATTAGTCTTAGGCTATAGCTACTATTAAGCTTTTCTACTACCTCTAAATATTAAGTAACTTCTATATCTTTACTACCTTATTAATCTTTCTTATATTACTACTACTTAGTTAAGCCTTTTACTATAATAGCTACTAAAAGTATTACTATAGAGATTATAGAGATAGTTAAGAAGCTTAATATTTAACAGCTGCTTTAGATCTAGCTTTAAGAGAACTTCTCTAAGAATATTACCTTATTCTACTTTACTTTATTAGTAAGGTTTAGCTATACTTAATATATAATCTCGCTATCTTAAAGAGTATAGTTTAAGGTTAATATTTCTAATATCTAGACTTTATTATCCTTAGTTAAGTCCTCTATAAGAGTAATATTAGTAATATCTATTATATTTATAAGGGCTTATAAGCTTCTATACTATAGATTCTATTAATAGTAAAGTAGGTTACTTTCTTTATATCTTAAGTAAAGATTATAACCTATATAATAAGGCTATAGTTACTAATAGAGATATTAATAAGCTAGGAGATAAGTTCTTTATTCTTATAGAGGACTTTATATAGTTTTATAATATTAAATAGGACGTAAAGATAAGTTATAGTATTACTACGTTTATTCTATATATACTAAGGCTTTAGGATATAGAAAGTAGGCGATATTATATTAATAAAGTTAAGTATAGCTTTTTAGTAGTATAGTTATAAAGTTACTACTTAAAGTTATATAATAGTAAAAGACGTAGAGTATATAAACGTAACGTAAATACTATATTTATAAAGGTAGCTTATAGAGGTAGCTATAGCGTATTAGCTATAGCTATAGTAGACTTAGTTAAATTTTAAAAGAAGAATATTTACTATAAATATTACTACTATACCCTTTATAACTATTTACTAACTATATACTAATTAGATTATACTTATAAAACTAACTATAGCCCTTTTATATTCTTTACGTATTAACTTTTAATATAATAAATTTTTAACTATCTATAGTAGCTGTAGATACTACTTTTCCTAGATCCTATATACCTAAATTCCTATAATAGTAACGTTAATAAATATAACACTATATTTTCTTTATATATATAATAATAGGCATATATTATATACGCTTTTAAGTATATTCCTATATTAGTAGTAAACTAAGGAATATTTCTAAGAATTCTAAGTTACTATGCTAATTATCTTTAAAAGGGCGTTATTTTAAGACTATACTAAATCTAGACTACCTATAGGAATACTATCTACTATACTCCTACTATATCTATTAACTAAATAGATATTAAAAAGCCTAGTTATATTTACTTAGCTTAATACTAATAAGTTTAATAGATTAGATAGAATATAGCTTAAGTTTAGTAGGTATAATTTAGTTAAGTTATTAGGAATATTTATACCTAGAGGTATATAAGCTTATTAGACTAAGTTATATAGGAATATTTATATTATATAGGTAAGTGAAATACTTAGTCTACCTTTATTAACTCTTTAACTAAATATTTACTAAGCTGCTAGTAGCGCTTCCTAAGTAATTAAGTAAATTTACCTAAGTTCTACTACTCTCCTTATACTCTAGTAGCTTTAGAATATACGCTAATATATTATTATATCTACTACCTAGATAGAGATAGATAAAGCTCTCTAAAGCTAATATAATCTAGTATTTACTTAAATATTATAGCTTCCTTATAGCCCTTAACCTTAGCTTAGGCTTAGCTATAATCCTACTCTTTAACCCTACTCTACTACTATAAAAGTATATCTAATTATCTAGCCTTACTCTAGCCTATATTAGTACTATATTACTACCTATATCTAGTAAGTACTATTTAGTCTAAGACTATCTAGCTCTAACTAACTACTACTATCTAGTACTAGCTAGTAAGTAGCAGCTATTTAGTAGTAACTACCTAGTTAATAGATATTACTAAGTATCTACTCTAGCTACTTAGAGTATATAGTTAATAAATAGTAATTATAGTTAGAATTAGTTAGATTAGTTAAGTGTTAATATATAATAGGCCTATAGGCGCTAAGGTAGTTAGAGAAGATATTAATAGCGTTAAGTATTATTAAGGTATACTAAGATAATATTTTAAAGCCTACTAATAAGTTAGTATAGTAATAAGCCTAAGTAAATAATATAAATATTATGCTATCTAAACTAGCTAATAGCGTAAAGGTCTATAAGTCTAGTACCTCCTTAAAGCTGTTAATTACCTTAATATTATTAGGTATATATACTAAATTTACTAAAGCTACTAAAGTCTATAGATTATATATAAGTAGTAAAGTTATTAGTAACTAAGTATAGGATATTATTATTATCTATCTTTTAGAGAACTAGTACTTACCTAGTTAATACGCTACTATTATTAAGATCTAGAGAAGACTACAGCTTTTTTATATATATACTAAATTTACTAAAGCTACTAAAGTCTAAGTTAAAGTAGTAAAAAGGAGTAGAGTATAAGAAAGATAGAGGAGAGGGGCTAGTAGACTCTTTATATACTTTATAGGCCTATACTAGGTAAGTTACTACCTACTAATGTAAGGTAAAGGTAAAGCTAAGTCTATTAAAAGTAGAGTAAGCGTTATTACTACTATTTATAAAGCTAATACTAATATTAGCTATACTATAATAGATAAGAGAGAGGGTAGTAGTAAAGAGCTATAACTATAATAGAACTAGAGGTAATAGATAGTAATAGATATAGTAATAGATATAGTAATAGATATAGCGATAGAGAGAAGCTAAGTATCTATTATTAGAGTAGTAGAGTACTACTAACTATATTAGGGGCAATAGATCCTAATACTAGTAATAGGAAGTATAACTTTAGAAAGCTAAGCTATAGTATTAGTATTAATATTAAGATTATAGATAAGAATAAGGTTATTAAAGCTATACCTACTTATAGTTAGGTAACGCTTAGTAGTAAGTGCCTAAGCTAGTGCTAGGTACGATATTAGAATATTATACTAATAAGTAATTTATATAAAATAGAAATAAATCTTATAATAGATTAACGTAGTACTAATAAGGATAGGAAGCTTAGTTTAAAGAGGAGAAGAAAGCTAGGAGAGGTAATAGAAGAGATTTTAAACGTCTTAAGCGTTATTATAGGAATAGAACTTAGCTAATACGCAATAGAAACGCGATACTAGACTTTAATTAGATAAAATATTAATGTATAGCTTAGTTATAATAGTATCTATTTTAATACTACTAAGTTAAAGGATTTTAGCTAATAAGAAGCCTTAGTTATTAAGTAATATATATAGTTAGTACTATAGGCTACTATCTAGTAGCGCTAAGTACTAATACTATAGCTTTCTATTATTATCTACGTTAGCTTCTTCTATAGAGAAAGATCTAGTAACTACTCTTACTAAATATACACATTAAGTACGCGAAACCTTATTTATATTAGGTATCTAGGCTAATATAGTATAACTATAAGAATAATCTTAATATAGACTATATAGTCTTTATAACTATCTACCTTTACTCTCTTTTACTACTAAACGCTAGAGTAGAATATATAACTTATATCTAGCGTATAGCTAATTTAAGGATACTTCTACTAATTATTAGCCTCTCTCTAGTACTATAGCTAATTACTCTTTTCTTTCTTACTTCTTTTTTATATTAATAGAATATACTAGCTTTAATTATTCTAATTATTAGGTAGAAACTCTCTTAGTTTCCTATTACTTTAGTTAAGCGTAGTAATAGTATATTCTTTTATAGGCCTAGGCTATTATACTATATAAGTAAACCTACTACTTTTATAGTAAGGTAGGTTAACTAGAAGAGAGGCTAGAGTTAGGATACACTACGTAGCGCTATAATAAAAAGGGAATAGTATCTATACTTTAAGGCTTATTACGTATATTTACGCGCTGCGCGCTATAAGAGAACTAGATATAAGTATATTATCTATTTAATAAGTTTATATTAGTTAGTAGTAACTTAGAGTTAGGTTTATAGTAAGGTTACTTCTAGTAAGTAGTTTATTGTAAGAGGTCTACTCTCTAACTATCTATATATCTCTTATATAGCGCCCTATAGAACTCTTTAATAAATAGCGTATTAATATCTAATATAATACTTATAATATATACTATAAAGAACCTATACTACTACTATAGAAATTATCTATACTAGCTACTATACTCTTTAAATATAGTTATATAGCTATAAATTATAAACCTTTATACTATAAGAATTATAAATATAAAAGCCTTATACTAATATATTCTAATTTATATACTACTATAATAATATTTATATAGAATAGTGCTATAACTATATATAGTAGGTATAGTTATAGTATTACTTTACGTCTAACATTATTCTAAAATTCTAGTTTTGTAATATTACCTTAATACTATAATTAAACACTATAGTTATAATACGTAGATTATTAAACTTTCTTCTATAACAATTTTTACTATTAATAGCTATATAGTTTACGCTTATAAACATAGGTATAGTATTATAATAAATTTATATTATAAAAATCTTAATATATTAGTATAAGGCTTTTCTACTAGGCACTATATGCGACGTAAACATAGTGCTGAAAATGGGAATTATATATATATCACTAAAACGCGATGTTGAAAACCCCCCCCCAGGCGTTAAGGTTACGCTGCTTTCGTCGTAGTTGCCATCCACACATTGTCGTGCCCAGATCCCACCCTTACGATATCGATCTTGATGCAGGCGCGTAGTTTAAGTCCGGGATATTTTCGATCGACTCCACGTCCTTGCGGTAGACGACGTACGAGCGGTCCAACGCGGCGTCTATGTCGACCGTAAGCGCGTTCTTCTTCCTCGCCGCCTCGACGACGTCAATCTCGTGCTGCGTGTAGACGATCTTCATCGGTCTGAAGTTCAAGACGTAGCTCATGTGCCCCGTCATTATCCTAACCAACTTCGGCAACGTGCCGTGAAAGGCCGAGAACAATATGTTCGTCTCCTCCTGAATAACGTGTAACGCTGCCTTTGGGCTCGAGTTGTAGATGGCGATCGCGAGCGACATGAACTTGACGGCCGTGGGGTTGTCGATGTGGTAGATGATGAACCTCCTCCCGATGCTTTCGGTGATCGCCGCTCTCTCGATGAACGGGGATGTAGTTTGATTAGAATGAACGACGTGGCTGAGAAGAGCACTATGCTGCCGTCACGGAGATTAATTGGGGCCCGGAAGTCATCTTCTTAGTATTGTGATAGGAGAACGTCTCCTTGCAGCTACACTCGTTAAATACCATGTACCTCTTCTAGGTCAAGACGCTGATCAGGTTCGCATCTGGCCACTTTCCTCCCTTCCCGAGGATGTCCTAGCTGACCCACGACGTCGTGTTGAGCACCAGCCTCGTCAATATCTCCGCCATCCTAATTTTGTCTTCGGAGCCGAACCTGCCGTACACGGATCCGTCCTCGTCTAGGTTCACCAACGCGCTCCCAATCCTCCACAACATGCCCATCATCT
>Ga0210040_10006122_pt1 | contig 15089 bp, 6 predicted proteins | sample CryGeyCG12114_NA_FD_185462 | JGI IMG/M metagenome (GOLD analysis project Ga0210040, IMG submission 185462) | Groundwater microbial communities from aquifer - Crystal Geyser CG19_WC_8/21/14_NA (SPAdes) (version 2) | ecosystem: Environmental > Aquatic > Deep subsurface > Groundwater | place: USA... | reverse complement strand
TTGCTGGGCCTCCTCCCGCGAATGTCAAGGCCTTGTCCAGGTTACACCATCTGGCGCAGTCGGACGAGAGTGTGATGCCAATGCCTAGCCCTCTACGCGTGACAAAGAGCAACGAAAAGGGTAGATCCGCATCCGTCGCAAGCTATCTTGCCCCCATCACGGCAGATTTGTACGATAGATTGCTTAAAGCGTACGATGATCCTTCTGTGGTGCGATATACGAACAATCGAGATGTCGCCGCTGCGACAAAGATCCGTATCATTGCCCAAATCTCCTCAGAGTCCTTCATGGACTACGATCTTGTTTCGGACTTCTTTCTCACCTTCAGGTCTTACATGACCACTTTCGAGGTGCTGGACTATCTGCTGGCGAGGTTGAGATGGTCAATTGGTCGACTCTCCGATGACGGCAGAATTATACGCATCAGGACTTTCGCCGCACTCCGACATTGGATACTCAACTACTTCGACGACGACTTCGTTGTCAATCGCCATCTGCGACTTAGGTTCTGCCATGAAGTCAACGACATGTACGGCGGTGTCCGCCAAAGGCCAAGGGGAGTGGGCGGTCTCAGCGACTTGAAGATCCTGCAAGATCTTAAGCGTTGTTGGAATGGAAGGTGCGCCTTATATTGGGATGCTGAAGAGTTCAACATGGACTCTGATCAGGAAGAACCCCTCTTACCCGGCGGTGTTCTGGGCAGTCGCAACCCAGCTTTTGCCCACATTAGCGAAGCTACAGCAGCACTAGATCTTGGCCTTCAGGGCGTGCCTGCACCTTCACCTCGGCCAAGCTCTTCTTTCAGGCCTACTAGGAGGACTCATCATAAACGATTGCCCTCCTCAGATCATGCTAAGAAACCAATATCGGTCGGTAGTGTTCAGAGTCTGCAAGCCACGTCATGCTCGATGCCTCGACGCCGATCACCCTCGCCCGGCAAGTGTATTGAGGTCAACAATAATGCGCCACAACCCCTCTCAGTGTTATCAAGGCGACAAAATGCGCCGACAGACCTCAAAGTGCAAGTGCGTGCTCTGTCTGACGATAATGGAGATTCTATAAACAGTTCCCGTGGTCAAACCCCAGTCGAGGCGTTGATGCATTCGGGCAATTACAGCGACCCACGTGCTGGCAGCATGATCCGGGGCTTTGTATATGGCCCTGTCGAGCCATTCATTCAGATGCCCGTCAATCCACCGCTGAGTCCTGCTCTGAGGTTTGATGTAGATCAACAGAGCCGCAGGTCACCACGTGTCCCTGCTAGTCCTCAACCGCATTGCCCTAGCCCACAAAACCCTGCGGTGAAGAACATCTTTGGCTCTATACGCAGAGCACTCAGTGGAAAGCAAGGACCGAACGAGGTGACGATGATTACTGTCTCTTCTCCGCGTCCTAGTACATCACAAACTACCCGTCGTGCTCCTGTACCATTGAACCTTGCCCATTCCAATGACGACCTGCGAAGGAAGGCGGCCGGTCTGCCAGTGAAGACGCAGATGCGGATTGACCTGTTGTGTGCCGCAGCTGTGCAGAGTTTCCAACAGATTGTGCCTGGCACGCCGACAACGGGCACTGCAGCTCAAGAGCTGTCCAAGACAGTACAGCAAGCGCCCTTCTCGCCACCCTTGAGCTCGCCGAGCGAGCCGAGAGACCGAATCCTGCAGGCACGTCTACCTAGTCATTATACTGCACGAAGCGGGTCCATTTTGATTGTCGATGACACCGCCGTTGCTATGCCTGTCATGTCAGGCGCCTTGCCAGACTCCTTTCATCGCCGGACAACTTACACTCCCGCCCCCACGCCCGCTGAACGATACGGCTCAATCTCCTCCAGCAATGCTCAGCACAGCTCTTTCGAGACGCAGGTTGCCGTCAAGGATGATGAGGTCAGGGAATCGGTACACTCGGCTCTGCCCCCAGAGCAGATCGGGCTCGCACAAAGCACAGGTCTGGACCTGCCTCCAACAAGTGCTGATCAGAATTCAAGAACACCGAGTGCCGTGACTGTCAGAAAACTGGCGTCTGCTCCAAGCTTGCATGAAGGAACAAGTTCTAACAGCGGTCGTGCCGAGTCCCTTCGCACTACGTCACCTCCGCCAATGACAGAAGCAACCTCTAAGAGCGAGAGTCCTGTCTCGAAAGCGCCTGCACATGGCTTGCGCAGAAGGCCAGGAGGTGACCTCCGCAACAATCAGAACGTGCAAGACCTGGAAGCGGCTCCACATCACGACTCAATGGACTCAATGCTTCAAAGCAGCTCCCAACCAGAGTCTATGCTCATCATGAGCAAACCAGCGACCGCGAATAGGCCAGCAAACCAACGTACGGAGTCTCAAAAGATATCTATGATCAATACACACTCTTCCCAGCACTTGCGCCCGTCCTTCGAAGCTGCAGTTGCCGGTTTCTCTGCTATTCCAGACGAGGACGATGGCGGCCTTGAGGCGACACTTTTGAAGTTAGAAGGCAAATACGAGCCCCAGTCTCCGAATCTGAGCAACCCATCAATGAGTCCCGCAAGTCAATCATTCGGTGGCCCTGTCCAGACGCCACTCAGTGTATCCACAGATCCGCAAGATCACGATGCGGTTGCGTATCGAGGTTATAAGCATGTCACGAATGAGTCGCTGGCAAACAGGTCCTTTCTGCATGACGAGAACGTGGACCCAAACCAGGGGCCAGCGCCATCCCAACCTTTTGCGCACAGGTCGAAAGTCTTTGGCCTGCCCACGGAGTCACATGCTGGATCAGACTCCGAGGAGTCTGACATATCCCTGCCAATCCTGAAGCGAAATACAACCATTGACGAACCTATAGAGACGCACAATGCTGGTCAAGATCAAGCCGTTTTTGAACAAGAAGACGAGGCAAGATCGAGCTCTGACATACTACAAAGCAAACGTCTATCTGTCCACGACATAGCTCGACCTGCTACTGCTCACACTGAAGGCGGAACCTCCTTTCTGCTTGACGATGACGAGAACATATCAGACTTGTCTTCCGAAATCTCGGTCGACATCATGGCACCAGCGATGGGCAAGCCGATCTCACCAATGCTCGCTGCCCCTGGTACCGCGATATCCGGGTTGGAGATCCCGAGCCATCCCCTAACCCACGCTTCACTCGTCAACCTGCCAATCACAAGTCCGGCACTAGCAGGCTCAGCTTCCAGGAACGAGCCGCTTACGCCGCAACAATCACCTCTACTAGCACAGCGACCCAACGGCGAGACCACAGCCGCTCCAACCGCCAAGAAAGGCGCACTGATTGCAGGAACACAAGTTCTGGGCGGACCCGCTCATGTCCCCTTCATCCTCGCATGCGACTCACAAGTCCTCGCCCAACAGATGACTATCGTCGAACAATCAGCGCTCACGGAAATCGAATGGAGCGACCTCGTGGAGCTCCGCTGGAACAATGACAAATCCAACAACACGCTCGACTGGGCCGAGTACATGGCTAAGCACGACGACGCGCGTGGCATCGATGTAGTCACAGCCCGGTTCAATCTTGTGCACAAATGGGTCCAGTCCGAGATCGTACTCACGCAGGACATCGAGGAGCGAGCCCGCGTCCTTTCCAAGTTCATCCATGTTGCGGCTCACGCGAGGAGACTGCATAACTACGCGACTATGCTACAGATAACCATCGCGTTGACGTCCTCGTGCTGCACGAGGCTGAAGAAGACGTGGGAGTTAGTCTCTGCACCTGATAAGTCCGTGCTCAAGCACATGGAGGACATGGCGCAGCCGATGCGCAATTTCCACGATCTGCGCGTCGAGATGGAGTCTACGGATCTTAGCTCGGGGTGTATACCCTTCCTCGCCCTGTATGTGCACGATCTAAATTGGAATGCGCAGAAACCGGCGGAAATCAAAGTTGAAGATGCAGGTGGAGCCGAGCCGCTGATCAATTTCGAGCGGTTCCGGACTGCGGCTATCATCATCAAAGGCTTGTTGAGGCTGATAGATGCAAGTCTTAGGTATGACTTTGAGCCTATACACGGGATTATTGAGCGGTGTTTGTGGATGTCCGCGCTCACGGACGAGAGGATTGATGCTTTGAGTAAGGCCCTTGAGCTGTGAGGTATGATGATATTGGGATGATACATAAGTACGAGCGGTGATTTGATGAGGTGGCATTTTGAGCGTTCAGCGTTGGTGTTTGGGTACGCGCATGCATACATGTACATTGAATTGGTTATGGCTGGGAAAAGAGAGTTGAGCTTGCAATGATGATTAGTTGAGTCCATAGCCCAGCCTAGGGCGCGCTTGAGTCTCTGGCCTGGTGTGGTGTGGTGTGAAGCAAGGGCCAGGCTATCATAGACAGACATGTCCGAAACTGAGCCTGTAAGTCAGGTCAGGTCAGTGAATCGGCCGGACCCATCCATCACCTTCTACATACAGTACATACTCACTTTCCATCTTTCACTTTGCTCGTAACAATCACGTCGGCGTACTAGGTACGGTACGGTGCGGCACGAGTCAATCAACTGCTTACTGTACGGTAAGGATGGTGTCACAGACAGAAAAGCCAACTAAGTTATCATGGATGAGTTGAATGATTGATTGGTTTAATTGATCGGATCGGATCGGACTAAAAGTACTCCGGTCCTTGAGGAGGAGGAACGCGTTGAGCTGGGGATGGGATGGGATGGAATGGGATGGGATGGCAACCCGTCTCGCGTCACATCGCGACACAGGCTGGCAGACAGGGTTTGGGTTTGGTGTGTTCCGCGGTAGATTACCGCCTTTTGCATAAGTACTTGCGGTGCAGAAAGTTTGCCGAAACGCACGCTCTAACGAATACACGGAATTCAGGTCGTGCGCGCACTACCACGCTATATTCTTACCAATCTTCGCTCTCACGTAGCAGTAGAGATGGCGAAGACAGCCCATAGCTGTAATTAGGTAGGCTTAATCACGGATAGTAGTGGTGCGCGCACGACATAAATTGCGTGTATTTACAAGAGGATACGTTTCGGTAAACTTTCTGCACCGCAAGTACTTACGCAGCAAGCGATACTGGACACGCACTCACGCACTCACTCACCTCCTCTCAGGGCTTTGCGTCGAGTATGTGGCTGCCCTTAGTTGACATAACGTCCATGCCTCTGCTCTACTTGGAGGAGCTAGTACTACCCATCCACCAGCATGGAGCCGTAGGTTGTCTCCAGTGCATAGCTGCTGCCAGATTTTCACGTCACGTAGCAGAGTGGAGTATCAAGATGCTAATGCTGGTGGTCAGCACTGCGGTCTTCCAAGTACAAACCCCGAATCAGACAATGACGAGATCATCTCTCATCCACCCGTGCATCTTAGGGTCGAAGTCAAGGCCGAGGAATACGCCAGCACGTCCCCACTGCGTGCTGCCAGGGGACAACGAAGTCTTGTAGAGGACCAAGCCGATACACCGTGCGTTCTTCGGAGAGTTAGTGTAGCTCAGAGCCCATGCAGAGATGAAAGCAAGCGTAAACGGAGCCCCTTGTCTCCAGCGGCGTTCGTGCGACGGATCATCGAAGAAGAACTGACAGTTATCGCCAATATCATGGCTGTCGACTTCCTTCGTCATAGCGCTGGCATGAAGTCGGCCTTCCTTCGCTCGTCCCCAGGGAGAGTTGTTCCACGTAGTATATTCGACCTCCGTAACCTGAAATCTAGGATCAAGGCCAGAGGAATCCGTCATGATGTCCTTCCCTAAATCGTGCCGGAGCCCCATCCACAGGCAGTACGTGATCGGTTTTTTCACAGAGACCCAGCTCCATGTTGGTGCGATGTACGTGTCTGAGTTCGTGTTGGTGGAGAATTCATCAACAATCCAAATCAACCCGTCTGGTAGATCGTCAACCCATAACCCTGCAGCATACTCACCCAAGGGGTCAAAGTATTGCGCTAGTCCGCCAAGGGCTGGCAAACGATCCGTGACATACGCCAAATCTGCTCGAGAAAAGATCATAGCAGTTTGGTACCAGTGAAAAGTGGCCTTCTGAAGCGCTGTGCTGTCCTGGTCCACGCATCCGAGTGGTTCCACATGCGCAGTCTTTACTGCAAGCATCTGATTAGGGTCCTTGTAAGTGAAGCTTTGCACATCGTGTCCAGGACCAGACAAGACTGATGGCTTCCTCCGAGGTTTCAGGTTCAGTACTGGCTGTTGTATCGTCGCGCTGCCTTCGGATCTTAGGCACCCGCGGCAGTTCCAGTAAACTTGGTCTGTACCCCAAATCAGTAGCCTCCGTGGCAGGAGAGCTTCTTGTATCCGCCACGCACGGTGAAGGACTGTGTGCGACATAGTGGTGGCAGCAGTCTGCAGAGGGGGTCGCAAGTAAAGATTCGTCTTGTGTTGCGTGCGAACATCGAAGCCTTCACTACCTGGTTTGTGGGCAGCCTGGGTGAGACTCAGTTGCAGTTGTGGCGGCTCTCTAGGGTGCAAAATCCCGCCATCCATCCCACCAGGCGTCGCGGCTACGATAGCGAAGGTCGCGTGTTGAAGATAGTCTGGCATTTTACGTTCTTCTTTCATCCAGTCTGATAGATCATCTTGAACAAGGCACAGCGCGCTGATCCATAGGTATTGCAACCCAATAGCACGAGTGATCGAGACTGCGTCTTGAATTGTCTTCGGTAAGTGTTCCATCACGCATCCGTGCATCAGTGTGGCGAGAGTGTTCCGAGTGTTCAATGTTCGGGGTGCTTTGTTGCCCCAAGAGAGCGACAGGTAGGCGTATTTGCCAAACTGTCCGGAGGAGTCCAGCAATCGTATCAATGAGCCGTCTGCGGCTGTGCCTACGTCCAGTACATGGGTCGGTAGAGGGTCAATAGCAGCAGATTGGCATGTAGGATGGCTCGAATCACAGCTGGAGGCCCACGTCTTGACAAGAGATATCGTCTGTGAGCTCAACGGATCTGTAGCAAGCTTCCTTCCAGCAATCACGCGATCGAGAGCACCGTACTTGCTCGTTGTGATGGTTGTATCCAGGATCGAATGCGTCCCAGGCAAATCTTCGCTCATGCTCCCGTCTAAGCAACACTCGAATTCTATTTTCCCTTGCGTACCCAGCCAGGCCGTGAGCGTATCTTTCGCATCGTGGCGTGCTCCTTGGTCTTGGCTCAAGCGTAGCGCCACCGAGATCCTAGTCTCTGCCTGTTCTAGCGAGGAAATGCAGTGCTCTTCGAATTGCTGGGCCAAGAATCCACACATGGAACATCCTTTGCGGGCCGATTCGCGTAACTGCTCGTATGTGGGCCAGTGACTGTGAATGACACCCTTGCTTGAGCTGCGAACCCACTGTAACACATCACAATAAGCACATAGCGGCGACCCATTATCGGAGGTGACAGTAACGTCGTTGGGAAGCGGAGGTGGCGGGCTCTCGTTGCTTACTGGAACATCTGGCCGCGAGATGGTTAACAGATCGAAAATGGCGGTGTTCGACAGCTCACGGGCGAGAGCAACATCCATATCTCTGACTGTGACGCCGTTCTGGAGGAGTAGCTTGACCACGGGCTCGTTCTCGGAATGAATGGCGACTGATAGCGGAGTTCCTTTATCCTCGTTGACCGTGTTCGGACTGTGACCAGTCTCCAGTAGGTCCTGTGCTGCTTCGGTCTGTCCGAAGAAGGCGGCGTGGTGCAATGGAGTGTTCCCTTGACGGTCCCTCGCGCTAGCATCGGCATTTGCAGAAATGAGTGCTTGGGCAGTGGCACCCTTGCAAAACATCAAAGCGAGGTGCAAAGGTGTCTCTGCACGCTTGTTTCGAGCGTTTCGGTTGCAGCCAAAGACAAGAAGAAGTTGTAAGCCCTCGAGGAATTCAGACATTGCAGCCAGGTGCAGTGCGGTGTTGCCAAGCCCGTTTTGGGCGTCAGGAGGCGCACCGGCCTCGAGCACCACCCTGAGACTGGCCAAATTCTTTCGACGGACGCACTCGTGGACGATGGTATGGCCAAATTCGTCTTGTGTTGATAAATCGTCACCATTTGCAACTGTATGCAAAACAAGAGATTCCCAGTCACTGGATAATTCCATTAGAGAACGATCCGAGAGGTCCCGGTAAGTCTCGCTTGCTTTCAATTTCCTCTTTTCAAGCAAAACATCGACATCGTCATCAGGCAATGAAGATGCTTGCACAGAATGTACCTTAACGGACATAGCCTTAACTTGCCCTGTGCTCGCTTTATTCGTCATTTTAGTTAGGAGCGAAGCCATCAATGCTTGAATTCGATCTCGCGGGGCCTCTCTGCAATGTCTGGACCAGTTGGACGAGACGTACGTGTAGAAGTCCTTCGTCAACGTTACATTCCCAAATTGGATGCGGTCGCTCCGCTTGAAGCTGACTTCGACAAAGATGGGGGATTTTCTGAGATACAGACATGTCAGAGCTGCCTGCAGATGTGCTTGATCGTGCTCAAAGTCCGGAGGTATGCGTGCTTCAAGATAGTGTCTGACGGAGAGATGTGCCAGTCTCACAATACCAGTAGTATCTTCGATCAACAGATTGCTACAAAGCTCTGCGATGAGGTCTTCTTGAAGTCCGTCCGCAATATTGCCGTCTGACGTGACTGATGCTGCAAAAGCAAGTTCTCTGATGGTCAGATTACGAAAGGCGCATAGAACCCAACGCAATGCGGTAGTAACCACTTCGCGCTGCGTCAATTGGTTCTCATCACCAACGGCCAAGAGGTACACATCATCATATACCTCTTTCAGACGCTCCTGCCCTATTGCTTTGGACTGTTCCAGCGCGGTAAGCATGCGTTCGAGATCATTCGCGATTCTGATCCTGCGTGCTTTGGTCGGATGTAGAAAGAGATTGAGCTGCACTCTGACCCACATGAACCTGCAGAAGTTAGTAAGTTAGTCATAAACATGCAGCATTGGTGGAAGCAATGGAGGCATTGAACATACATTCCGTCCGCTTTAGAGAGGAGTGCCTTTCCCAGCCTTTCTGCTTGCATGTCGGTCATCCCGCATCCCACTCGGCGCCTAGGAATCTCTATATCGAGATATTTCCTGATGTCGGCTGCATTTTGTGTATCTATGGTGATACGCTTTGCTGTGGGAAAGTAGTCGTGGACTTTGACTTGGAAGCGGCTGGTGAAAAAGATTCTCACATTGCCGTAAGAGCAAGTTGCTCGCCCCAGGTCGGATAGAAGCTTGTCGTAGTCTGTACATTCATCAAGAGCATCGATTATCAGCGTGAATAGTGAATTGGAGTGAGCAGCGAAGACTGCTTGTAACATTGCAACGCACTCCTCAACGTTGAGTCCATAGCCGCTGAGCACACGACTTTTGTCCCTATGATACTGTTGTTGCACAGCTTCGAAGACACTATTGCCGTCTGTAGAGACCGAGAATTGTTTGAGGAGACTTCTCAAGATGTTGTCGTTAGCGTTCCTTGTTGTCAGCTTCTGATTGTCCTTCTCCGCTTTCCGCGAGCAATAAAAGAATGCGATCTTTCCACTGGCGGAGCAGATGAGGTCTTCTATCAAGATGGAGGTCAATGAGCTCTTGCCTGCGCCAACGCCACCTCGGAGCCATAGCACCTGAAATCCTGGCTGCTGGGCCATCCAAAGCCCGACAGTCTCATCGCTCAGGAACCAATGTCCTGAAGTGAAGTGAGCCTCGCCTAACTTATCCCTCACGTCTGCATGATCGCGTTCTGTAGGGATGCTTGAAATCCAGTCCAGAACCTGGTCCACACCGTCTCTCCTGGCCGACGTTGCTTGGAATGTTTTCCTCAATAACTCCTCCTGCCTCTCCATGAACTCCCCAAGTGTGCCAAAGTGATGTTCCTGCACCTTGAAATTCATAAATGTTAAGGATCGCCGAACATGGTCATCCAGTCCACGGAAAGTTTGTGGCATATCTTGCCATTCAGTCGAGCCGAGGGAATTCCTCCCTAGGCGGCGCAAGGTGGATTTACCAAAATATGCAACGGCAAGTGCTTGGTACTCCAATATCTTCTGGTAGAGATCGAACACCGACTTCTTGTAGGGCTCCTGGAACTCTGCATGCTGTAGGAAGCTTTCCTCAGCCATGCGGTAGCAAAAGAGGAGCTTGGTCACGGTCTCAAGACCATCAACAGCCCCCTGGTGCTCACTGAACTCATTCATCATCAAGGGTAGAAGTGCAGTAATGCTGGACCAAGGAAGCGAAACATAGGGAGGTGCGTAGCTCACGCCGATCGAAACAAGACCGGCGAAGCGGTTGGTAGCCTCCAATATGCGCTCTATTGTTCCCCTGACCGTGTAGGCTTTCCCAAACCACTGAAATTGCCATTGCTTGTTTTCAGATTTGCGACTTTGTGCCATAGCAACATCAGCCAGACTTTCCTGCAACGGGGCATCCTGTGAGACCCCAGATTGATCTTTCAGGACTGCTTCATAGTGCTCAATTAGATCAGGTTTCTTCGTACGCAAATCGTTGTAGGCTTCCCGCCAGATGATGTTCGCAACAGTGGACGGCGTCAGCACTGTTGGTGTAGGCTCGGTGGACTTGCAGTCGTTCTTGGTCCCCGAAACAGAGATAGATGGAACATGGACAACGGCTTGATCTGAGGGTACAGCAGAGTGAACGGCGGGCTGCGGCTGAAGTGGTTGCGGTGCGGTCTGGTTCGGGTCCAGTTGAACGATGGCTCGATCATGCTGCCCTTCTTGAACAGAGCGACTAGGGCCGTCGCGGTCTCCAGCTGGACGTGTGGGTAGTGCTTTGGTTTCTCCTGCGGAAGGCTCGACCTCTGGCCACACCTGCGGCGTACGGCTTCGACTTCGCCCATGGCGTTTGAGCCAACCCCTAAAGCCCCGCTCATGCTCAGCGTCAGTCATTGTTCAGCATTGCTCGTGCTGGTACATCGTCGCCAGTGGTCCCATGGACGTCGACGAGCTCCGATCCCAGCCTGGGCCTGATTGTAGTGTGAGGTTGCTGCAGCTTGCGTAACCCCGCCCTAGGCAAGAATTAAGCAGGTATTGGCCCAGCACAACGCCATGCTTCTCGATGCATATTGTAAGCCACATGCATGGGAGAGCAGCTTAGCGGAGACTGATTGCGAACAGTGCAGCTGTTGTCCTAATAGAAGCAACCACAACATGGTGTAAAAGTCCATCGAGACGGCCTTGGGGCCAGGGCATGTGGGCGTTTGAGCCTCAGGCTTAAAGCTCTCCCTAACTACGTCACAGCTGTCTAGGTACTGTAAATACCGGCAAGCCCGGTCAGGCTAAGAACTCTGCGGGGCTTGCCTGTAAGGATAGGCTTCGTAGGGGCTTCTATCAGGCTCGAACACGCCAAGGTGGTCGCTGTTGAAGCTTAGGTGTCCCAGTTGAGCAGCGTTGTTGAACATCGGTCGAAGTAGCCCATGGTCAACAAGTATGGTTGAGCACATTTGAAACAAGACACATCGACTCGCTATTTCGGTGCAGCCATGCAGCAGCTGTCATCCATTGAAGCATTATCATCAAGTGTTGCATGGCTAAACAGTAGCAGCATCAACTCCCACAGCATGCACAATGTCGACAGATAACGTCCACTCTCCCACCGCACCTCGTGTGAGCCTCGAGAAGAAGGATGAAGATGGAGCCATCCCTGCAGATCCGACCTCGACATCGCCCTTCTCCCCCACCAGCCCGAACCGCCCGCTACCCTCTGATCTGCCCACCTCGTTAGACGACCGCCGCACCTTCGACAACTACTTTCCAGGCCAGGAGGAATTCTATGATGACTGGGCAGGCTCGTCAGCTCAGATTGCCTACCCCCCGGCGACGAGCACGAGTACGAGCAGTCATGCGAAGACCCGCTCATTGACTGGTCAATTTGACCTCAAACTGGACACTCCCCTTGGGCTGAACTACAACGGAGACGAGGAGAATGACATACAAGCACGGCTGGAGGACAATGAGAGAGGCTTCATGAACAGCTATATTAGCTCGGTACGGAGTCAAAAGTCCCTGGGCGCAGGCGAGTCAGGCGATGGGCACAGCGACGATGACGCGGTTGCAGGAGACGAGAAATTACCCGTTGACGAGAAGAAAACCACCTTACAGAGGGCACTTAATATGGCTGCTTCGAATGGCGATACCGAACGTGTGCGGAAATTGCTTGGAGGACGGCCTAAAGACTTTGTGCATGTCAACAAGCCTGACGATGAGGGGACAGTGCCATTGATTTATGCCAGTTGCTTCGGCCACGAAGCTGTGGTTACCGTCCTGCTTGATGCTGGCGCCCGTGTCGACGAGCAGGACCGCAATGGCTGGTCTGCCCTCATGTGGAGTGTCATGAATAGACACAAGGTTATTGCAAGGACGCTACTGGACCATGGGGCCAACGGCGAGCTGCGGAGTAGTAGCGGAGGTAGTGCTTGGGATTTTGTGCAGCCTGGATCCGACCTGGCCCATTACTTGAGAGAAGGTGGATACTCGGGTGGCATGGCTGCAGGGGCTGGATTTGCTGCCATGGGAGGATTTGAAGGCGACGACTTCTACTCCGCTAGTGGAGGCTTCGGTGATGACAGATTCGAGGAAGAAGCCGCCGAGAGCATGATGAAAAGACGTATGCTTATGCAAGAGTCAGCCGTCAATCTGGAGGTCGACCTGTCTACCTTGGGCTTTGACGAAGCCCCGGAATTTGAGCCTGATGACCTGGACCAGGACGATGAAGAGTTCATCTGGGAAAGATGCGTCGGTGACCAAATGTTTGTATTCCAGGATGATAAAATGGATTTGATACTCGACACCATTATTACGAACATGACGCCGCAAAGATCGCCGAGCCAGAAACCTGTTCCCGCGAACCTGATTTTCCTCATGGCAAGATATGCGCATTACCACATGACCGGCTCACTACTGGAAGACTTGCTGACACGAGCCATGGATCTAATCAACGACGTTGTGGAACGCCACCAGTGGGACATGACTATGCTTGCCTTTTGGATTTCCAACGCCACGCTGTTGTTGCATTACCTTAAGAAGGACGCTGGACTTTTTCAGGCCACCTCGAGGTATCAGCTAGAGCTTGCCGAGCTGGTCAACGAAACTTTCATCCTCATCATCCGTGATGCGGAGAGACGAATGAACAAGGTCCTCGACACAGCCATGCTCGACCACGAAACCATTCCTGGCTTGAGTGATGTCGAATTTCAAGGAGAATGGAAAGTGTTCAAAAGCAAACCGAAAGTGGTCGAAGAGGACCCATCAAAACGTTTCAGGCCGCCTTCACCGAAAAGACGAGCACAGACATCACCACGAAACATCACATCATTACTGTCCTCCACATTGTTTGTACTAGATCTATACGATGTGCATTCAGTCATCACAGCACAGATCCTAGCACAACTACTGTATTGGATGGGCGCGGAGCTATTCAACCGCATTATGACCACTCGGAAGTACCTCTCAAGAACAAAAGCCATGCAGATCCGCATGAATGCTTCTGCAATCGAAGACTGGGCGAGAGCGAATAACAGGACGCCAGAACACTACGAGCATGGCGCCACTATGGCATCAGGAGAAACCACAGTCGATGCCGCAAGGCGGCACTTGGCACCCCTAGTCCAACTGCTCCAGTGGCTACAATGCTTCAGCTCTACGGGTGAAGATCATGAGGCACTCCTTGACACATTGATGCAGCTGCAAAGGCTGTCTCCTATGCAGCTCATCCATGCAGTAAAGAATTACAGATACGAAGTTGGCGAGAAAAGCTTGCCGAAAGCCCATATGAAGTTCCTCCAGCAGCTGCAAAAAGGTTCAGAAACACTCATACGACGCCCTGTCACGCCGTTACCGGACACAGACACGCCGTCCACACCGGTCAAATCTACGACTCCTCAACCGGACTCGAAAGCCCAATATAACGGCACATCGACCGGTGCAAAAGCACAAAAAGATACCTCCCCAGCCTCACAGCTGAATATAGAACCAGACATAGACTTTCCGGCTGAGCGCAACAGGCTGCTGCTTGATCAATCACTTATGCTGCCTTTCTCCTTACCAACGTCAACGGACATGTTGATAACATTTGGCGCGGGCATCGGAGGTGTCAATAGGGAAAGAGCACGGAAGTACATACCTACCGTGCCGACTGAGGTGTTGGCCAAATTAAATTTAGACGGCGATGGTGACCTTCAAGCAAGAGGCAGAGAAGGGAGTGTGAGCACTGTTGCTAAGGGTTGGAGGTCGAATGGTGGCGGCGATGGAACGCTTTAGGTAAGCTGCTATTATGATGCCCGACGATGATGGAATAAAGACTTCTTCTGTTCTGTTTCTGGTGTTTCGTACTGGTTCATTCCCTACGTTCATGCCCACAGGCGTCGAAGGCTTGGCAAAGATGCTTTCACAGGTGCTTTCAGCGGGGTGTAGCTCTTCCCTTCCCCGGTCAGCCGCTCTTGATGCCCGACTGAAGAAATACCGATCCGATTCGTCCCAGGAGGTAGGCACGACTGCAGCTCTTGCGGTATTGTACTTGGATGCATCATGAGAACTAATCATCTACTCCAATCTTCGAACGATATTTACCCATACCCTTCAGCTTGATCACACACATCTTAACAATTAGTATTCCCAGAAACAGATAGTATATCCCCTCGCTGAACAGCACATCACCATCTTTCAAACCACAGCTCCTACGACCACGCTTCGAACCATCATTGCGTGTCAGAAACATACCACGACACCATGCCACCATTCTTCCAGTCGGCCTCCCTTACTCCATCAGAAAATTCAACAAGCTCAGGAGACACCGACATCACGGCCGTCTACCGTGGTGAAAGGCCCGACAGACCCCGAGTGTCTCGATCGGTCAGAGTCAGATACAGGACGCCTCCACGAAAACAAAAGCTACAAGATGAGGAAAGTACACCCGGCCCATCGACCTTCGACGGCGCAGACGAAGACAACTTCTACGATGCACACCCTGCACCGTTTCCGCCCCAAACAGCACATAATGACGAGGAGAGGGGATGCCTAGCATAGTACGCAGTCCACATGGCACGATACATCAAGAGCACACTCTTCCGGATACCGTACGATTCAGATGAAGACACGTTGCCACTGATGGGCCCAGCCACCGTGCAGAGCCGCAAGCCTCGAGGTGGCTATGGATGGTGG
>Ga0210040_10006121_pt1 | contig 15089 bp, 11 predicted proteins | sample CryGeyCG12114_NA_FD_185462 | JGI IMG/M metagenome (GOLD analysis project Ga0210040, IMG submission 185462) | Groundwater microbial communities from aquifer - Crystal Geyser CG19_WC_8/21/14_NA (SPAdes) (version 2) | ecosystem: Environmental > Aquatic > Deep subsurface > Groundwater | place: USA... | reverse complement strand
ACATTAAAAATTATACATTTGACTTACTACTGTAATTTGTGCATTATACTTTTGGCGAGTATACGTATTTTTTTATACATCTGAATCGTTCGACAATTGACTATTATACATTCAAGTGGTGACCCGGCAGGTCGTATACTATATGAGTACCAATATTTCAAATCTAAAATATAAAACTTGCATTTCCCCCTCAATGTTTGGACTCCTATTTTATGAACGAAATAATTTTTATGTTTTCTAATCAACAAGGGTTTATTCGTTGTAAGCAAGCAAGAGATGGTTAATTTTTACATTTTGTCAAGATTTCAAGTACTGGACTACAGATTTTAGTATTATTTTGTGAAAAGTAGCCATTTTTATCGCTTAAATTTATAATTAGTAAATTAAAGCGACACCAATCAAGTAGGGCTACTAATGAGTCTTATTGTAATTGCTGTGCAATTATGTTAACTTATTTTCTGGCTGCATGTATTGCCAAATTAATCAGCAAAAGAGCAAATTCTTTAGTTCCATGCACTGATCAATTTTATAAAAAAATAGCATAAGTAGTAGAGATGCTAAAGTAGATTCTTGTGGGCAGACACTGCTGAATGCATCTATAGTTAGTAGAAGTGAATTCATTCAGAGCTTCTAAAGCTCCTATTAGTACAGTAGCTAGCTATTTATTCCCTAAAGAAAAGACTAAAAGACGAAAGATTTTTTTCTCAATACTCCAATAGTCCCAATTTCTACTTATTATGAGTTATCGAACGAGCCCATTCAAGTTTATAATGAGAGCCTATATGAATTGACACATGTTTTGCTCATGATATTGATTGATTGAGTTGATGGTTATATTTATGTGACAGTATTACCTAATTCGTGCACAACAAATTGTTTTCAGCAATAGTTCACAGGTTTTTAAAAATAAAGCAAAAACAAAGAATAAATATTATATATTGAAATGTGCATTTTTCTACTCTCTACAAAGTAAATTCATCTTCTCGTTGTTTGATTATGTGAAGTTCTGGAGACGAACAGAAACCACTGTAGGTTTCTTCCGTTTTTATTTTTTTGTTTTGCTTTAGTTTGGAAGTGAGTTTGGAAGTTGCACTGCTGTGTACGTGTAGGATCTTGCAAAAGCGGAGAAGATAGAAGGTACTTCAAAGTCATACTGACTTCTTGTTTCACGTTCCCTCTCTTTAACTTGGAAATATTCTTTGCAAATGTTTTTTGTCCGCTCACTTTTAAAAAAACTGAAGCATAAAATTCTCTCAAAAAAGTCTTCATATTCAGCAGCACTTAACATTGATTGCCTGGAATTATATTAATTTTATGCTCATAAGCTTCTTTAGCACCTTTGAAAACATGGAAAAATAGTTTTTGGCGCTAATGCTCCTAAACTTGATGGTTTCGGAGCTCCAAAAGTTAGGTATTACTCAATTATCGAAACAGTAGGAATATATTATTAGTTTCACTTCTATCGTAGATAAAAGCAAAGGTGGTTGAGCGGTAAAGTCTGGGGCATACTTACATACGATTCACAATAAAAAAATTATAAAACTACTAGCTTCAGCATTTTAAATATTTTAGTTTAAAAAAAAGCCAACACACACAATTTTGTCATAAAAAAAATTCCACCCCATATAACATTCGAACTCGCCCATTCCAGTATATCCAAAGTCCGGTACGCTAACCACTATACCACCCGACCATCTCTTAGGAAGAGAAGTAACAGTATTATATATTCTTACCGTTTCAATAATTGAGTGATGCGCTAAATTTCGAAGCTCCGAAACTATCAAGTTTAGGAGCATAACCGCCAAAAACTATTTTTCCATGTTTTCAAAGGTGCTGAAGAAGCTTGTAAGCATGAAATTAATATAATTCCAAGCAATCAATGTTATTAGCTTTATTGTTAGCCAATTTAGTTTTTTTTTAGCAGTCAAAGTTTTAAAAGTTAAAGTTAAAAGTTAAGTTTTGTCAAAGAGGATGTAGAAAAACTATTATTTAAGACTTATTTTAGTTCCATATACTGTAGTAGCTTATGGATACCTCAGGCACAAAAATGTTTGCAGAAGATCAGAGTGACTTTTAATGACTGTTTTAGAATTATTTTTAAAGTAAGGGGTCCTCATAGTATTTCAAATGAGTTTGTACGCAGGGGATTAAGCAACTTTGAAGCTATAAGGAGGATTTGTTGCTTCTCTTTAATTAAGCGTGTACTATTTCCTAAAAATGAAATAGTCTTAGTTAGACATAGTGAATTGCACAACTTTCTACAGAACAGTATTATATCAGGAATGGAAAAAAATTCTGTATGTGTAAATAACCACTTTCTGTATAACATTTTGTATATTATGACTCGACAATGTATAATTCTTCAATATGGACAGTTTTTGTCTGCAATAAACGCTTATTATTATTAAAGTAATTATTCCTTTTGCTTGTATATATTCAAGGAAACAAGTTTTTGATTATACTATATTGTACATGCGGTCCAAATCAGCTTCTGTCAGATTTGCATAAGTTACCCCAGGTTATTATACACTAGTGACAAACACTTATAGTTAGTTAGTGTAAGAGAATCGGAAAAGCATTTCAGAAACTTCAAAGAAAAATGAAACTTATGTCTATTCAGAAAATGAGTCCTATTACTAATTTTTTCAAAACGCTATTAAAAAGGCTTTTTAAAACTAACTAAGCTTGTCGTCTAACCATTACCTAGATACTATTACGATACGATTGTCTAGTTTTTTGTGTGACCGCCGGAGGATCAATGAAAACTTTCATAATAAGACTGCAAATATTTGACTGAGTATTGGATTTTACATTGCCATTGATGCATCCATGCATCGTTGCTATCATTTTGATACGACTTAACGGTATGGTTTTAGGCCCAATTTTAAGTGAGCTGGAAAATGTTTTTGGGATGTACAACATCCGTAAATTATGAGTTTGAGTATATGGAGTGCAAGCATTCGTACATTAACACTGTAACGACCTCGACCTGCTAGTTACGGAGGGACAAATGGGACCTCCTCAGCTATGGTTCCTAATGGCAGCATCATGTCTAATAGTCTAGTTCAATTTTTCACAATCTTTGCTCTTTTCTTGAACATCATTATATTTCGTTTAGCTCCGCACTCACTCACGAAATAGTAGTATGGACAAAGCAAAGGTAAATGGACATAGGTACATGTGGTGGGATGAAAGCATGCGATTGTTTGTTACACAATGGAATAAATATGCTCGTTAAAAGTTGTATTCAATGTGCATGCTGATGATTTCGTAAGGAATAGAAAAAGGGTTCGTGTATAAAAATGTCTCCGACTGATGACTTTTGCCTACATTTTGAATTATTCATATTTTTGGAAAGTGTGCGTATAACAACACATGCTGTGCACATCTATATGTTTGAGACAGTCAAAGCAGTGTATACTTAATATAGGTCGGTAACAAGATCCATAGACTTTTTTATGTGTGCATTTTGAAAGGAGGGACTGAAAGAAATATGAATAGTTTATGTTTGTAATGTGTCCACAACTTCTTTTTGGATTTCATTTTTGAAAGACTTTGTATTCAAACTTATTTCTCATCTAACTGAGATTGGGAAACTTTTTAAATATAGTCTGCCTGTGCCCATTAGTATGCCCTTTGTTTGCTTATGAATGATGTCGAAATTCATAAAGTTCACTTCCTTTGGAATCTCGTGAGAACATGAAGTCTATTAGTTCTCCTGCCACTTTTCTTTGTACAAGAAAGGAGATGTAAATTTCCCTTAATTTCTTACTACTGTCTGTTTCAAATTCAATTAAACCTCTCCAATAGTGAATTTGCTTGCTTAAATGATCATTAATTTGTTAAATTTATGAGAGAAAATTGGTTTCATTGTTATGGCAATAAGTTTACAGGAATAACAAAGAAAGGAAGAAATTGCGTGATTTTCAAAGCTATGTTCTGGAAAAAAATAAATTTTGTTCATCACCATAATTTGTTTACACAGAAAGCAGGAGAAAACAACTAATGTCAAATAACTTTGGACTAAAAATTTTCCATTTTCATTTGAAACGGACTGTAGCAGCGGTAAATGGTAGTTCCATTCCATAGTATGTAGGTACACTAACTAAGTATGCTTTTCGGATCGCCTTATTGGACTGGATCAGATCGGATCCGAGGTATGCATGCAATTCATGATGCATATTATTTTTCTCTGTATGTAGTAGTGAGCTATTGAATATTCTTGTCGGATCCGACCCGACAGCGATCCCATCCGTTTGATGTGATAGGCGCTCGTTTAGTCGTCATTATTAGAGCCATTTGTGCTTACTTTCCATAATAGAGTCTAAATTAAGGTGAAAAGTATTTCCCATTAGTTAAGTTACTCACTTCCACTTGTATGTAACGAAGACGCTCCCATGCAATCTAAGGAGTTAGTTTGTTTGTTAATTAACATTCGCATTTGTTGCTCCTGTGAACCAAAGTGATTCTTTGTTTTTCCTAATGAATGAGTGTACATACAAGTTTGGAATTGTCAATGAGGAGTCTCTATATTGGGCGCAAAAATACAGTGAAAATGTATGACAAACAGATGTAATTCAAGCAAGAGTGGCATTTTTCGTTTTCTTAAAGGATTAGCTACCCTGTAATAATAGTAAGCCTAAGAAATAGTTATGAGATGGGAACATATGGTGTGTGTGAAGTGAGGTTTGGGAACTAGAAGTGTTCCGGAAATTAAGGAAAGTATTAAAATGCAAATTTTCCATGTTAGGCAATGCGTTTAATCGGATTGAGAATGACTGACTGACTTGGACTGGTGACTGTGTCAGTGAATGATTGAGTGAGTGAGGGAATGAGAACGAGTGCAGAGAATGACTCCATCAGCCTTGCTCCATTGTGTACGAAGGCATCAACTTTCGGAAATTATTGTCTGCCAAAATTGACACTCACTTCACTCGTAGAATGGAATAATGGATTCCCAGTCATCCATCTCCGTACATTAGCTAATACAGTTTCTATCCCCGGAATCATATTTTAAAACCGGGCTGTCTATATCCCACATGGGTGTAGGTACCAAGAACTTTTAGTTGAGTGACAATCGTATTGAAGTTTTTCCAGAATCTCAACCAAGTGGATTCCATGGAAAACACTTTGATCCACTTTCAATGTGTTTGCATCCATGTAATATGCAATGATGAATTTTCAGGTACATTATGTTTATGTAGTTTTTGAGTGCAACTACAGAGATTGTCAAAACATTTGGCATCTTATACTATTCAACACGTGTCCACTGTCGGTATACGGACTTTATTGTGGATGAACAAAGTATTTGGGAGCAAACTTTACAGTACATAAGTTGGGAGAGCTTGTATTTATATGGATGGTTGGATAGAAGAGGTGGATAATGCTGCATGTGTTTTTTTTTGGTGTGCACAGAATGCAGTACGAAGTGATCACCACTGGAGAAGAGATTACCGTGTGTCGACATGTGGGTTTGCCAGACACGTTCCGTCAGTACTACTTCCCGGGACTGGCCATTATACAGTACTTTTTCCCGTTCATCATCATTGCCGTGGCATACCTCATCATGGCTTGTCATCTCTGGAGATCCACTGCTCCCGGCAATGCTGAGAACAATCGGGATGCCGCCATATTGCGGAACAAAAAAAAAGTAACCACTAAAGTAACCCATTTTTTTGTTTCCTCCGGACAAACCTGAATCTTGCAACTAACTAAAAGTAACCAGCTTGCTATAATTGATTCATGTCATTATTTACGTTTTAACAAGATCATAATGGAAAGGGGACAAAATAATTTCCTAATTTTGTCTTTTTCCTTGTGTCTGTGTTTCCAAGTTGGAATCAAAGGGCATTTTTTTTATTCAGACAGTAATTGAAAAACTCTTGTTGGTTAGTCAAATTCATTTGTTTAGTTGTAGAGTTGTAGCATGCATATTTGGGTGCATAAGAAACTACAAGTTGTGAGAACTTATGCAGTAGTGTTGAAAATACACTTGAAGTTGCAAGACATTGCTAAAAATTGTGACTAAGCACTAAGACCTGAGAAGCTTTTTCTGAGCAGCTAGTAAGTTCAAATGGTGTCGGAGTGAAAATATGTTCTCCCTTGTTTGTGGATGCTACAAGACGTGAACTGGGAATCCGGCATTCGGTGTGCCATGACAGGGTATTAGAATTGTTTACGGGTTACGTTACTAACTGCACGACTGTCAGAGTACATGAACGTAATCTGTACAAGTAAACAAATAGAGCAATGATTTATTTTCCGTTCCATATATATACATGCATGAGTAGTGACAGTCAGTTGGCCAGACAAAACTAAAAGTGATGATAAGTAGCACAAATGAGAGTTGTTAGTTGTGGGCAAATTATTTCTATCAATTTCCTTAATTCCCATGTACAGTGTGTACACGGGAAGCTACCATATTATTGATTCATGATTATGATTCAATGATGGGAAAGGAAGAAAGATTCTTTGATGAATGAAATTGAATTTTTGTTTTCTTCTATTTGTGTTTGGATTTTGGTTGAACCATATGCCATGTAAACAAAGACGGCAGTAACTGCTCAAAATCTTTCATCTCTGTTTGTATACGCAGTTTGTTTTCCTTTTTTGCTTTGATGATTTGCTCATTTTGTATGTTTTTGAGCCACCGAGTTTCTATGTATTCTCCCACACTAATCATATACCGTGCACACAATTTGTGTGTGTGTGCGCGACAAAAACACTCATGGGCCACTCGGCTCTCCTTTGTTCAACATTTATGGTATAATAATCAAAAAATATTTTAACTTTCATCTCTTCACTGGAGTAACACGCAACAAGTTTTAATATTCATCGTGTTTTGAGCGCAACTAAAAGTAAACCTTGCGTAGGGGAGAGCGTATGAGTGCGTGTATGCATGCATAAGTAGTTCAGTGACCGATTGCAAAGAATTGTATTTAAAAATCAATGAATTTTTCCTTATGGAGTGAAATATATCAAAAAATGCCCATTGCGTAAAAACTGTAATTTTATTCATTAAAAACAGGCGGCCCTTCTAACATGTGATCCGCTCAAAGTATAGTTGTAATAGCTCCGCTTCCCTCCGCAACTTACCACGTCCATGTTTCGAAGCCTAACACAATTAACATGTTCATACACACTTTTATATTCCCCTGGGCTACAAACATTTTCTTTTTCTTCTTCCACTCTAAACGTGATCTCGTTGTTACACATTTTCATCTCATTTTCATTAGCTGTAGTCGCTTACTCACTTCACTATGGCTTCCTGGGCTTCCTCGCGTTCAGTTGGCCAGAATGTCAGGAACAATGGAGTGTGTACAGAGCACATTACCAGCAATGTATAAAACCTGGGGGTTGTTCCGGATTTAACATACATACGTTCGTAGAACTTAAGCTCATCGTCAGTAAAACACAGGTATTTTGCTGTAAAGGTTCCTACAAAAATTCCTTCATCATCACCAGACTTACAAAATGGTATTTGCTTCCCAATAATGCAATTTTGAAGTATTTAAACAATGCTTGAGGATAAGGATTTATTCTGAGTTGTCGCAACATTGGACATGGCTCTCTACAGTTATTTAATAGTATGGATGGATCATATGGAATGGAAACAGAGGATTGCTGAATATATGATTGAATGAAGTGAATGTGGATTGGAGCGTACACCGGTACATATAGGGGACGAACTTATCTTAATTGGAAGCTCAAATAGGGTTTGTTTGCCAAGTCTGGTTTTCTTCTTCATTTTATGGTTTGAACTGACTAAATAATGAGTGCATCTAATATTACTCACTGTAGATTGACAGCAGTAGTGAGTTTGTATTCTTTGGTGAAAGAGACCTGCTATTTATGCATTCATATTGATCCTCCGGGTTTCCTCTTGCATTGAATTCAATTTCATTGGGAGCGGGTAACTTTATTTCCTCCACTTGATGCCATGGGTGAAGAAGACACTAATGCTGGTTGCTTTCAAGTCTTGTTCAAATGTCAATTACGGTTCATGTTAGACCGAGTTCTCGATTATTTTGATTATTACTAATTCAGAGTTTCCAGCCAGAATCCAGTACGTGCGGATTCCATGTTAAACATGGATCAAAATTTCCTCCTACGTGAGGAAGCGATTCTATGTCTTCAGTGCATATATGTATAATAGTTAGTTCTCTCCAACAGGTGCTATTGTTGGAATTCCAGTGAATTTAGATTGCACGATATTAGAGTAGACAACACGGCTTTTGAACATGAAACCCATTTCGGTGAAAATTAATCAGGTCAACTTGTGCTTTTTTTATGGATTTCATGCAGTTTTAATTTTCATTAAATTATTGACGGGAAAAGTGTTGGCATCAACGTGAATGGATCGTTTGTAGTCAGGAGGATGTAGACTTTTTCAGAATTCTTCATTTATCACTAAAAGATTTTTTCAAAGTGGAGCATAACAGTGTATTGACACATTCTTTCAAGTCCTTTTGTAGAACGCACTTAAAAAGAGTAGCAAAACAAGTTGACAAGTTTGGCAACCAATTCTCACCTACTCATCAAACTGTTGAACCCACCGAATGACTGACTGCCTGGGTAAGTGGACTGGACTGGGAAATCAGTATAGTGATGATTCTCATATTAATACCCATTTTTTTTAAATCCCACGGAATCTAATTTAAAAGATGACACGCTCACCTAAAGAAGTTGATCAAATTTCGGAATGCATATTCGGGTGGGATGGTTCACACAGGGCCAAACCGTAATAAGATTTTAAAACTCTAGGGACATACAGTAGTATTACTTTTCCCCCTCAGAAATGTAGACTCATTCACTTGAAATTGTAAAGGAAGGCTCCTCCTATGAAAGAGAATTAGATACTTGATACATCTTACAAACATGGTGTTTGCTTCCAAAAAGAAAAAAAAAGCAAATAACAATATTCGCCTACACATCTGTAGTCCTGTTCGCTAACTGAGCCCTTTAGACGTGGGATCCAAAACGTGGATAAAAAGAGTCTGAAAAGGAACTAATGTCACTTCCCCCTTATAGAGTTCACAATACATAGATTTAAATAAATGCGTATTCCAGAGCTCCTTTGTACCACACTACAGATAAATAAAGGTGCGTCCCGGGTTCTTTGTTGTCATGTTTACATTTCCCATATAATACTGCTAGAATTGTTGAAAAAAAAACGGTTTTCAGCCAAATTTGGAGCTTTCTAACAGACTCCATTGATTGTGGTCGTGTGTTGTGTGCTGTGTGTGTATGATCGGCATGGATTCTTTATGGAGCATTTAGGGATTGAATGTAGTGCTGCACTGCACAAAACTGCGTGGAGGGCGAAACTTTGCCTCATTAATTGTTGAAGCTTAAGTTTCTGAATGAGCAGTTTTATTCATTTACGTGGAATGCGTACCCACCTGCCTGCAAAATGTGCTGTTGGCAATAATTTTGATCCAAAAGTTTTCCAATATATTTTCCTGTTCTGTGTGCTTGTTTGTTTCCGTTTTGCAAAGTTTAAAGATTGCTGCAATCATTAAGTTTGGCAATGGACTTTTCAGTTACGTACCATGTTTCATTGTAGCCAATTGTATACACTTTGAAGTTATAAGAGGATTCCAAACTGGGCTTTATATGGGCAATCTTGAATTACTGACTGTGCAACGTTTTGTCCAATGCTTCTAACTAAAAGTGAACAATTAAACCAATAAGACTTGGGTTTGAAAAAGGTCACAGTTTCTATTATGTAGACTTGAAACTGCAAAATGAGTTTTTAGCTGGCTTAACTAGAGTTCCCATTCCGGATGGAAATTAATTTTCAATTCCAGCACAAGGCTGAGCTGAGATGTTTTGAATTGCAAAACAAAGTTGCTGGAAACAAACTCTGTCAATTTATAGTCAAGTGTGTCCGTGGAAATGGCAATTTTAAAACCAGCAGCCTGAAGCAAACAAACACCCAAAGAAATTAAAACTGAAAACTGATAAGCATTAGTTGTTTCTCTAATTTTGACTTGAAAAAACTTTGTTTTTGCGTAGCAAGAAGATTTTGAATCGCTATTGGCCAAAGGAAAACATGTGGCGGAATTATTTGTTCCCAAGACCTTATGTAACTTTCTAACTAACTGAAGTGACTGGATCATCTTGAATCGTATTCTACTTTTGAATGTACAGTTTGAAAAAAGAGATAGATTTGGCTTGTACATTTCTATATCTACAAAAAACTTGAGAAATGCAAACTACTCCATACTTGCTTGTAACTTGCAAAAAAATGAAAGGAGGATCCCATTTTTTTTAAATAGGGAAAGGCCGGATTTAGTTGGTAGATATGGCTGGCACCGTATGCTGCCAGCGCAATTCAATTTGGTGACTAGACATGCAAAGTAGAGTTCATGAGTTGCATGCGTTCTGGAGTAGAGCCATTTCCAGATAGTAATCATTAGTTAGTATGTTTTACCCAGAGTGTGTTTTTTGCACCCAAAAGTTGGCCTGGGGGCTTAGGAAGGGAGTAAGTACCAGCAGCCAATCTCTTGGATTTTGGCAATCCTCGAAACCTTTAGAATGATGAAAATATTACATTTGTCGCCGCTCTGTATTATATGTGGCTTTGGGCTGTAACAAATGATAAACTACCGTCTATAGTTTCTTTCTCTTAAGAATCCCCATTGTTTTCAACTTTTTCAACCGTTTCATACTTCAGTTGAGCTAGAAATCATTTTCCCCGAATTCACATTATATTTATGTATTATAGAATGACTTTCTTTTACAGAAGAGTATTGGATTTTAGATGTGTCATGTATCCGATATCACAGTAGGTCCAAGTTCAATTTCTGGTTGTCCCATCTGATTAATTGGCTCGTATGAATTAAAACAACTATTTCTTTGATATCATATGAGTAAAAGCCAGCAAAAAGCAGATGCTAATTAGCTAATTAAGCAAATGTTTGACTGAAAGCTCTTTACTTGGTTTGCATGCATTTGCTAGAAATGGCGTATGTGATTGGTAAAATAAAAATAAGTTGTAGCACTTGCTAGAAATTAATGAAGCTGCAAAATAGTAGCTTCACAGCTTAAAGTTGCTCACTCTTTTACTCATTTTCCCAAAATGGTCCATTTTACTACTTTTTTGGATGAAATATGTAAAACTACGATAATTTAGAATCTTCTGAGCTGTCTTATACAATTATTATTATTGCTTGCCTTGGAAAAAATTCACAGTACGATAAGATATACATCAAAGTTCGTACGTAAATTGTAAAAATTTTACGAATTGAAATCACCAACACAAAATTATTCATTATATATCATTTGCTTTTACTCATAAGGTTTACATATATGCGTGCATGGTTGTTTGATCTAGCATTTGCTAGGTTCAGTCAAGTAAAAGTAAAAGCTACCAAGCTTTTTTATTCATATGGTTTGAAAAGCATATTTACTATGCCTGGCAAAGCTTTTACTTCTGAGCAAAAGCTTTTGCTTGACACGGTTTACTTTTTAGTATAGGCTTGTTTTTATTCCTGCAACCCATTATTACCGCGTGCCGCGTGGGCTGGTCCTGTGATGCACACAAATGTTAATTTTCTATGAAATCCAATCAAAAAGTTTGCCTTGTATTTCGGAAACGAATCCAACACAAATATTTGACTTTGTTTGATCTGCTGACTGACAATAAAGAACCGAAATTTCGGTGTCGAAGTTTTCCATTGTAATATTTCTCCAATGAAGCTTGAGATGTTCAATGTAAGAATCTCAAAAAATATAAGATCCCCACACGGACACTGACTTTCTCATCAATAAGTGTATCTTTTTGCCTGCATCTAAATAACCGTGTCCTCAAAATCGACAAAATGGTAAGGGCACTACATGTTGAGATGCTTTGGCACCATTGCATGTAATATATTAGCACTATAAATGTGTGTATTTGTAGGGAATTGAATTCAGTGTAATCTTTTCAATTACTTAATTGGCTCCCAAACATGCGCTGCATTCCACGGTCGCTGGTATGTTCAATAACTTTCTGTAGAAACTGTTTAAACTTTCATAAAGACTTACCGAGCTACCTCTCTGCCTTTGTATTTAATATTAAAACTTCCGGCGTGGTTTGCTTTTTTCGTGAACACTTTCTAACCAACTGTACTTGGCGAAAGGCGCTACTGGAATCCAAGTTTTGTGTGCATTATGTGCCTCTAAACGGGAATGAGGCAAAAAATTGATCGACAACTTTTTTCTTCCCATGTAGTATGTTTTGCCTGTAGAAAGGCACACTTGTCCGTCCATTAATTATTCTGATGGACCAAACTTTTAGCCAGCTATCTATTTTTTGCACCCACAATTTCAATGGCCATCCTTTTTGCACAAAAACGGAAGCAAATGTACAGGGTGGTCCAACTTACAGGCCCATATGTATGAAACAACGTGTTTCTGAGACCTACGCTCAGTTGTCATTGATAAAGTATATATTTCCACCACGTTATTTTTTCTTTTCTGTAGCTCCATCATACTTTATTGAGTGAGTGACTCTGAATCAGCTTTTTACAGCTAACTAACTACATAGTATTGAGTAAGACCGGTTATAGGATGCCTGATGTTTTATAGTCAAGCTTTCGACTACTTTCTGTACTCCAAGCTTACAATTTTTTCTCAAAACGAAGTAGAGAGTGTGGTATTCAGTATTTAGTGAAAAATATGAAGTTACGGTTGACTTTAGTTTGTATGAAACCTAAGCCAAAAATCCCAAGATGGTTAAGGGGATTGAATAAATGTTATTCGTACTATATTTAATGATGTACATATATTGAGCACAGAAGTTGTCCTTGTGTGCCAAATGTTGCGATAAAGTATTTTTAGTCTATTTTTCTGGGACGTTTTCAAATGCTCATTTTTCTTTTGGTGACAACAATGCTATTATAGTTAGAAAGTTTTCGTTGACCTCTTATAGAAAATATTATGGTCTCACACAGCCTTTCTTTCTAGTCCTCAAATAGTGAGCAGTAAGTTTCGGAGAGCCATGAAAATGGCCAGTCTAGAGTCCATTATTTGAAGCCAATAAAATTGACATATTTGAGTAAAAGTTTCCCCTTGACTAACTAACTATATACTATAGCTAAGGAACTGTATCTTATAGATTTTCGTCGTGCTGATTCTTATTCAATGATGATACTTGCCAGAGTATTGTAGCTACAATTCTAGTAATTATAGATAAATGAAAGTAAAATCCCAAATGATTGGGTTCCCTAACTATTACCAACAAAGGGAAAGTGGAAGTATATTGCTGTTATTCATCGCATCATGAGGGAATGGCACACTTATTGCTGTGTAAATACCATTTCAAATGGGCTCCGTCAAATCCCTGTAAAGTCATATGCTATTTAAATCTAATGTGCAATTGTGAATGGTGCACTGAATTCCTCATCAGTTGCACTCATGAACAGGGTTTTATCACTTTTTTCGTATCTAATCATTGACATGGGACGAACATTGTAATTTTCCTCTATGATGACCCTGGCAAATCTGTTTGGCCCATTCTACTTAATAACAGTTCCCAATGGGTGCATGGCTGCGGCTACTGCTAGTTACCCAGGGTAGGGATAATCTTGTCATTTTGTTGCAGAATTTGATGATTTCTTTTCTTTCTTTTTTTGTAACTAGGTGATAAAAATGCTCGCTCTGGTCGTTCTCATGTTTGGAGTTTGCTGGCTTCCGTTGCAACTGTACAATTTCTTTCCAGCAATTTTCCCTTCATTATACAAGTAAGTGAATTTGCGTTTTTACCTCATTTCTCAGATGCTGCTCTGTTGGTGTAAGGATCTCGCTCATCCCTCTAAACTTGTGTAGTAGAGGTACCAGATAGAATAAGATCTTTCATGTGCCTCCAATTTGTGACGAACTAAAACGTTTAGAAAGGCTCTATGTAGTAGAGTTAGAGTTGAGTAAGCAATCAACATATCATTCAATGCAAAAAACTTCTGTACTTTTAGATAACGGTTTTGAATAAATGATACTACATACTTGAGTGGTTAGGCTATTACATTACATTGTACAGGGAGATGCTTTTGAACTGTCCCCTCATATCGCACCTATTTAGGCATTCATTTAATTCTTGCAAAATTATGCTGCATAGACCTTGTTTTGTAAAAATATTTCAGTTGACAAGGTAACATATGAAAAAATGCATAATGAACAAGAAGTTTTTAGGCACGCAGAGAAAATGGGGACATACTATAATTTAAATAGACAATGAATTATTATCTAATTACAATGCTATATGAAATGCATAAATATATATATATATATATAATATTCTCTCTTTCTTTTCCATTGTCACTTCGAAGCTAATTGGATTGGAAAAAAGGCATGGATTGTTAACAGAAATAATTAAGCATTCTTGAAGAGCAGGTTCTAATGAATCGAGTGGAATATATAGTTTTGAAATCCAATGAAAATTGGTAAGACCTCAGTGCAAAAAAAATTTGGTTATGCATGGAACATTTTGATGCTGGTTAACAAAATCACGAGCGTTCTTTAAAATGTTGTAACAACCCTTTTGTAGTTTACCAGTGTCTCATTAACGTTCAAAAAATAGTCATTCACTCATTCAGCTTTTTGTTAGTTACACAATGCAATGCCATGACATGTGAACGCTTGGAAACTGCAAGATGCTGTAAATAGTGCTGTAAATTGTGCAGTGATACTGTGTTATGAAACTTGTGAAAGCCATCGCATCCCATCATCATTGTTACAGTATTTTTAGAAAGTTTACATAAAAAAATCAAAGGGAGGAACATGCTATACTTGCAGTCATGAAAGTTTGAATTTTGCTACATTTCGTCACGAAATTCCTTCTAGCAAATAGCTTCTTTGTGGAAACTACAGATGGTAATTAAATTTTTGTGTGATCGCAAAAAAATCCAGAAAAGGGTGTATTCGGTGAACATAATATAGAAGTTTTATCTATCTATATAATGACGGTCTTAATTTAGCGGTTAGCCAGGCCTAGGGCACGCATTTATGAACCGATTTGCCTCAAAACAATTTTAAAAAATTCCTGAAGTGTGCGCGGAGTGCCCTTACATTTGGGTCTAAGCCGTATAACGCTTATTTAACGAGATAAT
>Ga0210040_10006119_pt1 | contig 15094 bp, 16 predicted proteins | sample CryGeyCG12114_NA_FD_185462 | JGI IMG/M metagenome (GOLD analysis project Ga0210040, IMG submission 185462) | Groundwater microbial communities from aquifer - Crystal Geyser CG19_WC_8/21/14_NA (SPAdes) (version 2) | ecosystem: Environmental > Aquatic > Deep subsurface > Groundwater | place: USA... | reverse complement strand
CCCGAGCCCGACCGCCTGTGCCGTCAAGCCGGCCACGATCAGTGTTCGGGTGCCCACCCTCGAGCCGAAGATCCCGGCGAGCGGAGCGACCACCATCGGGGCGAGGGTCCAGGGCGTGGTCTGCAGCGCCGCCTCGAACGGCGAGGAGGACTGCACCACCTGCAGGAACTGGATGAGCAGGAAGATCGACCCGAAGACGCCGAAGCTGAACCCGAGACCCGTGAGGTTCGCCACGGTGAAGCTGCGGTCGCGGAAGAGCCGGAGCGGAAGCAGCGGGGACGCCGCGCGGGTCTGCCAGACCAGGAAGAGCGCGAGCAGCAGACCGCCGCCCACGAGGCCGATGAGGACCTCCGCGCTCGTCCACCCCGCGTCGTTGCCTCGCACGATGCCGTAGATCAGGCCGAGCGTGCCCGCGCCGGCGAGCACGGTACCGAGGTAGTCCGCGCGTACCCGCGCCCCGAACGTGTTGGGCAGGGCGACGGCGGCGAGCACGAGGGACACGATGCCCACGGGGACGTTGAGCCAGAAGATGGCCTGCCAGTTCCAGCCTTCGACGACGGCGCCGCCGACCAGCGGTCCCACCGCGACGCCGAGGCCGGAGATGCCACCCCAGATCCCGATGGCGAGCGGCCGGCGTTCGGTGCTCACCGAACCGGCCAGCAGAGCCAGCGAGAGCGGCATGACGCCGGCTCCACCGAGACCCTGCAGCGCCCGGGCCACGATGAGCCCCGTCGGGTCGGTGCTGAGTGCGGCGAAGGCCGAGCTCGCGGTGAAGAGCGCGATGCCGATGAGGAACACGGTCCGGCGGCCGTAGCGGTCGCCGAGGGCGACGGCCAGGAGGATCGTGCTCGCGAAGGCGAGCGTGTAGGCGTTCACGAACCACTGCAGTTCCTCGACCGACGCCCCCAGTTCGGCGTGCAGCACGGGCAGCGCGTTCGTCATCACGAGGTTGTCGAGCGTCGCCATGAACATGGGCAGGGAGGCGGCGATGAGGATCAGCCAGAGGGGCCGTCGCCGGGCGAGGGGCGAGGAAGTGGACATCGGAGTTCCCGTCGTTGTAATCGAATGATTACCTGCAACGTAGTAATCAGGCGATAACATGTCAAGCATGAGCTCCCCGACATCGCGTATGCCATCCGGCGAGCGGCGGGAGTCGATCCTCGCCGCCGCGACCGCGGTCTTCGGGGCACGGTCCTATGCGGGGACCACCACCGACGAGGTGGCGAAGGCGGCGGGGGTCAGCCAGCCTTACGTCGTGCGGATGTTCGGCACGAAGCAGAAGCTGTTCCTCGACGTGGTGGACCGGGCTGTCCAGCTCACGCTCTCCGCGTTCCGGGCGCAACTCGAGGGGCCGGCCGAGACCCGCATCGAGCGGATGGGCGGTGCGTACGTCGGGCTGCTCGCCGAGCGAGGGCTGCTGCAGACGCTCAACAACGCCTTCCTCCTCGGCGGAGACCCCGAGATCGGCCCGCAGTGCCGTCGCCTCTTCGTCGACGTGCTCCACTTCGTGCGCAACGAGGTCGGGATGGACTCCGAGCAGGCCTTCGCCTTTCTCGGCAACGGAATGCTCATCAACACCCTCGTCGGGCTCCGGCTGGGCGGCGACTACGACCGCGACCCGGACGTGAAGGACCTGTACGACGCGTGCCTCGGCGGCGGAGTCGGAGCCGCGCTCACCCTCGCGCCGCGCGCCGACGAACCGTGGTGAAGCGTCCGGAGAACCACCCGTGAGCGGAGTGCTCATCGGGTTCGCGATCATCGCCGCGGTCATCGCCGTCGGCTACGTGCTCGGCCGCACGGACTTCCTCGGGCCCGACGCCCCCCGGGTGCTGAGCCGGCTCGTGTTCTTCGTCCTGTCCCCGTGCCTGCTGTTCACGGTCCTCGCCGACGCGGACGTGCACGTCCTGTTCTCCTCGCTGCTCCTCACCTCCGCGGTCGCGGCGGTCATCACCGCGCTGGCCTTCGTCGTGATAGCGCGGGTGCTCTGGCGCCGCAGCGTCCCCGGGCTGGTCGTCGGGGGACTCGCCTCCGGGTATGTCAACGCCAACAACATCGGCCTGCCCGTGGCCGTCTACGTGCTGGGCGACCCTGCGTACTCGGCCCCGGTGATCCTGTTCCAGCTGGTCGTGCTCGCCCCCGTCGCCCTGACGGTCCTCGACCTCACCACGGGCGGTACCGCCTCAGTCGGACGGATCCTGCTGCAGCCGGTGCGGAACCCGCTCATCCTCGGCTCGGTCCTGGGGCTCCTCGTCGCGGTGACGGGTCTGTCGCTCCCCGATGCCCTGCTGGAGCCCGTGCGCCTGATCGGGGCGGCCGCGGTACCCGTCGTGCTGATCGGGTTCGGCATGTCCCTGCACGGCCGCCGGGTGCTGGAGGCCGGGTCCGACCGCCGGGATGTGGTGCTCGCCGTCCTGCTCAAACTCGTGGCCATGCCGCTGGTGGCCTGGGGGGTCGGGGTCCTGCTCGGTCTCGACTCCGGGCAGCTCCACGCGGTCGTCGTGCTGGCCGCTCTGCCGAGCGCGCAGAACGTCTTCAACTACGCCCAGCGCTACCGGACGGGAGAGGTCCTCGCGCGCGATGCGGTGCTCCTGTCGACCGTCGGAGCGGTGCCCGTCCTCCTTGTGGTGTCACTGCTGCTGACCTAGCCGCGACGCGCCGCCGATAGCGTCGTCGCACTCGGTGGCTTGCCCCCCGTTTGGGGGCACCCTGTGCATATCCTCTCCCGTCATTCCGGGGTTTCCTCCCCTCCCTCCACACATCCATCAACAGGTCGCGGTACACTGTATGTAGTGGTGCTTGAAGTTGACCACCCGCATATGTAGTGTCGAACGCACGCCGGGGGGCCGCTCGATCTCATCAGAGGCCGGGGCGTGAGAACAACAGAACGCGAGTCGCGGACAGCGGCCGCAACAGTGCTGACAGAACAGTGCTTATCACCAGGGGAAAAGGGGCAACACCGCATGAGCATCACCGTCTACAGCAAGCCGTCCTGCGTCCAGTGCACCGCCACCTACCGCGCGCTCGACAAGAAGGGCCTGGAGTACCAGATCTTCGACGTCTCGGAGGACGAGAAGGCTCTCGAGACGGTGCTGTCGCTCGGCTACAAGCAGGCCCCGGTCGTCGTCACCGACAACGGTCACTGGTCGGGCTTCCGCCCCGACCGCATCGAGGAGATCGCCGCCGCGGCGATCGCGTGACCGTGCCCGGGGTCGTCTACTTCTCCAGCACCTCGGAGAACACGCGTCGTTTCGTCGACAAGCTCGGCGTCCCCGCCTCGCGCATCCCGCTGTACGCGAAGGATGAGCCGCTGAAGGTCACCGACCCGTACGTGCTCATCGTTCCCACCTATGGCGGCGGCAACGGCCAGGGCGCAGTGCCCAAGCAGGTCATCCGCTTCCTGAACGACCCGGCCAACCGGGCTCAGCTCCGCGGCGTCATCGGCGCCGGCAACACCAACTTCGGTGAGTCCTACGGTCTCGCCGGCGACATCATCGGCTCGAAGTGCAAGGTCCCGCACCTGTACCGCTTCGAGCTGTTCGGAACCCCCGACGACGTGCGCGCCGTCCGGGATGGATTGGAGACCTTGTGACCCTCACGCTCAATGAGCCCGGGACCGCCACCGCGATCGCGGCGCCGGCGAAGATGGATTACCACACGCTCAACGCGATGCTGAACCTGTACGACGTGAACGGGCAGATCCAGTTCGACGCCGACCGGCAGGCGGCGCGGGAGTACTTCCTGCAGCACGTCAACCAGAACACCGTCTTCTTCCACAACCTCAAAGAGCGTCTCGACTACCTGATCGAGAACGAGTACTACGAGCGCGACATGCTCGTGAACTACGGGTACGACTTCGTCGGTCAGCTCACCGACCGCGCCTACGCCGCCAAGTTCCGCTTCCCGACCTTCCTCGGCGCGTTCAAGTACTACACGAGCTACACGCTCAAGACGTTCGACGGCACCCGCTACCTGGAGCGCTTCGAGGACCGCGTCGTCATGACGGCACTGACCCTCGCGAACGGCGACCGTCAGGTGGCCGAGTCGATCGTCGACGAGATGATCTCCGGCCGCTTCCAGCCGGCCACCCCGACCTTCCTCAACGCGGGCAAGGCCCAGCGCGGCGAGCTCGTGTCCTGCTTCCTCCTCCGCCTCGAAGACAACATGGAGTCGATCGGCCGCGGCATCAACTCGGCGCTGCAGCTCTCGAAGCGTGGCGGCGGCGTCGCCCTGCTCCTCAGCAACATCCGCGAGTACGGCGCGCCGATCAAGCGCATCGAGAACCAGTCCTCCGGCGTCATCCCCGTGATGAAGCTCCTCGAGGACTCCTTCTCCTACGCGAACCAGCTCGGTGCGCGTCAGGGCGCCGGCGCGGTGTACCTCCACGCGCACCACCCCGACATCATGCGGTTCCTCGACACCAAGCGCGAGAACGCCGACGAGAAGATCCGCATCAAGACCCTGAGCCTCGGGGTCGTCATCCCGGACATCACGTTCGAGCTCGCGAAGAACAACGAAGAGATGTACCTCTTCTCCCCGTACGACGTCGAGCGCGTCTACGGCAAGCCGTTCGCCGACATCTCGGTCTCCGAGAAGTACCGCGAGATGGTCGACGACCCGCGCATCAAGAAGACCAAGATCAACGCCCGCGAGTTCTTCCAGACCCTCGCCGAGCTGCAGTTCGAGTCGGGCTACCCCTACGTCGTGTTCGAGGACACGGTGAACAAGGCCAACCCGATCGCCGGTCGCATCAACATGTCGAACCTGTGCTCGGAGATCCTGCAGGTCAACACCCCGAGCGTGATGGACGAGGACCTCGGCTTCGTCGAGATCGGCAAGGACATCTCCTGCAACCTCGGCTCCATGAACATCGCGCTGACGATGGACGGGGGCAACCTCGGCCAGACCGTCGAGACGGCGGTCCGGGCCCTCACCGCCGTGAGCGTCGCGAGCAACATCCGCGCGGTCCCGTCGGTGGCCTACGGCAACTCGAAGTCCCACGCGATCGGGCTCGGGCAGATGAACCTGCACGGCTACCTCGCTCGTGAGCGCATCCACTACGGCAGCGTCGAAGGCATCGACTTCACGAACATCTACTTCTACTCGGTGCTCTTCCACGCACTCCGCGCCTCGAACAACATCGCCATCGAGACCGGCGAGACGTTCGACGGCTTCGAGAACTCGACCTACGCCTCGGGCACGTTCTTCGACAAGTACACCGAGCGGGAGTGGACGCCCGAGACTGCACGGGTGCAGGAGCTGTTCGACAAGGCCGGAATCGCGATCCCGACCCAGGCCGACTGGCAGGTGCTCCGCGCCAGCGTCATGCAGCACGGCATCTACAACCAGAACCTGCAGGCCGTGCCGCCGACCGGGTCGATCAGCTACATCAACAACTCGACCTCGTCGATCCACCCGATCGCCAGCAAGATCGAGATCCGCAAGGAAGGCAAGCTCGGTCGCGTCTACTACCCGGCGCCGTTCATGACGAACGACAACCTGGAGTACTACACCGACGCGTACGAGATCGGCCCCGACAAGATCATCGACACCTACGCCGCGGCCACGCAGCACGTCGACCAGGGACTGTCGCTCACCCTCTTCTTCAAGGACACCGCCACCACGCGCGACGTCAACCGGGCTCAGATCAACGCCTGGAAGAAGGGCATCAAGACCATCTACTACGTCCGCATCCGCCAGATGGCGCTCGAGGGCACCGAGGTCGAGGGCTGCGTCAGCTGCATGCTCTGAGCGGCATGCGCCCTCAGTAGCACTGACCATCCCCGAGCGAGAGAACTAAGGATCATGACGACGAAGCTGAAGCTCATCGACCGGGTGAGCGCGATCAACTGGAACCGGGTCACCGACGACAAGGACCTCGAGGTCTGGAACCGTCTGACGGGCAACTTCTGGCTGCCGGAGAAGGTACCGCTGTCGAACGACGTGCAGTCGTGGGCGCGGCTCACCCCCGACGAGCGCCAGCTCACCATGCGGGTGTTCACTGGGCTCACGCTCCTCGACACCATCCAGGGCACGGTGGGCGCCGTCTCGCTGATCCCCGATGCGCTGACCCCGCACGAGGAGGCCGTCTACACGAACATCTCCTTCATGGAGTCGGTCCACGCGAAGAGCTACTCCTCGATCTTCTCGACGCTCGCGTCGACGAAGGAGATCGATGAGGCGTTCCGCTGGTCGGAGGAGAACGAGTTCCTGCAGAAGAAGGCGGAGATCGTCCTCGAGTACTACCGCGGTGACGACCCGCTGAAGCGCAAGGTCGCCTCGACGCTCCTCGAGTCCTTCCTCTTCTACTCGGGCTTCTACCTGCCGATGTACTGGTCGAGCCGGGCGCAGCTGACGAACACGGCGGACCTCATCCGCCTGATCATCCGCGACGAGGCCGTGCACGGGTACTACATCGGGTACAAGTTCCAGCGCGGGCTCGAGCTCGTCGACCAGAACCGGCGCGACGAGATCAAGGACTACACGTTCTCGCTGCTCTACGAGCTCTACGACAACGAGTCGGACTACACCGAGAGCCTCTACGACGGGGTCGGCCTGTCCGAGGACGTCAAGAAGTTCCTGCACTACAACGCGAACAAGGCGCTGATGAACCTCGGCTACGAGGCGCTGTTCCCGACCACGGTGACGGATGTGAACCCGGCGATCCTGTCGGCGCTCTCCCCGAACGCGGACGAGAACCACGACTTCTTCAGCGGCTCAGGCTCCTCCTACGTGATCGGCAAGGCCGTCGCGACGGAGGACGAGGACTGGGAGTTCTAGACCCCTTTCCTCACGGCCCTCTCGGCCCGCGGAGTATCCCCCCACTCCGCCGGGCTGAGGGGGCCCTTCTCTTTTTGCTCCTTCAGTCGCCGGATGGGCGGCCATAGGGTGGGGCGAACCGAGCTGAGGAGAAGCCATGTCCCTGGTGCGTGTGCACAACTTCGCGGTCTCGCTCGACGGCTACGGCACGGGGGAGGGACAGACCCTCGAGGCTCCCTTCGGGCACGCCGGGTCGCGCCTGATGACGTGGGCCTTCGGTACCCGCACCTTCCGCGACATGGGGTTGCCCGGTGAGGGCGAGCCGTCCGTGGGCGTCGATGAGGCCTTCGCCAGCCGGTGGGCGGAGAACATCGGCGCGGAGATCATGGGCCGCAACAAGTTCGGCCCGGTGCGCGGCCCCTGGGAGGACGCGGAGTGGACGGGGTGGTGGGGCGAGAACCCGCCGTTCCACACTCCGGTCGTGGTCCTGACGCATCACCCCCGCCCGGCGCTCGAGATGGAGGGCGGAACGACGTTCCACTTCGTCGACGCCGAGCCGGCCGCGGCACTCGAGCAGGCCCGTGCACTGGCGGGCGACCTCGACGTCCGCATCGGCGGCGGTGTCGAGACGGTCCGCCAGTTCCTCGCGGCCGACCTCATCGACCAGCTCCACCTCGTCCTGGTGCCGATCGTCCTGGGCCGAGGTGAACGCCTCTGGGACGGGCTCGAGGGACTCGAGGAACGCTTCGACATCGAGGCGACCCCGTCGCCGAGCGGTGTCGTGCACCTGATGCTCACTCGGCGCGTGACCCGATAGCCGACCCGGGCGGCTGCCGCCGCCCAGCGTTACTCGCGGTCGTGCAGGGTGATCGCGTATCCGTCCAGGTCGGCGAAGGTGAACGTCCGACCGAAGGGGCCGTCCTGCGGGGCCGAGAGGATGGCGACCCCGTCGGCCGCCAGCACGTCATGGATCCGCTGGGCGTCTGGCGCGTGAAGCCAGATCCCCACACCGGCCCCCAACTGTGCGACCGACTCGAGATCGACTCCGGGCAACGCGTCGCGGACAGCGAAAGCGGCAGGCCGGGTCTCGAAAACCACCGCGTGGGGCGGACCCGGCTGGCGCGCGAAGCCGAGGTACTTCTCGTAGAACGTCGCGGACGCAGCGAGATCTCGAACCTGCAACGAGATGAAACCGGGGCCGGAAGCGGGCATGTTGTTCTCCTTCGACAAATGTCAGGTACCTGACAGGCCGAGTATGTCAGAATGCTGACATGAGTCAAGTCGAGGGGCAGATCGACCTCCCTACGTCGCCCGGCTATGCGTTGAAGCAGGCCTCGAGCGCCCTGCGCACGGCGATGGAGGCGGTGCTGCGGCCGCTCGGGATGAGCGTCACGCACTACTCCTGTCTGGAACTGCTGTCCCAACGCCCCGGCTTGTCGAACTCCGAGTTGGCCCGGGGCGCGTTCGTCACCCGGCAATCGATGAACACGTTGCTGCTGACCCTCGAGCAGGAGGGCGAGGTGCGTCGCTCGGAATCGGCGATCGGCGGGCGGGCGCTCCCCACCGAACTCACGGCCGAGGGGCGCCGTCGGCTGACCCTCGCCAGCGCGGCGGTGAAAGCGGTGGAAGACCGCATGACCTCCGGTCTCGGCGGAACCGAGCGGGTCCAACTCGTGGAATTGCTTGCCCGCTGCGTCGTGTCCCTCCGGGCGGACGAGCCGCCCGTCACGGAGTGAGCGGGCGCTCGGAACGCCAGAACGCGCGGACCTCGGTTGCGATGGAGCGGCCCTGCTCGAGTCCCGCACGTGCGCTGTCCCGCCGCGATGCGGTGAGCGGGTTCCGCCCGAACGCCCGCCTCGAGGCGTCATCGGCAGTGATCGTGTGGATGCGGGCGGGGGCCAGCGCACTCAACTCGCTGGAACTGAGGCTTCCCATCCCGGAACTCCGTGACAGCGGTGCGAGCACCAGGACCCGGTCGGCGGGCGACGCGAGGTCGGCGTTCGCAATCGACCGCATGCCACCGTCCATGTACGTGGCCCCGTCGATCCGGACCGGCGGATACACCCCGGGCACGGCGCAGCTGGCGCACACCGCGTCGAGGAGGGGGACGCCGGAATTCCGGTCGAAGACGCGCAGGTCACCCGAGTCGACGTCGACGGCCGCGAGGAGCAGGCGGCCGGCGGGCCAGTCCGTCGACGGGAGCCGGTCGAGGATCCGGCTCCGCCACTCTTCCGTTGTGATGGTGCGGGCCCTCGTGGCGAACCGGCCGATCCGGCGACGGCGCTCCTCGGGCGAGTGTGCGCCGAGCCGGGCGACTCCCATCGACAGCACCAGCCGGATGAGGTCGGCGATGCTCGAGTCCGGGGCCGCTGCGGGGCGCTCCTCCAAGTCTGGCGCGACCAGCTCCGCCATCGTCCGGGGACTGCCGAGGGAGGCGCCGACGACCGACCCCGCGGACGTGCCGACGATGGTCGTGGTGGGCGCTCGCAACTCCTCGACCAGCTGCGGATCCTGCTCGGCGAGGCCGGCCAGCAGCCCCAGCTCCCAGGCGATACCCGCTGAGCCGCCACCGGCCAACACGAGGGAGGAACGAGGGCCGTCCGTGGTCACGCCGTGCCCCTCAGAAGATCATCGGGCGGTCGTCGTCGTTCACGGCCTCCGGGACATCGAGGTCCACGACGACGGGAACGTGGTCGCTCGGCGCTTCGCCCTTGCGCTCGTTCCGGTGGATCGAGGCGCCGGACACGATCTCCGCGAAGGCGGGGGATCCCATGATGAAGTCGATGCGCATGCCTTCATTGCGGGGGAAGCGCAGCTGCTTGTAGTCCCAGTACGTGTACCCCTCGGGGACCAGCGGGCGCACGACGTCGGTGAGGCCCAGCGTCTCGAACGATGCGAAGGCGGCGCGCTCCGGCGCTGAGACATGGGTGCTGCCGTCGAACACGTGGATGTCCCAGACGTCCGTGTCGCGAGGGGCGATGTTCCAGTCGCCCATCAGGGCGATCGGGCTTCCCGGGTGGGCAGCCAGCCAGGTGCTCGTCTCGGCCGCGAGCTTGTCCAGCCACTCCAGCTTGTAGTCGTAGTGGGGGTGCCCGAGTTCACGTCCGTTCGGCACGTAGAGACTCCACAGGCGGACGCCGTCGACGGTGACAGCCATGGCCCGCGCCTCGTGCGGCAGCGCGCCCGTGGCATCGGGCTTGCCGAAGCCCGGCATGGCCTCGAAGCCGCGCTGGACCTCCTCCATCGGAAGTCGGCTCGCGAAGGCGACGCCGTTCCACTGGTTGAAGCCGAGCGTCTCGACGTCGTAGCCCGCCTCCGTGAAAGGCAGGACCGGGAACTGGTCGTCCCGGCACTTGATCTCCTGCATCGCGAGGACGTCGATGTCCTCCCGCACGAGCCAGTCGACGACTCGGTCGACTCGAGCCCGAATCGAGTTGACGTTCCAGGTGGCGACCCGCATGGGATCACCCTAACCAGGACGGATGACGCCCGGCTGGAGAGGGCTCGCGGGCGTGCGCAGCGTGGAGCGCTCTCACCGGCCGCGTGAAGGGAGCATCCACCGCGCGCCCGGGCGCTCCACCGGCGGCGTATCGCATCCGCATTGCCGGGATCCACATCGACACGCTGACGGATGATCACAGGGTTGCAACATGCAGGAGCGCGACTTACTCTCTCTGAGCCAGCCCGGCCTCCGTAGCTCAGGAGCACACGGAACCCCAGGACCGGGTTGGACGTACGCCGGTGCTGCCACGCCTCACGCTGCCCACATGCAGCACCGTTATCCGACACCCAACGTCAGGGTGGGCAGCGGCGCGTCGAGACCCGGGGACGGGACGAGCGTTGGCGAGCCCGCTGGAGCACGTACATGAAGATCCTGACCAACACTCGCGCCGCCGCAAGCGGCCTTGCCCTCGTCGCCCTCACGGCGGCGGGAGTCGCCCTCACGGCGGCACCGGCCAACGCCGCATCCACCGACACGTGGGATGCGCTCGCTCAGTGCGAGAGCAGCGGCAACTGGCAGATCAACACCGGGAACGGTTATTACGGCGGCCTGCAGTTCAGCGCCAGCACCTGGGCCGCCTACGGCGGTTCCGGAAGCGCGGCGAACGCCAGCAAGTCGGAGCAGATCGCGGTCGCCGAGCGCGTGCTCGCCGGCCAGGGCTGGGGAGCCTGGCCCTCCTGCTCCGCTCAGCTCGGGCTCTCCGGCTCGGGCGACTCCGCGGCGAGCGAGTGGAGCGCTCCGGCGTCCTCCTCCGACTCGTCGTCGGACGACTGGGCGGACGACTCCTCCTGGTCGGACGACTCCTCGTCCTCGGACGACGAGACCGCCTCGGCGCCGGCCGCCGAACCCCGCCACGTCGCGGCTGTCCCGCTGTCGGGCCAGACCTACACGGTGGTGTCGGGCGACACGCTGTTCCAGATCGCGACCAACCTCGGCGTGAGCGGCGGCTGGGAGCAGCTGGCCGACGCGAACGCCGACACGATCGCCGACCCCGATCTGATCATGCCGGGTCAGGTGCTGAACCTCCCGGCCTGATCGGCCTGAATCCCCACTGGCTGGGGGACCGGAAGGCGGCGCTCCAGAGGGGCGCCGCCTTCCGGCGTTCCCGGGTGCCGATCGCACCGCGGATCACTGCTCGGCGCTGGCCTGCAGCGGTGCGTACCGCGCTCGCGCGAACATGTAGCAGCCGTACGCGATGAGGCCCACTCCGACTGCGAGGAGCACGGCGAAGCCGTACGGGAGGGCGGCGAGGGACTTGAGGGCGCCATCGATGCCAGTGGCGCTTGCGGGATCGAGCGTGACTGCCGCGACCACGAAGAGGATGCCCACGACCACGATCGCAAGCCCTTTGGCGAGGTGGCCGACCACTCCGAGGAGGAGGATGGGGCGCCGCGCGGGCCGATCGGTCAGATCGACGTCCTGGCCGAAGGTGCGGCTGACTCCGCGGTAGAGGAAGTAGCCACCGATCCCCACCGCGATCAGCCCGACCAGCGCGAGCAGCAGCTGGCCGCCCGGAAGCGCCAGGATCGTGGCACTCGTGTCCCTCGTGACGTGCTTGGCACTACTGCGCCCGCCCGCTGCGAACTGGAACGCGGGGATCGCGAGGACGACGCAGGGCACCGCCTTGCTGAATGCCGCCAAGCGGCGTACCCAGCGCCTCTTGGCGGGCGATCCCTCCCCGAGGAACGCTTCGACGAGGAACCACAGGGCCAGCGCGGACAGCCCCACCACGACGATCCAGAGGACGATGAAGCCGACGGGCGAGGTCGCCAGCTGCGCCAGGGCGCCCGTCTGATCCGACTCCTCACCCCGGCCCCCGACGGCGACCTCGATGGCCAGACCTCCGAGGAGGATGTGCACGAGCCCGCTGGCGGCGAAGCCGGCGCGGGCGAGGACCTGGAGCAGCGTGCTCTCGTCGGCCTTCCGCGCCGCCCGGCCTGCGTCGCTGCGCTCGTCCATGGCAAGCCCCCTCCTGGTGCAGCGGATCGGCCCTGATCCGGCCGCAAGCGGAGCGGCTCATCCGGACGATACGCCGCGGGGACGCACTCGATCATGCCCTTGCGCCGACCGCGCCCCTAGGGTGGGGAGGTGAGCACGGCGCGCGACCAGCTGATCGAGTACATCAAGTCGGATGCCGTCTTCCACGGCGACTTCACCCTCACCAGCGGGAAGAAGGCGACCTACTACGTCGACCTGCGTCGCGTGAGCCTCGACCACCGCGTCGCCCCGCTCATCGGGCAGGTCATGCTCGACCTCATCGCGGAGTTCCCACAGGTCGACGCCGTCGGCGGTCTCACCATGGGTGCCGACCCGATCGGCGCTGCCGTCCTGCACCAGGGCGCGGCGCGCGGGGCCACGTACGACGCCTTCGTCGTGCGGAAGGAGCCGAAGGATCACGGCCGGGGCCGGCAGGTCGAAGGGCCGGATCTGGCAGGCAAGAAGGTCATCGTGGTCGAGGACACCTCGACCACGGGTGGTTCTCCTCTCAAGGCGATCGAGGCGCTGCAGAAGGTCGGCGCCGAGATCGTGGCCGTGGCGGTCGTCGTCGACCGTGCGACCGGTGCGAAGGAGATCATCGAGGCGGCCGGCTATCCGTATCGTGCCGCCATCGGTCTCGCCGACCTCGGACTCGAGTGATGTCGGACCCGGGCGCAGCGCCGGCCGCGGTCGGTGCCGCCCCCGCGGCCGACGACGGCGGGGGACCCGCCAAACCCGACCGCGCCCGCATCGCCGTCGTCGTCTCGGTCGTCGTGCTCGCGGTCGTGCTCCTCGTGCTGGCGTTCTTCGTCGGATCGCGGCTCGGTGCTCCTGCGGAGGTCGCCGCCCCGGCGCCCGCGCCGACTGCGAGCAACTCGCCAACCCCCTCGCCGACCCCCGCTCCGACCCTTGCCGCCGAGGCCCCCGCGCCGGTCGCGGCTCCGGCCGGACTGGCGGCGCCGGGACTGCACGAGTGGACGGAGCTCTCGGGCGGCGAGTGCATCGACCCGTACACGTCGCCCTGGGAACGGCAGTTCCAGGTGGTGGATTGCGCGGTGCCCCATCACGCGCAGCTCCTCGTCCGCGGCACGTATCCGGGAGACGCTTCCGCCCCGTATCCCGGCGAGGCCGCGCTGACCTCGGGCCTCAATCTGGCCTGCACGGATGCGTCGGTGCTCGACCTGGGGACGGCCGGCATCTACGCGGACCTGCAACTCCAGCCCGCCTACCCGGCGAACGAGGAGCAGTGGAGCTCGGGCGACCGCTCCTACTACTGCTTCGCGTCGCGCTCCGGCGGCGACGTCCTCGCCGGGAGCCTCCGCCCGCCCGCCTGAGGGTCGGCGACCCGGCCCGAGCGGGCCGGAGTCACAGCTCCGTCTCGGCGGGCTCCTTCACCAGCAGGTCGGCGACCGAATTGATGACCTCGTCCGGGCGGAACGGGTACTTCGACATCTCGGAGCGATCGCTGATCCCGGAGAGCACGAGGATCGTGTGCAAGCCGGCCTCGATCCCGGCGACGATGTCGGTGTCCATCCGATCGCCGATCATCGCGGTGTTCTCGGAGTGGGCGCCGATGCGGTTCATCGCCGACCGGAACATCATCGGGTTGGGCTTGCCCACGATGTAGGGCGTGCGGCCGGTGGCCGTGGTGATCAGGGCGGCGACGGCGCCCGTCGCAGGGAGCGGGCCTTCGGGGCTCGGACCGGTCGCGTCGGGGTTCGTGACGATGAACCGGGAGCCGTCGCGGATCAACCGGATCGCCTTGGTGATCGCCTCGAAGGAGTAGTTGCGCGTCTCGCCGACCACCACGTAGTCCGGCGCCGTCTCGGTCATGATGAATCCGGCCTCGTGGAGGGCGGTGGTCATGCCCGCCTCGCCGAGAACGAATGCCGAGCCGCCCGGCATCTGGGATGCGCAGAAGTCGGCGGTGGCGAGCGCCGATGTACAGATGAACTCCTCGGGCACGGTCAGGCCGGAGGCGCGAAGCCGTGCGCTCAGGTCACGCGGCGTGAAGGTCGAGTTGTTGGTGAGCACGAGGAAGGGCTTGCCCTCGTTCCTCCACTGCTCGATCAGTTCCGGGGCCCCGGGGATCGCGCGATTCTCGCGGACGAGGACGCCGTCCATGTCGGTGAGCCAGCAGTCGATGTCCTCGCGGGACGTGGGCATGGGTCCTCCGCTCGATGGTCCTTCGGCAACCCTAGCGAAGCGGCCCTCCGCCGCTTCGGCGTCCCGGGGATCGATCAGGCGTCGCCGAGGGCGCGGAACGACACGTCGCCGCCGCTGGCGAAGCGGGAGCGCATCACGCCGAGCGCCTGCTCGCTGGAGTCGACCAGGACGAAGCGTCGGCCGAGTTCGCGAGCGGCCGCTCCGGTGGTGCCGCTGCCCGCGAAGAAGTCGAGCACCCAGTCGCCTGGCGCGCTCGACGCGGCGACGATCCGCCGGAGCACGCCGAGCGGCTTCTGCGTCGCATACCCCGTCTTCTCGAAGCCGGTGGGCGAGACGATCGTGTGCCACCAGACGTCGGTGGGGAGCTTGCCGCGAGCCGCCTTCTCCGGGGTGACGAGACCGGGTGCCATGTAGGGCTCGCGGTCGACCGCCTCCGTGTCGAAGTGGTATCGCTCCGGGTTTTTCACGTACACGAGGATCGTGTCGTGCTTCGAGGGCCAGCGCTTCGTCGAGCGGCCGCCGTAGTCGTAGGCCCAGATGATCTCGTTGAGGAAGTTGTCCCGCCCGAACAGCCCGTCGAGCAGCACCTTCGCGTAGTGGACCTCACGGTAGTCGAGGTGCAGGTAGAGGGTCCCGGTGGGGGAGAGCAGCCGCCACGCCTCCTCGAGCCGGGGCTCCAGGAATTCCCAGTAG